>Ga0302046_10000236_pt1 | contig 57768 bp, 48 predicted proteins | sample RVTome_11_FD_200261 | JGI IMG/M metagenome (GOLD analysis project Ga0302046, IMG submission 200261) | Soil microbial communities from uranium-contaminated site in the Upper Colorado River Basin, Wyoming, United States - RVT147D111 (version 2) ... | reverse complement strand
CCCTGCCGGTTGCCAAGTTCTGCCAGTCCGCCTGGTGGAACAGCTGGAAGATCCCCCACGTGCCGTTGAACTCGAGCGGCTGGGGTCCGCTCGCCGCCTGCACGACGAGGCTCACCCGCTCCGCTCTGGCGGCATCCCAGGCCAGCGTGTTGCCGGACCGCTGCGTCGCGGTGAAGGTCGCGGACCGGCCGTCGACGTTCAGCACGATGGGATCGTTGCCGTCGAAGTTCACCTGGATGCGGAAGTTCGGGCTGGAGGTTTCGGGCGGAGGGTAGAAGGTTCCGGCGACGCGCCCGACTCGATCCTTGAAATCCTGATAGGCCGCGTTGAGTGAGCCGAGCGCCTCCGCTTCCTCGAAGAACGCGTCGGCCGACCCGCCTTCCTCGAAGAACGCATGAACGTCCTCCCAAGTGGCCGGGCGTACGCCAGCGCCCGAGACGAACGGGTACAGGCGCAGGACCCGGGCCTGCTGCGAGCAGAACTCCTCCGCCAGCCCGTTGGCGGCGATCGTCGTGCCCGAGGCCGCGGCGCCGCGCGCCCAATCGAACGGCGAGCGCAGGAGCTCGGCGATCGCCTCACTCACCCGTCCCGCGTGCGCCGGTACCGCGGGCAGCGCCACCTGCACGTTGCCGACGAAGCCGATTCCGTCCGAGGCGGAGCTCCGGAGGCCGTCCTGGGCCCCCACGCTCCCGGGACTGCGATTGAGCTCCCCCGCGGCCAAGGCCAGCGTGCGGACCCGCTCCAGGTACGGGCTCCCGTACTCGGCGCTGAACGGCTGCGGGACGGAGTCCGGGCCTGTCATCAGCTGCACGGCGCGGAACACCTCATCGAGCAGAGGCGACTTCCCGCGCGTGTTCTCGTCGATGACCGAGAGCATGCGGAACAGCGCCGACTGTGGCTGGCCGTACTCGGTCAACCGGCGCTCGGACTGCGGCAGGCCGTGCCGAACGACGGTCGAGGAGGCAAGGAAGCGCGTCCAGGCCTCCGCGTAGTCCGCCTCGTAGCGCGCGCGCAGCGTGGTCGTCAGCTCCGCCGGATTGAAGCCGCGCGCGTCGAGCGTGAGGTAGAATTCGTTGCCGACGACGTGCAGGTCGCGATTGAAGAAGCGTTCCGCGTTGTCGAGCGCCTCGGTCACCTCCGCCCATGCCGCGCTCGTGAACGCGCCCGGCACCTCGAACGTGTTGACGATGTACGTCTCGGTCTCGGGCATGTCCCGGTTGAGCGCGAACGACGGGAGGCGGTTGGCCTGGCTCAGCAGCCCCTGATAGAACGAGTCGTCGCTCGTGTTGTTCGCCAGGAACGACCGCGCGGTGTTCACCTGCAGGCCGTTGGCGCTGCCGGGGAACGGGTTGCCGAACGGAAGCTCGTGACCGTAGAAGGCGAACTGCGCCCGAGCCAGGGTGCCGACGGAGTCCTGCGGCACGCTGAGCCCCGCCCAGAACTCGGTCAGCACCGGGGCGAAGAAGGTCGAGTCGGCCTCCTCCGGGGCATCGGTCATCTCGACGTGCGCCTTCAAGGCGTCGTAGACCCGGTCACGCTCGTCGAGCGTGGGCTCGGTGGACAGGTTGCTGAGGGTGGCCGAGATCGCGCGCCGGGCTCGGTTCAAGAGCAGCTTCTCGAAGCGATCGAAGTACGCCCGCTTGGCCATGGGGTAGACGTCACCGCCCGAGTACAGCCACATCAGGCCGCGCAGCGGCCGGCGCCCGTTCTCATAGGCGGACAGCTGTGCCGTCACGCGACGGAGCCGATCCAGACGATCGAGGTCGACCTGCGCCGGCAGCGCCGGATCGGGCGAGCGGACGGTCTCGACGCCGGCGATCGCCTGCTGGACCTCGGCACGTAGCGCGCGATCCCGCGCCTGGCCGACGATCACGCCGATCCCGAGCACCAAAACGGCCGCCAGGGCGAAGGTCAGGGACGCCCGGCGCAGGACGTTCAAGCCGAACCCCGCGGTGGTCATTCCCATCGCCACTCGGTCCTGGAGCACGACCTGCCTGAGGATGCGGTCGGCGAACACCCACTGGGGGACCCGCCGGTGCGACGGGGACGCCCCCGGCTGCCCGTGCTGGCGGAGCTGATCCATGCTGAAGACGCGGGTGGCGCCGGCGGGGGTCTCGTGACCCACGCTCGCGACCGGCTCCGGGACGGCGTCCGCGGCCAGCTCGACGGGACGGACGCCGGTGAAGTAGAAGCCACGCAGGAACGGGCTGATGCCGAGCTGGCTCGGCTTGCAGAGCTCGACGAGGAATTGCGCCACGACCCCCGAGAGCTTGCGGAACTCCCTGGGGAACTCGTAGACGGCCCCGGCCTTGTGCGCGGTGCCGACCCTGGAGAGCACGTCGAGCCGGCGTTCGGCAAACGAGTAGTAGAGCGCCTCGAAGGCGGCGCCGATCCTCGCCGTCTCGCGCTCCTGGAACGATCCGGGCGGAGCCTCGCCGACCGCGCGCAGGGTGGCTCCGAGCACCTGGCGTGCCTCGGTCTCCGTCAGGTTCTCCACGAACTCGGTGAAGTGCGGAATCGTGTCCGACTTCGTGAACACCACGTAGACGGGCAGCCGGATCCCGAATCCCTTCGAGAGCTCCGACAGGCGGTCCCGCAGGGTCTTGGCCGAGGCGAGCGCCGCCTCCGAGCCGCCGGGTCCGGTCAGCTCCTCCATGGAGTAGCACACGACGGCCACGCGAGGCGACTGGGGCCGGCCGAGGAGGGCGGGGATCCACCGGCTGGGTCGGGTCCCGCGAACCAGTCGGGACCAGCGCGAGGAGTCTGCCGCGACCCCTCCGGCCACCTCCACCAGCAGGTGTCCCTCGTGGTACCAGAGGTTGAGCGCCTGGGTCGGCGCCACCGGCGGTCCGGATCCGCGGGAGGCCGGGCCCCCGTCGAGGTAGAGGTTGCCAGCCAGGTGTTCCGCGTTCAGACCCGATTTCAGCACCAGGGTCGTCTTGGCGCTTCCTCGCGGACCGAGGACCATGACCGAAGGGAGCTTGGCCTGGCCCTTGATGCGCGCCGCGGCGAGGGAACGTCGTGCCTGATCGAGCTGATCGTCGATCGCGTCCTGCTCGCTCTTCTCGTGCGGGTCGCTGAAGCCCCTGAGCAGGCTGAGCAACAGGAACGCGGCGACGGCGCCGATCGCCCACACGACCACCCGGATCAGCCACGTCTGCCAGCGCCCGTCCACGAGGGAGCCGGCGTACATGCCGATCCAGGCCACCGAGAGAAGCGCCAGGGTTCCGGCCACCATGAACCCGGGCCGTGGCATCCTAGGTCTGGCCATATTCGCGCCGTGTGCCTCCAGCCTCGCGTCCCTAGAGACCGATGTTGGTGAGTAGATCCTGGATCCGCGTCACGCCCGGCGAGATCGAGAAGAGCCTCAGGAGACCCACCGCGAGACCGATCCCGACGGCTCCGATGCCGAGCGCGAGCACGAGCCGCTTCTGCACCGCGTCTTCCTTGACCGTCACCGCCTCGTCCTGCGGCGGCAGCGCATCGGGAGCGAACGGCGCCCCGCCGCCGCCTCGCACCCGCAAGATCTTGTCGTGCGTCGCTCTCATGTAGTGTTGCAGCTCACCCGAGTCCACCGCGGCGTACCGTCCCTTGAACCCGAGATGGAGGCACAGGAGCAGCACCTCGAGCACGTCGGCCACAAACGGCGAGTCCTGCCGTGACAGCAGATCCTGGAGCTGCTGGAAGAACGCCTCGCCCGCCACGTTGTCACCGAAGATCTCGTCCTGCAGCGGCCGGCCCGCCCAGGTGGCCGACAGCGACGCGCTCGCCGAGCTCAGCATCGACTCGTCGAGGAGCGCCACGGTCGCATAGACCGATGTCTTGACGAACTCCGGCGGGTACCCCATACGCCGCGCGGTCTCGTCGGCGGTTGCCAGGAGCTGCTTCACGTGAGCACGGAAGACGCCCGCGTCCGTCGGCACCTGGCGGCCGTCCCGCAGCCGCGCCGTGGCGGTGAAGATCTCCTGAAAGCACAGGGCCAGGCGGCCCCGGACGGCGATGCGTTGAGCGACGCTCATGGGGCGCACGCAAGCGAGAGGGCTCGGTTCCTTCCTGCCCGATCCTCGGTCATCTCAGCCTCCGAATCAGCTCAGCCTCATGCGAGAACCACCACGAGCTCGACATCCGCATTCGGCAGTGAGTCCGGCACGTACACTCCGACCGACGAACGCGCCGGGATGAGGTCCCACGCGAAGCCCTGCCGCTGCAGCCTGAAGTAATGGCTTCCCACCCGCGGCGCGATCTTCGACGGCGGTGCGGGGAGATGCTCGATCGACATGCCAGGGACCTGCTCCGCCACGAGCCGCATCACGTCCTCGGCCGAAGAGACCTTCACTTTCCGACGAACCTCGTCGATGATGGTGCTGTCCCGGGCGGAGCAGCTGATTCGCAGCACCCACTCGTGTCCGCCGAGGGCGCGCTGGTCCTCGAGTGGCGCCGAGTGGAGGTTGCTCGCGGTCTTCGAGAGCGGCACGGACAGATAGCTCTCCCGGATCACGACGTCCAGGTGGAGCCGGATCTGTCGCTCGAGCTGACCGAAGACCTCCGTGGGATTGTCGTGATCGTACCGGGGGATGTCGTCCACCCTGGCATCGACGGAGAAGGTGCACAGCGCGCCGGCGAGCCGTATGAGCGACTCGTAGAGGTGCTTCGGGTGCGCCCGTCCGGACTGAAGGTGATGTCGCAGGGGTCCGAGCGAGGAGTACAGCGCGTGCAGGAGCCAGTAGTTCGTCAACTCCTGGGTCGCGATCTCGGAAAGCTGTCGTCCGCCGCCGGACCTCGGGCGGGTCACCGCCTTCGCCTTCGCTTCCATCATCTCGATCAAGCGGCGCAGCATGGTCATGAGGCGCACGCTTCCGCCGATTTGGAGGCACGTCGGTATGAAATCCGGATCGGCTACGTAGTGCCCGCTTCCGTCGGCGCGCACCGTCGCCACGGGGAGCGCCACCAAGCCTTCGTCGAGCTCGGACGTCAGAACGAGCTTGAAGTTCTTCACGCCCAGCTCGACCTTGCGTCGATCCTCACCGGTCGTCTCGTCGAACAGGTCGACCTCTTCGGCGCGGTAGCGGCTCGCCCCGTTCGTGGACCCGGGTCGTGGCTCGCAGTTGGCGTGCCGGCGCCGGAAGCCTGGAACGGCGAGGCACAGGACCTGCCCTTCGGCGCTCGAGCCCAGCGCGTCGCCGATGGGCCTCCTTTCCGGAAGTGGCTCCGTATCCCCGAGGTCGAAAGGCAGTCCGTCGGGCATGACGCCGCGCGCCAGCACGAGCGATGCCGTGCCGTTCCAGAGCGCATCCTCGTCCAACTCGAGCTTCACGAAGCCGCAGGGGCCCGTGAAGACGCTCGAGAGCGCGAAGTCGATCGCGCTCTCGAAGTAGCGGGATTGCGCCTGAAAATGATGCTGGGCGAGGAGCATGCCCTCGCTCCACACCACTCGGGACAGGGTAGGGACACCCACGAGATCACGCCGTCCGAATCGAGGAATCGCCCCAGGGGAGAGCCCGGCTGGAAACCCGGCGCTGTCCCCGGGGCCACGATGCGTCAAACTCCAGTTGCGGCCCCTCGTTGGCAAGGGTTCTCGGTTGCTCGGCCTCGCGGTGCCGGGTACCTTGCGGCACACCGCTCCTGGCTCCAGCTCCGGCACGGGGCCTCGTTCCGCCACCGCTCGGAGGTAGGCAGCATCCGACGATTGCCCGGCATGACGAGGGATGAGTTCGAGAGCCGCTACAGGCTCTCGGAGCGGCTCACCCAGCAAGGCGTCACGACATACCGCGCGCTCGATGCCGAGGGTGAGGCGGTGCTGGTCCACTTGGTCGGGGATAGCGACCGCCTCCCCGGCGGAGCGCTCTTCGAGCCGGCGGCGCTGGCGGACGCGGATGCGAGCCAGGTCCTCGCCCTCCTCGACGTCGCCGGCTCCGCCGTGGTGGTCACCCGCGAGATCGACGGGTTCGCCAGCCTCGAGGACTGGGTCGCGAGCGCGCTCGCTCGCGCACGCGGGTCGAGCGCCGGAAGGGCCGCGCCCGCCGCCACGGGTCCGGGTGCTCCCGTAGCGGACGCGGCGCCGCGTCCGGCCGCGCCGCCGGCAGGCCCGGCCGAGCAAACGGGCGTGTACACGCGCCTCATGCGGACGTCGGACCTGGCCGGGGCCGGCGCCACGGGAGGCGCCGCTCCCGGGGCGGCCCCGCCCGTCTCGGAACCTCCGCCCGCGCCGCCGCCGGCCGCCCCGCCCGTCTCGGGTCCCCCCACCGCGGCGCCGCCGACGCCCGTGGCGCCCACCTCGGAACGGCCGGCCGCCTGGTCGTCGCCGATCCCGCCGGCCTCGGAGCTCACGACCGCGGCGCCGCCCGCCGCGCGGGCACCACCCGCCGCGCCGGCCGCGCCGCAGGGGCGCACCGACCGGGATCCTCCGCCCGCCGAGACAACGGGCGTCTACACCCGCCTCATGCGGAGGTCCGACCTCGCCCAGGCTCCCGGGGTGGGACACGCCGCTCCGGGTGCGGCCCCGCCGCCCTCGGCGTTCCCCGGCCCACGGTCGCACCGGCCGGCCGCTCCGCCCGTGGCGCCGCCCGCCCTGGGCTCTCCGGGTCCGGTCCTGCCCCCCGTGGCGCCGCCCGCCGCGGCTCCGCCCGCCGCGCCGCCTCCCGTCATGGGCTCTCCCGAGCCGGTCGCGCCCGCTGCGCCGCCCGGCATGAGTTCTCCCGAGTCCGTCCCGCCGGCGACGCACCCCCCGGCGATGGCGGCCTCCCCGCCGTCGGCGCCACCGCTCCCGCCGGCGTCCGAGCCCCCGGCCGCCTCACCGTTCCTGCCGGCGTCCGAGGCTCCGACGGCGTTCATGCCCCCGTCCGAAGCTTCGACGGCGTTCATGCGGGCCCCCGGGGCTCAGTCCCCGCCGCCACTCTCCGGGGCCGGGTCCCCGCCGGCGCCGCAGGCTCCGCAGGCTCCGCCCGGATCCGTACCACCTCCCTTGCTGGGCGCGGCCCCGCAGGGCCCGCCGCAGCAGCCCGGCGCACCCACCGCCCCGCCGCCGTCCGCCGGAGCCGAGGCTACCGGCGTGTACACGCGCATGCTGCGGAGGGCGGACGCCGCGCCCGGGACGGGCCCCGGAGGCTCTCCCCCGGCCGCGCCCGGGCCACGGGCGCCGGTGCCACCTCCGCCGCCGTACTCGGGATCGCCGGCCCCGCCCGCTCCACCACGCGAGCCGGGGCCTCAGCCGCCCGGCTCGCCCGGCCCGGGCGCGGAGTCGACCGGCATCTACACGCGCATCATGCGGAGTTCGGACCTGGTACCGCCGCCCGGCGCGGCGCCGGGAACGCCGGGCGCGGCGGGGCCGAGCGCGCGCGGCGCCGCCCCGGGCGCGTTCGGCCCGGCGGCCCCGTACTCCCCGACCGAGTACGCGCACGGTCAGCCGGGCGCCTTCTCCGAGGGGCCGCGGCCGGGTCTTCCGGGTTATGGGCCGGCCCAACCCTCACAGGGCATGCCCTTTTCCGAGCGGCCGTATCGCCTCTTCGACAACGAGCCGCCGGCCGAGCAACGAGGGGCCGGGCTGCATCCGGGCCCCCCCGCGGCAGGCGGCTCGCCGGCCGCCCAGGATGCCGGCATGTACCAGCCGCGGGGTGACGACTACCTGCAGAATCTTCGCGAAGCACCGGCGCGGCCGGAGGCGCTACCGGCGCCGCCACCGCCGCCGCGGCCTACGCATCTGCCACAGCCGACGGGCCCCAGCGAGTACACGATGATCGTGAAGGGTGGCATCGCGTCACCGATGCACGGGTCGCTCCCCGGCCCGCCGCCGCCGTTTCAGCCTCCCGCGCCGGCTCCGGCGGCCGCCCCAGGGGCGCCGTCGAAGCCCGGTCCGCGCAAGACGCCGATCGTGATCGGGCTCGTGATCGCGGTGGCCGCGCTCGTCGTCCTGCTCGTCGTGCTCGCGAATCGGGGGTCGTGAGCGCGCGGGCTCCCGCCGGCCGGACCGCTATTCTTCGGGGGGCAAGAGGAGCACGAGCTCCAGCTGGGGATCGGGGATGTCGCCCGACACCCAGGCCGCGAGGCTCCGCGACCGCAGGACCGACGACCAGCGGGGGCCGACCATCTCGAGGCGGAAGTACTGGCTTCCGCCCCTGACCTGAAGGGCGCTGGGCGGAGCGGGCGTGTGCTTCAGCTCGATGCCCGGCACGGCCTGCGACAGCAGGTCCCCGATCTGATCGCGAGAGGCGACCTTGATCCAGGCCGGGGCCTTGTCGATGAGCCGAGCCTGGTCCATCTCGCTCGTCACGGCGAGGTAGGCCTGAATCGCCGATAGCTGCCGATCGTCGTCGAGCGAGACCGCGTAGGTGGATCGGTCGGTCGCAACCAGCGGAAGCGTGACGCAGTTGGAGGGGATCGCCGTCTCGAGCAGCTCCATCAGCGTCTCGCCCAACCCCTCGAAGCACTCCGAGAGCCGGCTGTGATCGTAGGAGGGCAGGTCCTTCGGATGCCGATTGGAGAACGTCATCAGGCAGCCGGCCAGCTCCGTCATCGCCCGATAGAGCTCGACCGGATGGGCGCGCTCGAGCCGAGGCTCCGAGCCACCGTTCGAGGCATCCCCCTCGAACAGGTGTCGGAACGTCGGGAGGAAGGAGTTGACCGAGTAGAGCAGCCAGAAGTGGGCGATGTCCGAGCGGCCGAACTCGGCGAGCCCCCTGTTGCGCGTCCGCCTCATGGCGCTGAGCTCGGCGCTCCTGGCGGAGAGCCCTTCCACGAGACGTCGCGCGATCGACAGCACATGGTCGCTCGCCGCGATGTCCATGATCGGGGGAACGAAGGTCGGATCGTAGAACGTCTCTCCCGACTCGCTCCGCACTACGCGGGCGACGGGCATGACGGATGAGCCCTCGTGGGCCTCACGCTCGATGAGGATGCGGAAGTTCTTCGACGCTACCAGGATGTCCTTCTCCGCCTTGCCGGTGTTCTCGTCCGTCGTGGAGAGGATCGAGGGTGAGTAGCGAGTGCCCCGGTCTCCCGAGGCGACGTTGCGGCCGCCGGTCCGTTGCTCGGGTATCGCCAGGTAGATGGTCAGCGACGGCTGGTCCTGGACCCAGTGGCCCTCGAGCGATCTGGGCGGGGGCGGTACGTCCGCGCCGGGAATGTCGAAGACCAGCCCGTCGGCGAACAGGCCGGCCGCCCGGCTCAGGATGACCTCGCCCGCCTTCAGCGCTTCGTCGCGCATCTCGATCGAGAGGAAGCCCCATGGCTGATAGGCCAGGGCGGACAGTTGGAAGCCGAGCTTGTCTTCGAGGTAGCGGTCCTGCACCTGGAGATGTTGAGGATTCAGCAGAACGCCCTTCGTCCAGAGGACGCCTTGCAGCTGTCTCATCGGCTTCCGCCTTGCGCTTCGATCGTGGGCCTGGAAGAGCCTGAGGTATACCACGAATCGCATGCGGCGGCCAGGTTCGAGCAGGCCGCTCGACGCGGCGTCGGGCCGGTCCGATTTCCGTGGCAGCCGCCCCGGTGTAGCTTCTCGGACCTGATCCCTCGCCAACGGTGCCGGTGACGATGAGCGATACGCGAGGCCGCGAGCACGTAGCCCTCTCGGTCGACCCGCGCGCGCAGGCGGGCTCGTTGGAGGAAGTGGGCGACCGACCCTTCCAGATCCTCGTGCTGGGCGACTTTTCTGGCCGCGACTCGGGAGCGCTGGGAGCGCGCGGGCGTGTGGAGGACCGGCGGCCGATCCGGGTGGGCACCGTGGACGACGTGCTTGACACGATCCGTCCATCGGTCGACCTGGAGGTCGCCGGCGTGCCAACCCGCGTCGAGTTCGGCGCGCTGGAGGACTTCCATCCCGACAGCCTCGTCGAGCGCATTCCGCGCCTGCGCGACCTCGTGGAGCGTGTCGACCGCGAGGACGCGACCGGTCCGGTCGCATCGGACGGGCGGGACGCGCCGGACGCGCCAAAGCACGGGGGCGACGTCCGCGAGCCCCCCGCGACTCCGCCCACCGGCCTCCTCGAGGACATCGTAGCCGCGACTCCGGAGCGCGCCAGCCTCCGGGACGCGGGCGCCGTCGACGACCTGCGGCCGTGGCTTCGCGAGGTGGTGGCGCCGTACCTGGAGGAGGCGCACGCCGACGCGGACGAGGACCTCGTGCGCCGCCATGAGGCGAAGGCGTCCGCGCACGTCCGTGACGTACTGCACCACCCGGCCGTGCGGGCGCTCGAGCGGTCGTGGCGCTCGCTCTTCCTGCTGTCGAGGGCGGTCGATCCCGTCGAGGACGCCAGGCTCTATGTGCTCGACGTGGCCCGAAGCGAGCTCGAGGAGCTGCTGGGCGACGGCGAGCCGCGCGACTCGCTGCCGTTTCGGGTCTTGTCGGAGGAGCTGCCGGGCCCGGGGGGCGACACACCCGTCGGCCTCCTGGTGGGCGGATACCCGTTCGGACCGGAGGCGGAGGATGTCCTGTTCCTGAACCGGCTCGCCATTCTCGCCCACCTGACGGGGGCTCCGCTGTTGGTCGAGGCGAGCTCCCGGCTTCTCGGGCTCGACTCGTTCGCGGCGCTTCCCGCGCCGGGGCGGCGCCACGAGCCGACGGCGGGATGGGCCGCGTTCCGTGGGACCGAGGCCGCGGCGTCCGTCGCGCTGCTCGCTCCCCGCGTCCTGTTGCGCGAGCCCTACGGACCGGATTCGGACCCGTGCGAGGCGTTCGCCTTCGACGAGTTGGACCCGGCCGGGGGATCCACCTACCTCTGGGGCAGCCCCGCGTTCGTGGCCGCGGCCGCGGCCATCGAGGCCTTCGCCAGCGACGGCTGGGGTCTCGCGCTCGACTCCGCGCGTGAGCTGGAGGGGATGCCGATCCACGTCACGGCTTCCGGCGCGGTCGGCGCGCACCCGACGGAGGTCGTCTGGTCTCAGGACGTGGTCGAGTACGTTCGCGCCGCCGGAGTCAGCCCCGTGATCGGGTTCAGGGACCAGACCCGGGTGCGTCTGCCGGGCGTCTCCAGCGTCTCGCTTTCCCGTGCGCCGCTCGCGGGCTGGTGGTGCCGCTGAGCGACTGAAAGGCCATGCCGCGCGCCGAATTCCCTTGCGCGCGACCGCCCAAATTGCTTGACAAGAGAGCGGGGCCGCCGTACTTGTGATCCCGCCGAACGGTGAATCGGACCCGCTGTGGTCGCGCGGTCCGGGGGACAGGGCGTCCCCTCCGTTTTCGGCCCCCCTTTCCGACGCAGGAGTACCACGATGGCCGAGAGCTTCCAAAAAAGAAGGAATCGGCAGCGACGCACCCGCGTGAATATCGAGTACGAGGTCCATACGGGGGACGCCATCGAGATGAAGGAGCTTCCCTTCGTCATGGGCGTTCTGGCCGACCTCGCAGGGGACGGCGCTAGCGAGCTGAAGGACCTGAAGGACCGCGAGTTCATCGAGATCGGGCCGGACAACTTCGACAAGGTGCTGAAGTCCCAGAAGCCCAAGCTCACCTACGCCGTCGACAACAAGCTGTCGGAGGAGGGAGGCAAGCTGGGCGTCGAGCTCGAGTTCAAGAGCTTCGACGACTTCACGCCGGACAGGGTCGCCCAGCAGGTCGGGCCCATGCGCGAGCTCCTCGAGAAGAGGCGACAGCTCACCGATTTGCGGGGCAAGCTGGCGGCCAACTACAAGCTCGACCAAGCGCTCCAGGCTGCCATGGGGGACGAAGCGAAGATGGCGCAGCTGAAGGCGGAGCTCGATGCCCAGGCCGGGTCGGAGGGAGCCGACGATGGCGAATCCTGAGCAGGAACAAGCGGGAGCGGCCGCCGAGGCCGAGGTAGCAGAAGTCAGTCTGCTCGATCAGCTGGTGGCGGAGGCGCGCGTCGGAAAGGACGACGAAGCGCAGCAGATGGGCAGGAGGATGATCGGCTCGTTCGTGAAGGACGTCCTCGCCGGCGCCGTCACGTACAACGAGGACACCGAGGCGATGCTGAACTCGCAGATCGCCGAGATCGATCGCCTCGTCTCCGCCCAGCTCAACGAGATCATCCACGCGGAGAAGTTCAAGAAGCTGGAGTCGGCGTGGACAGGCTTGCGCTATCTCGTCGCGAACACCGAGACGACGACGATGCTCAAGATCAAGGTGCTCCCCGTCACCAAGGCCGAGCTTCTCCGCGACCTTACGAAGGGCAAGGCCGCGATGGGTGTCGACCGCAGCCAGATCTTCTCCAAGGTCTACCAGGCTGAGTACAACGTTTACGGCGGACAACCGTACGGTGCGCTCGTCGGTGACTTCGAGTTCGATCACTCCGGCCAGGACATCAAGCTGCTGGAGGCCATCTCGAAGGTGGCCGCGGCGGCCCACGCCCCCTTCCTGTCGGGCGCGTCGCCGTCCATGTTCGGCTTCAACAGCTTCACCGAGCTGAACGACATGTACGCGCTCTCGGGTCTGTTCGAGGGCTCGCAGTACGCGCAGTGGCGGTCGTTCCGGCAGAGCGAGGACTCACGTTACGTCGCGCTCACGGCGCCGCGCATGCTCCTGCGCGAGCCGTTCGGGAAGGACAACCCCGTGGAGGCGTTCGACTTCGAGGAGAACGTCACGGGCAAGGACCACAGCAAGTACCTGTGGGGCAACGCGGCCTGGGGCCTGGCGGCCAGGGTCACCGACGCGTTCGCGAGGTACGGCTGGTGCGCCAGGATCCGAGGGGTGAAGTCGGGTGGCAAGCTCGAGGGGCTGCCCGTTCACAACTTCGAGACCGATGCGGGCGACATCACCATGAAGTGCCCCACGGAGACCGTGATTCCCGACGATCACGAGATGGAGCTCGCCAAGCTCGGGTTCGCGCCCCTCGCCAACGAAAAGAACTCGGCGAACGCGGTGTTCTTCAGCGTGCAGTCGGCGCAGGATCCCAAGGTCTACGTAGGCGCGGACGGGGATGCGGCCACGGCGAACGCGGCCATCTCGGCCCAGCTTCCCTACATCTTCGCGGTCTCCCGCTTCGCGCATTACATGAAGGTCATGATGCGCGACGAGATCGGAAGCTACAAGACGAAGGACTCGATCGAGAAGTGGCTCAAGAACTGGATCGGGAGCTACATTCTGAAGGGCGACGGTTCCGAGGAGGCGAAGGCGAAGAAGCCGCTCTCGGACGCCGACATCCGGGTGGTGGAAAACCCCCGTGCGCCCGGCCAGTATCAGGCCGTGGCGTTCCTCAAGCCCCACTTTCAGCTGGATGCCGTGGACTTCTCGCTACGGCTGGTGGCGGACGTCCCGCCGGCGAAGTAGGCGTAGGACCGCAGTGGCGTAGCTTTCTCACACCGACACACAGTAAGGAGCGAGACCATGGCCTGGGATGCGTTTCTAACGTTGGACGGAGTCAGTGGGGAGTCTCAGCGGGCGGGTCACGAGGGTGAGATCGAGTTGATCTCGTTCAGCTTCGGCGCCTCGAATCCGGCGAGCATCGGCATCGGAAGCGGTGGCGGGACCGGCAAGGTCAGCCTGTCGAGCTTCAACGTTATGAAGAAGACGGACGCGTCCAGCGTCGGCATGTTCCGCGCGAGCTGCATGGGCCAGCATTTCCCGACGGCCAAGGCCACGCTCTACAAGTCCGGTGGCTCGGAGCCGCTCCTGTACCTGCTCTTCGACTTCGAGGAGGTCTACGTCGACCACATTCAGTGGTCCGGCGCCGAGGGCGGCGACAACATCCCGATGGAATCGGTGTCCTTCTCGTTCGGCAAGGTGACGATCACCTATACGCAGCAGAACCCCGACGGTACGGCCGGTGGCGACTTCGAGGGGAGTTGGGACGTCCGGACGGGCACCGAATAAGTAGGGGTGAGCATTCCCTTGGATGCGAGCACGCTCTACAAGGAGGGCAAGCTCACTGAAGCGATCGCGTCGCTGAACGCCGATGTCCGCAAGGCACCGAACGACGTTCAGCGGCGCACGTTTCTCTTCGAGTTGCTGTGCTTCGCCGGGGAGCTCGACCGTGCGCAGAAGCAGCTCTCGATGCTCGCGCAGGCCGATCCCGAGGCGCGCTTGGGCGTCATGTCCTATCAGCAGGCCGTACGGTGCGAGGCGGACCGCGCCGAGATGTTCGCCACGGGTGCGCTCCCCGAGTCACCCACCGCGGCCCGTCCCGTCCGCGGTCGGCTCAACGGCGAGCCGTTCGATGCGCTCGAGGATGGCGACCCGCGGATCGGGGCGCGCCTCGAGCTCTTCGTGGGTGGTCAGTACCAGTGGATCCCGTTCGAGCACCTCTCTTCGGTCAGGATGGAAGCACCGCGGCGCACGCGTGACCTGATCTGGATCACCGCGTCGGTCGTGGGGGGAGACGCGCTCGATGGGGCCGATTTCGGCGAGGCGCTGATCCCGGCACTGACCCCGCTCGCGCACCGCCATCCGGACGAGCTCGTTCGACTGGGCCGTGTCACGGAGTGGTCGGAGCTCCCGGACGGCACCGAGGCGCCCATCGGTCAGAGGATGCTGCTCGTGGACGGGGATGACTTCCCGATCCTCGAGGTTCGCGAGATCGAGATCGAAGGGCCGTCCTCGGCGGCAGCCTGACGATGTCCGACTTCGAGGGTCTGCTGGAGCCCATCAGCGACGAGCGCCCCGGCGGTGAGGACATCTTCTACGGTGACGACTTCGCCGAGCTCACGGCCCTCCGGGAGCTGAGGGACAAGTCGGCGGACCGGAGGTGGACCCCCGACTGGGACGGCGTGGCCGACGTCTCCGAGCGGATCCTGACCGAGCAGTCCAAGGACATTCGGGTCGCGCTCTACCTCGCCGAGGCATGGCTCAACACTCAGGGGTTCGGGGGCTTTCAATCCGGGCTCGACCTCGTGCTGCAGATCCTGCAGCGCTTTCCCGAGGCTGCCCACCCCACCGAGGCGGACGACCGCGCGTACGCCCTGGACTTCCTGGTCGGGGCGCTCCAGGCCGACAGTCGGCAGATGCCCGAGGTGATCAGGGCCGTGGAGCTCTTCCCGCTCACGGACTGGGGCCACCACTTCCACGACTATCAGGCGTGGAAGAACGCCAAGCCCGCCAAAGGCAAGGAGGGGGGCAAGGGCGCGGGGGCCGAAGCGGACGACGCCGGCAATCCTACGCCGGCCAACTTCGGCAAGGCGCTCGTCGAGACGAGCAAGGCGTACTATAAGGACCTGAACGCGACCATCCCCAAGTGCATCGAGACGCTGGCGGCGCTCGAAGCGTGGGGCAAGGAGTACTTCGAAGGCAAGGTGGAGCCGAGGGAGACGCCCCTTCCCCGATACTCCCGGCTGAACGCCGAGCTAAAGAACGTCAAGGACGCGGTGGCGGACCTGCTGGCGCGCAAGCTGATCGACGATCCGGACCCGGTCGTGGAGTCGAGGTCCGCGGCCTCCGCGCCAGGTGCGGCGGCCGGCGATGCCGAGGGGTCGTCGCCCGGCGCGGCGGCCTCCCCGGGCGGGATCTCGGCGGAGCCGAGAGACGCCGAGGACGCGGCCGAGCGAGCGGTCGCGGCGGCGCGCTTTCTGCGGAGGGCGTCGCCCACCGATCCTGCCCCCTACATGATGATCCGGGGTCTGCGTTGGGGTGAGCTGCGGGCGGGCGGGGCGTTCAACCAGCGGCTCCTGGAGCCGCCGGACACGGCATTGCGCAGGAGGCTGACCGGGCTCCTCGTGGACGAGAGTTGGGAGGAGCTGCTGGACGCCGGCGAGGAGGTCATGGGCATGCCGTGCGGGCGCGGCTGGCTGGATCTGCAGCGTTACATCGTGACCGCGGTGGACAATCTGGGCCTCGACTACGGGCCGGTCTCCGAGGCCATTCGGGGCCAGCTCTCCTCTCTGCTCGCCGACGTTCCCGAGCTCCTCGAGTACACGATGATGGACGACATGCCGACTGCGAACGCACAGACCCGGGCGTGGCTCGAGCTTGCGGGGATCCTCCGTGGCGGAGCCGAACAGGATGCGGCAGGCGGAGCGGACGGTGGCCCGGAGTACGATCGTGAGCGGGTGCTGAGCGAGGCGACCCATGAGCGTGCGCTCGCACTCGCGGCGACGGGCAACGCCCGGCGCGGCATCGAGATGCTGATGAAGCGGGCCGATCGAGAGGAGAGCGCGCGGGCGAGGTTCATCACGGAGTCGCTGGCCGCGTCCGTGATGGTCGACGCCGGCATGATCGGCGTCGCGAAGCCGATGCTCGAGGATCTCGAGAAGCTCATTGAAGTGCGCAAGCTGGCGGAGTGGGAGTCCGCCGAGATCGTGGCCCGGCCGCTGGGACTGCTCTACCGGTGCCTCCAGCCGAGCGACAGGAAGCGAACCGAGCTCTACGACAAGATCTGCCGGCTCGATCCGGTCCACGCCATGACCCTGGACAACCAAGGTCAGCAGGCGCCCGCCGTAAAGGGCGGGCAAGCCTTCCAACCAAGCCAGCCGGCGTCCCCGACGCGCGGTCAACCCCTCCAGTCGAATGAACCAGCGAAATCGTCCCAGCAGGGTGAGGCAGTCGATTCTGGATCGATTGATTCAAATCAAGGAACAGCCTCCTAGTCCCGGTGACGACGAGGGCGACGGGCCGCCCACCGGAGGCACTCGGCGAAAGCGGTTCAAGGATTCCGTGGAGCTCTTGAAGGCCAACGTTCTCCGGGACCTCGAGTGGCTGCTCAACACCCGGGAGACGGGCGAGCCCGCCACCGCGCCGTGGGTCGAGGTCGAGCGCTCGATCTACAACTACGGTCTACCGGACTTCGCGTCGATGAGCGCGGACTCGGCGCACACGACCGGACGCTTGCTCAAGGCGATAGAGCGTGAGGTAGAGCTGTTCGAGCCCCGCTTGACCAACGTCAGAGTCTCCGTCCAGGAGGGGGGCGCAGGAGAGGAGCGTCGCCTGAGGTTCGTCATCCAGGCCACCCTGCTCCTCGACCCGGACCCGGAGCACGTAGAGTTCGACACGCTCCTGGAGTTGGATAGCGGGCAGTTCTCGCTCGCGCGGGATCCATGAGAGACAAGCGACTCCTCGACTACTACAACCGGGAGCTCCGGTACCTCCGCCACCTGGGGGCCGAGTTCGCCGGCAGCTACCGCGACGTGGCCGATCGCCTGCGGCTGGATCCGAACCGAGCCGAAGACCCCCACGTGGAGCGCCTCCTGCAGGGAGTAGCCTTCCTGACGGCACGCGTCCACCTGCGGATCGACGATGACTTCCCCGAGTTCAGCCAGGCCCTGTTCAACGTCGTATATCCGCATTACCTGCGCCCGACACCTGCCATGTCGATCGCGCAGTTCCGGCCCGACCCGGGGTCGCTCACCGCGGCGCGGAGCTTTCCCAGGGGCACGAGGCTGATCTCCCCGCCCACAAAGACCGGAGAGCGGTTCAAGTTCCGAACCTGCTACGACACCACCCTGCTCCCCGTGGAGGTTCGGGATGCGGGATGGCATTCCCCGCACGAGGTCAAGAGCGTGGTCGCGACCGACTCCGTGGCCGTGCTGAGGGTCGACCTGGCGACCGGGCCGAAGGCCTCGTTCGACGAGCTCGGGCTCCCCGACCTGCGGTTCTACCTGGATGGCGACCCGGGGCTGATCGGCACGCTCTACGAGCTGGTGCTCAACAACTGCGCCAGCGTCGTCGCGTGGAATCCTTCACTGGGACGCGACGGCCCCATCCTTCACCTGCCGGGCAGCGCGGTGAGGCCGGTCGGCTTCGAGCCCGACGAAGGGATGCTCCCCATCACCCGGCGGTCATTCCACCCCTACCAGCTGCTCCACGACTACTTCGCGTTTCCGCAGAAGTACCAATTCATCGACATCGCGGGATTGGCGGAGGCGAGGCAGAACGCGGGCGGAGGGCCGTTCGGTCAGAGCCTGCAGCTGCTCCTCTTCATTTCCGCGTTCGAGAGATCCGACCGCCATCGCGAGCTCCAGGAAGCGGTGGACGCGCGTACCATGCGGTTAGCCTGCACTCCGATCGTCAACCTCTACAAGTCGGATTCCCGGCCCATCGATCTGACGCAGACCAGGAGCGAGTACGAGGTCTCCGTGACCGGCAGGAGTGAGATCTTTTCCATCGAGAGGGTGTTCGCAACGCTCTCGGGATCGACGGAGACGGTGACGTTCGCGCCGTTCTACGCGTTGCGGCATGGCCCGGACGATTCGCGGGACGGCAAGTTCTGGTTCCTCCGGCGAGAGCCGCGGGAGTGGTCCCCGGACAGCCCGTCGGACGTCTACCTGTCCTTCGTGGATCTCGAGGGCGCATCGGTCCGGGCTGGCAAGCACAGCGTCTTCGTCGACCTCCTGTGCTTCGACGGCGATCTCCCCAACGAGGCGATGGGCGCGCGATCGGTCCTTCACCTCGCGGACGAGGGGATGCCCGTCGAGGTCCTGCTCGCGCCCACCAAAGCCAGGCAGCCGCCGATCGATCGGATCGACCGGCGTTCGCGTGCTCGCTACCGGCTCGAGGATCAGGAAGAGACCAGGGCGCCGGTCCGGCCGCCGGGGGGAGGGCGGCAGCACTGGCGGCTCGTCTCCATGCTTTCGCTCAACCACCTGTCGCTCGTCGACGAGGGTGTCGATGCGTTCAGGGAGATGCTCCGCCTGCACGATCCGGGCGGCTCCATCAGCGGTGAGAGACACATCCAAGGACTGCTGAGGGTGTCGAGCGAGCCGATCCAGGCCGCGGTCCACGGCGAGCACGGGCTCGGCTTCGCCCGTGGCCGGAGCGTCGAGATGCACTTCGACGAGGAGCTCTTCGCGGGCGCGGGCGTCTACCTGTTCGCCAGCGTGATCGAGCGTTTCCTCGGAATGTACGCGTCGATCAACAGCTTCAGCCGATTGAGCGTGGCGACGCGGCAGCGCTCCGAGCCACTCAAGACCTGGCCGCCCCGCGCCGGCTTACGGCCGCTGATATGAGCACCGCCGCCGACGAGCCGACCGTCGCGGTCGTGAAGGTGGACGAGGATCTCAGGCGCTCGGCTACGAGCAGGCTCCGTGAAGAGCCCGAGTCGTTCCAGTTCTTCCAAGCGGTGCGCCTGCTGCAGCGGCTGTATCCGGAACGGTCGTTGGTCGGCGGGTTCGAGGACCCCGCGAGCGAAGTAGTCCGGTTGGGCTCGAACCCGAGCATGTCGTTCCCCGCGGGTCAGATCCAGGACGTCAGCGAGTCGCCCGGCGGGCGCTGGACGATGACGGTCAACTTCCTGGGGCTCGTCGGGCACCTCGGCGTGCTCCCGGATCACTACTCGGTCCTGGTCATGAGGCGTGTGCAGAGCCGGGATCGGGCGCTGCTCGACTTCCTGGACATGTTCCACCACCGCGTGCTCTCCCTCTTCTACCGGGCCATGGAGCGCTGTCGGTTCTATGCCCCGTACGAGAGAGGGGAGGAGGACGTCCTCAGCTCACGCCTCCTGGACCTGCTCGGCGTGGCTGACGCGTCGGCACACCAGGCGTTGGAGCTCGAGATCGTCGAGCTCCTCGCCTACGTGGGCCTTCTCGGGCCGGACCCCAGAAGCGCGATGGCGTTGCAGCAGCTGATCGAGGACCGGTTCGCCGTTCCGGCCGTCGTCGATCAGTTCGTCGGGGGATGGTACAACGTCTCGAGCAACGCGCAGTGCCGAGTGGACGACGCGGGCGGGGCGTACTCGCAGCAACTGGGCGGCGGCGCCCTGGTCGGCGACGCGATATGGGATCCGCAGGCTCGGGCGCGTATTATACTTGGTCCGCTGTCGCGGGAACGCTACGACGACTTCCTGCCCACCGGAAGCGCCTACGAGAAGCTCCGGAAGGTGACCCGGTTCTTCTCGAACGACGAGGTGGAGTTCCAGCTTCGGCTCATCCTCGAGCGTGAGGAGGTTCCCCCCCTCAGGCTCGGGGCCGACGACTATACGCCGCTGGGCTGGGGAAGCTGGATCCGCTCGGATTCCGCGCCTCCAGAGACCGCAGAAACCGTTCTGCCGCTGTGATCGGAGGTGGTGCATGGTGAACCTCAAGTCCCTCATCGGGAAGCTCAACTCCGAGACCCGTGCGGCGATGGACGCCGCGGCGGGCTACTGCATGTCGTTGACGCACTACGACGTGGAGCTCGACCACTACCTCATGAAGGCGCTCGATTCCACGAACGGAGACGTGGCGTTCATCCTGAAGCACTTCGGTGTTGACCGGGCGCGCTTGGCGACCGAGCTGACCACCTCCCTCGACCGGATGAAGACCGGGAGCGGCGATCGCCCTTCCCTGAGCCCGAAGCTCGTGAGCATGCTCCAGGAAGCGTGGCTCCTCGGGTCCGTGGACTACGGCGAGCCGAGAATCCGCACGGGTCACACGCTGCTGGCGCTGCTCGCGGTCTCGGACCTGCGCCAGCGGGTGGGGGCAACGACGGGAGAGCTCAAGAAGATCTCGGTCGACGCGCTCCGGGACGACTTCGCGAGGATCGTCGCCAGCTCATCGGAGGAGTCGGCATCGGTCGCCGAGTCGGCGGCGGAGCCCGATCGGCCCGCCCGCAAGGGCGACGGCAAGACGCCCAACCTGGACAAGTACACGGTCGACCTGACCCAGGACGCCCGGGAGGGCCGCCTCGACCCCGTGCTCGCGCGGGACTTCGAGATCCGTCAGTGCGTGGACATCCTGACCCGGCGGCGTCAGAACAACCCGATCCTGGTCGGCGAGGCCGGGGTGGGGAAGACCGCGGTGGTCGAGGGGTTCGCCATGCGCGTGGCGGAAGGCGACGTACCCGAGGTTCTCCGGAACGTCTCCCTTCGCAGCCTCGACCTGGCGCTGTTGCAGGCCGGCGCGGGGGTGAAGGGCGAGTTCGAGAATCGCCTCAAGAGCCTGATCGCGGAGGTCAAGTCGTCGCCCACTCCCATCATCCTGTTCATCGACGAAGCCCACACGATGATCGGCGCCGGGGGGGCCGCGGGGCAGAACGACGCGGCCAACCTCCTCAAGCCGGCGCTGGCCAGAGGCGAGCTTCGCACCCTCGCCGCAACCACGTGGTCGGAGTACAAGAAGTACTTCGAGAAGGACCCCGCGCTGACCCGCCGCTTCCAGCCCGTACAGGTCGATGAGCCCACCGAGGATGCCTGCCTGGTCATGATGCGGGGCGTCGTGCCGAAGCTCGAGGAGCACCACGGTGTGAGGATCCTCGACGACGGGCTCGACGCCGCGGTCCGCCTCTCGGCGCGGTATCTGCCCGACCGTCAGCTCCCGGACAAGGCCGTGAGCGTGCTCGATACCGCGTGCGCGAGGCTGTCACTGGGACAGAGCTCCGCGCCAGCGCCGCTCGAGAGCGCCAACCGCCGCATACAGGACCTCGACGTGCAGCACCGGGTCCTGAGCCGCGAGCAGGCCCTGGGTCTCGACCACTCCGAGCGCCTGGCCGAGATCGCCCGGGAGCGGGCGGTGGCCGAGGCGAAGCTGAACGATCTCATGGAGCGCTGGGGCAAGGAGCGGGAGCTGGTCGCGCGCATCCGCGAGGCGCACGCCCAGCTGGAGGCGACGGTCGCTCCGCATGCGGCGCCTCCGACGGGTAACGGCGACGGGTCCGCGGAGCCCGAAGCGGCTGTCCCGGCCGGAGACGGCACGCCCGCTCCCGTGGACGCCAAGGCGATCCGCAAGGAGCTGCTCGAGCTGGACAGGGAGCTCGAGGAGCTCCAGGGCGAGAACCCTCTGGTCCCGGTTTCGGTGAACGCCGATCTGGTGGGCCAGGTCGTATCGGGCTGGACGGGGATCCCGGTGGGCAAGATGATGCGGGACGACGTCAGCACGGCGCTCCAGCTCGAGCGTCACCTCGGGGAGCGGGTCATCGGCCAGGAACACGCGCTCCGGGCGCTGAGCCACCGCATTCGGACGTCGAAGGCGGGAATCGAGGATCCGGGCAAGCCGGTGGGTGTCTTCCTCCTCGTGGGTCCGAGCGGGGTGGGAAAGACGGAGACCGCGCTTGCGCTCTCGGACCTGCTCTACGGCGGCGAGCGCAACCTCATCACCATCAACATGTCGGAGTTCCAGGAGGCGCACACCGTCTCGACGCTGAAGGGCTCGCCTCCGGGGTACGTGGGCTACGGGGAGGGCGGGGTGCTCACCGAGGCGGTGCGGCGCCGGCCGTACTCGGTGGTGCTGCTCGACGAGGTCGAAAAGGCTCATCCCGACGTGATGGAGCTCTTCTTCCAGGTCTTCGACAAGGGGAAGATGGAGGACGGCGAGGGCCGCGAGATCGACTTCAAGAACAACATCATCGTGCTGACGACGAACGCGGGCACCGACGCGATCATGACGCTCTGCGCCGACCCGGACACCATGCCTGAGCCGGCGGGGCTCGTCGCCGCGATCAAGCCCGAGCTCGACAAGCGATTCCAGCCCGCGTTGCTCGGCCGCACCGTGATCGTCCCCTACTTCCCCATCCGCGACGATGCCCTGAAGCAGATCATTCGACTGAAGCTGGCGAAGGTGCAGAAGAGGGTCTGGGAGGCGCACCAGGTGACGCTGGACCTCGACGAGTCGCTGATCGACGAAATCGCGAACCGCTGCACCGAGGTCGAGAGCGGCGCCCGCAACATCGACAACATCCTGACGAACACCCTACTGCCCGACCTTTCGACCATCCTCCTGCAGTCGCTCGTCGAGGGTGCGCCGCCTGAGCAGATCCTCGTCGGCCTTGCCGAGGACGGCTCCTTCAGCTACAACGGCCAGGCGGCTGCACAGGAACCGATCGCCGCGGTCACCGCGTCGGCCTGATGAGCTTCCGAAGGAAGTCGGCAAAGGGTCGAGGACGCGCAATGGCCAGGCTTACGCAGAAGGACCGGGTGTTCCGTGTCGACACGCCGTTGGGCGCCGACGTCCTCCTCCTGCAGCGATTCTCCGGCGAAGAGGGCGTGTCCACCCCCTTCCACTACACGCTCGATCTCCTGTCGGACGAGGAGGCGATCGATCCGGCCGACCTCCTCCGCAAGCCCGTGACCGTCACCATCGAGCTCATGGACGGGAAGCGGCAGATCAACGGCCTGGTCCGGCGGTTCGTGCAGCTGGGTCAGGCCGAAGACCTGACCATGTATCAGGCGGAGATCGTGCCGTGGTTCTGGTTCCTGGGCCTGTCTCACGACTGCAAGATCTTCCAGGGGAAGTCGGTCCTCGAGATCGTGCAGGAGGTCTTCGACGGGCTGAAGTACAAGGATTACGCCATCCGCTGCTCGCAGAAGTACGATCCGCGCCCGTACTGCGTCCAGTATCGGGAGACGCACCTGAACTTCGTATCGAGGCTGTTCGAGGAGGAGGGCATCTTCTACTTCTTCGAGCACAGCGACGGCAAGCATCTCCTCGTCGTCGCCGACGCGAACGACGCCGCAAAGCCGTGTCCCGGGCAGGAGAAGGCACGGATGGCGGTCGAGGCGAGGACCGACGAAGACCTCATCACCGAGCTGAGGGTCGAGTCGCACGTCCACGTCGGGGCGATCACCCTGCGCGATTACGACTTCACGCGTCCGTCGCTGAGCCTGCAGAGCACCGCGACGGGAGAGGGTGTGGAGGAGGTCTACGATTACCCGGGACGCTACGCCGACTTGAGCGCCGGTGAGCGCTACGCGCAGCTACTCCTCGAGGAGGGACAGCACCAGGGGCAGCTGGTCTACGGCGAGAGCACGTGCAGGGCGTTTCGCAGCGGCTACCGATTCGGTCTCGATGAGCACTACCGGCCGGACGCGAACCAGGACTACGTGCTTCTGCACGTGCGTCAGCGGGCCGCGGCAGGGGACTTCCGCAGTTGGGCCACCGCACCGCTGGAGTACCAGAACGACTTCGTCTGCATCCCGGCCAAGACGCCTTACCGTCCTCCGCGCCGGAGCGTGAAGCCGAGGATCCACGGCTCCCAGACCGCGGTCGTGGTCGGTCCGTCCGGAGAGGAGATCCACACCGACGAGTACGGACGGGTGAAGGTGCACTTTCACTGGGACCGGCTCGACGAGAAGGACGAGAACAGCTCGTGCTGGGTGCGTGTGTCCTACCCCTGGGCGGGGAAGGGATGGGGTGGCATCCAGATTCCCCGCATGGGCCAGGAGGTGATCGTCGAGTTCCTCGAGGGTGATCCCGATCACCCGATCATCACCGGCCGCGTCTATAACGCGGAGCAGCCGGTCCCCTATGCGCTTCCCGACAACAAGACGCAGAGCGGGGTGAAGTCACGGAGCTCGAAGGAGGGCGGCGCCGACCACTTCAACGAGATACGGATGGAGGACAAGAAGGGCGAGGAGCTCTTCTACGTCCACGCCGAGAAGGACAAGCAGGAGGTCGTGGAGAACGATCGCAGCGAGGAGGTCGGCAACGACGAGACCATCCAGATCGGCAACGATCAGAGCATCACGATCGGGAACGACGAGACGATTTCGGTAGGGAACGACCGGACTGAGGAGGTCGGAGGCAACGAGAAGATCGCGATCGAGAAGGATCGCACGGAGTCCGTCGGCGGAAACGAGAGCATCTCGATCGGCGGAAACCGGAGCGAGTCGGTCGCGAAGTCGGAGACGGTGAGCATCGACGCCAATCGTGAGCTCTCGGTCGGAAAGGACCTGACCGAATCGATCGGGGCCAGTCAGACGGTGGAGGTCGGCAAGGACCTGACGGTGACCATCGGTGGCAAGCACACGGAGTCGGTGAAGAAGGAGCTCTCCGTCAATGCCAAGGAGGTCCAGCTGGTAGGGAAGGACGAGGTCTCGCTGAAGGCGGGCAAGGCCGAGATCGTCTTGAAGAAGAACGGAGACATCACGATCAACGGCAAGAAGATCACGATCAAGGGCTCTGGCGACGTCGTGATGAAGGGCTCCAAGATCGCACAGAACTGACGGACGGGAGGAGGATATGTTCGACCAGGAGGTCACCCAGCTTCCCGGAGTATTGATCGGGAGCGTCACGGGCGTGGACGAGCGCGGTTTCCCGATCGTCTCCACGGGGGCTGCCGAGGCACCCGCCGCGTATGTCGTCTGGATGCCCGAGCCGCCGAGGTGGGCGGACTGCGTCGGGTTGCGCGTTGCGGTCGCGATGGTGGACGGGGACGAATCGCGACCTGTGGTGCTGGGCCTGCTGGACGCGCCTCCCGCGCCTTCGAAGCCGCTCCCGGAGACGCTACGCGTGGAGAGCCGGCGCGAGCTGGTGATCGAGTGCGGCAAGTCGAAGATCGCGCTTCGGGCCGACGGCCGCATCGAGATCCGCGGCGGGCATCTCATCTCGAGGTCGAGCGGCCCGAACAAGATCAAGGGCGGTTCGGTCCACATCAACTGAGACAGCAGGACCGTACCGTTGCCTTCTCTCGGCAGACCGCCAGTGCTTCCCGACATCATCGAGGAGCACTTCGACGAGTTGGATTTCCTGTGGGAGCACCGTGAGACGAACGTCTTCACGCGTGACTGGACGCTCGAGGACCTGGCCGAGCACGAGGAGCGTGCCGAGGCGCACCTGGACGGCCTCCGGCTCGCGGAGCTCCACGCCGTGGACCTGGCGGACGAGCGACTCGCGGGCGAGGAGACGTTCGCTGCGCTGGCCGCGGCGCTCGTGCTGCTCGAGTCCGGGTGGGCGGAGGCACGCGCGAGGATCTCGGAGGCGCTGCGGAGCGCGGGGACCGGAGCCTTCCACGGGATCCGGATCGCGCTGCGCCACCGTGCCGTCGACGGCTTCGTGGAAACGCTCGAGGACCTCCTGGACGGAGAGGACCCGGTGCGCGGGGCGGGTGCGTGGGACGTGCTGGCGTTTCACCGGCGCCCGGTGGGCGCGCGCGTCGACAGGCTTCTGACGGCGGAGGATCCCGAGGCTCGCGCGCTGGCGCTCGGCGCGGCGGGCCGGGCGGGAGTGTTGGCAGCCGACGAGGTCGCGGCGGCCATGGCGGTCGCGGACCCGGCCGTGCGCCGGGCGGCGCTCGAGGCGGCCGCGCGCGTCGGTATGCCCAACCTGCTTCCCTACTGCCGGGACGCCGCCGCGCGAGAGATCGACCCCGACCCGGAGGCCGTGGCGTTCTTGGGCGTGCTCGGCGACTTCGCGGATGTCGCGGCGCTCCACAAGGTGCTCGGGCGGCGTGCGCTGGCGGCCGCCGCCATCGGCGCGTTCGGAGCGATGGGCCGCGTCGAGGCGGTACCGCTGCTGATCGAGCTCATGGCCGACGACGAGCTAGGTGTGACGGCGACGGAGGCCTACCGCCGCATCACCGCCGCGCCCGACGTCGAGAGGGAGAAGCCGTTTCCCCCGCCCGAGGTCGCGGAGGGTGAGGACGAGGACGAGGCGCTGCCTCCGGACCCCCTCAAGGCGCGTGCCGATTGGGAGAAGCGCGGGCCGCAGATGACGTCCGACGTCCGGTGGCAGTCGGGCTTCGCCGTGCCGAGCGGCCAGCTCCCTCCGGCCTTCGACGCGCTCACGCTGGAGTCGCGCCGGGACGTGTATCTCCAGCTCCGCGCCTTCGGCGGACGGTCGGTACCGGATCTCGAGCTCGAGGCGCTGGCACGTTTGCAGGCGGTCCCCCGATGAGCGGCCCCCACACACATCCGGCGTGAGCGATGCCGCATCCCGACATCGATAACCGGACGCCGTTCGCCTTCGAGCCCCTGTTCATCGCGGACGAGGACGGCCGTCCGATCGTGGCGCCGATCGTGCGGGCGACGTTCGACGTCGACGCCCGCGGCCAGGTGTCGCTCGCGGGTGAGCAGCTGCCGGTCAACTTCGCCGGCGAGCTCTACGGGGAGGCCGGCCAGAGCAGCTACCGGCTCGAGCCCGAGACCGCGTTCTTCAAGCCTGCCACCGACGTGGTGCTCGTCGGCCACGCGCACGCGCCGCGGCGGGGCACGACGTACGTGGACGTGGAGCTCCGCGTCGGTCCGGTCGGAAAGTGGGTGCGCGTCTGGGGTGACCGTCACGCGAGCGGGTCCCGCGCGGGCGGCGTGACCGATCCCGCCCCGTTCGAGGTGATGCCGTTGACCTTCGAGCGCGCGTTCGGCGGATGGGATCGCACCCCCGAGGACCCCGGGCATCACGGGTGCGAGCCGCGCAACCCGGTGGGCGTCGGGTTCCGGACCAAGCACGGCGCGGTCCGCGAGGGAGATCCTTGGCCCAACCTCGAAGACCCCTACGATCCCATCCGTTCCGTGGGCCGCGCCGGCAAGCCGGCCGGGTTCGGGTTCGTGTCACCCGACTGGCAGCCGCGGGCGGCGCTCGCGGGGACGTACGACGAGGCGTGGACCGCGAGTCGCTCCCCGCTTCTGCCGACCGACTTCGATCGCCGCTTCTTCAATGCCGCCTCGGAGGGCATGGTCACCGCCGAGTACCTTCACGGGAACGAGCCCGTTCTGGTACGACAGGCCACGCCGGAGGGCCACTGGGCGTTCCACCTTCCCGGCGTCGCGCGCCCCCAATGCCGTGTGGTCACGCGCATGGGGGACGACCGCCTGCTCGACGCCAACCTCGATACCGTGATCGTGGATGCGGACGCCAGGCAGGTCGTGTTATTGTGGCGCAGCTTCATGCCCCTGCGTGAGGGCCCCCTCGACGTGCGGGCGATGACCGTGACGTGCGCGAACATGGCGCGGCCGCCCTCATCCGAGGCTGTGCCGGCGGGAGCCGAGAATGCCTGATCCAGGAGAGCGTTGAGATGCCCGTCACCGTCGGCGTCAACTTCTTGAGCGTCGTGCACAAGTCGAGCAGCGGGGTCAGCATCGCGTTTCCCGACGTGTGCAAGACGCCGTCGCCCGCGGGGCCCATCCCGATCCCCTATCCGAACATCGCCAAGTCGTCCGACACCGCGAAGGGCACGAAGAAGGTCAAGTGCGACGGTGAGTCGACCTGTGTGAAGGACTCCAACTTCAAGATGAGCACGGGCGACGAGGCCGGATCCGCCGGCGGCGGCGTCGTCTCGAACAAGATCAAGGGGAAGGCCGAGTTCATCCTCTTCTCCTTCGACGTCAAGTTCGAGGGCAAGAACGTGGCCAGGGCCTTCGACCTGATGCTGCACAACGACAAGAACACGCCGCCGTTTCCCGTGCTTCAGGGGCCTGTGATCGCGATGCCGGGCGAGGGGAAGGTCGTCTGCCTGATCTGCGAGAAGGAGCTCTGAGAGGCGGGGGAGGCTCGAGCCCCCCACGACTGCCCCTCCCTCCGCACGCCGCCATGCCCGACGATCCGAGCCTCGCGCCCGAGGACCTTCTCCAGGGCCTCCTCTACACCCACACGCGCGCCAACCTCAACACCATCGAGGCCCACCGGGCCCTGGCGAAGGTGGAGGCCCTGGTCGAGCTGTTGGTCGAGCGCGGGGTGCTCGATCGGGCCGAGGTCGATGAGCGCCGGGAGGCCGCGGAGGAGCGGCTGCGCCGGGACTTCGTGGAGAAGGGCATGGCGGTCGCCATCCAGGAGCACCCGACGAGCAAATACGAGGTCGAGAACGCCGTCCAGATCGATTGTGAGAGTCGCGTGCACCTGTGCAAGGCCGCCTGTTGCCGGCTCTCGTTCGCGCTGTCCAAGGAAGATGTCGAGGAGTCGGTGGTGCGTTGGGACCTGGGCCGGCCGTACATGATCGCCCAGACCAGCGACCGCCGATGCGTCCATTTGGACGGCGCGACGCACGCGTGCGGCGTCTACGGTCAGCGTCCGGTCCCGTGCCGGACCTACGATTGTCGCCGCGACCGGCGTGTGTGGCTCGACTTCGAAAAGCGCATCGTGAACCCACGCCTCGACGACCCGGACTGGCCCCGGGGGGCCGTGGAGGACGACGACCCTTCGTAGGAGCCGGCGGGGAGCCATGGGCCGGCCGGCTCCTCCATGGGGCGGCCGGCTCCTCCATGGGGCGGCCGGCTCCTCTATGGGGCGGCCGGCTCCCCGGGCGTCCAACCGCCGGCCGGTTCGGCCGCCGAAGCCATCCCGTCCCCGCCCATACGCGCGATGATCACGGTGATGTTGTCGGGACCGCCCCTGGAGTTGGCCAGCTTCACGAGGCGCTTGCTGGCGCGCGAGAGGTTCTGGCCACGCGCCACCACCTGGCCGATCTCCTCGGCTCCCACCAGGCCCGAGAGCCCGTCGGAGCAGAGCAGGACCACGTCGTCCCGACGAACCGGCTCCCAGGTCTGCACGACCTCGACGGTCGGTTGCGGCCCTAGGGCCTGCAGGATGACGTTGTCGCTCGCCATCTGACGCGCCTCTTGCTCGGACACCCTGCCGGTGTCGATCAGGTGCTGAACGTAGGACTGGTCGCGCGAGACCTGCGTTGCGACGCCCTCCCTGACCAGGTAGGCGCGGGAGTCGCCGACCTGGGAGATGAGCAAGTTGGTCCCGAGGACGCCGACGAGCGTGGCGGTCGTGCCCATTCCGTCGAGCTCGGGCTCGGTCATCGACCGATGATGGATCTGGGCGTTGGCCCTCTCTATCGAGTCACGCACGTGACGCGCGAACCCCTCCGGAGTCGAGTCCGGATCGGCGACCCAACCGGCGGCCAAGCTCTCGAGGATGAGGTCGGTGGCCATCTGGCTCGCCACCTCGCCCGCCAGCGCGCCGCCCATGCCGTCGGCGACCAGGAGGAGCGCGCCCTTGGGACCGAGCACGTAGTCACGCTCGAGCCCGTCGCGGGCGTGCTCCTTGCTGCTCAGGTCCGCGACCAGGTAGCGGTCCTCGTTGTGCTGGCGCGTCTTGCCGACGTCCGTGAGCGCGGAAACCGTCAGGCGGATGCCGGATGTGTCTTTGTGGAACAGGCTCAAGTCCGGAGCTCCCGTTCTTTGTTCGCCCCTGTGAATCGAGAGCGCCGTCCTGCTCTCCCGAGAAGGACCCTTGTGGGGCACGAAAAAACAGCCGGCACACAGTAGCTTCGACGATACGGATGTGCCAGCCTCCCGGCGGAGCTCGCACCGGGCCCGCGGGACGGCCCACCTGACTGGGCATGTCAGCCGGCGGGGACCCGCCGACGTGCCCTCCCAGCCCTTACCAGCCCTGCCGGTCCGCGTGCTCCCGCTTCGTCGTCTTCGGCAGCGCCCACATGAACAGGGCCTGCATCCGGTAGATGACCTTGGTCTTGGCCGGGATGTCTCCGGTCTCGAGCTCGCTCTTGAGCAGGCCGAGGATCTCCCTCCAGCCGGCCTCCTGCTTCTCCGGTGCGGTGTGCTCGGTCGTCCACCCCCCGTGCGTGAGCGTGACCCGCGTGCCGTCGGCCACCGGCTCCAGCCGCCAGGTGATCACGGTGGCGGCCTCCGGCTTCATCGTGAAGATGTACGTGTGGCGGAGCAGGCGTGGGGGATCGACCTCCAGCACCTCGCCGGCTACGAACACGCGCCGGCGGTCGGGGCTCGAGTAACGGAGCCGGCCTCCGGGGCGCAGTTCTATGTCCAGCACGGTGTTGAAGAGCGGGCGCTGGATGGCGCCGGTTTTGGTGATCTCGGCCCAGACCATCTCGAGGGGGACGCCGATCACGATCGAGCACACGCGGTCCGGCAGGGTTTCCGGGGACATGGGCGGTCGCGGGGTGAGGGGTCGTCAGGCGGTCCTGTCCCGCGCTGCCTCGAGCTCGTGCTTGAGACTTGTGAGCGCGTCGGTCCACGGCTTCATGTATCGACTCACCCAGCGGTCGTAGATCCGCTGGATCGGGACCGGGTTCAGATAGTTGTAGCGATGCCGGCCGTCCCGCACGGCGATCACGAGATCGGCCGCCTCCAGCACCTTGAGGTGCTGCATGATCGCGAAGCGCGACAGCTGCGGAAAGCGCTCGTCGAGCGACCCGGTCGTCCGTGGCCCCTCCATGAGCGCATCCAGGATCGAGCGGCGAACCGGACTCGACAGCGCCCGCCACACACCCTCCAGCTCGTCCGCTGCCGGATCCGCATCGCGCTCCTTCACGCGCCGCCGCGCGTTCGGCTCTTGCATGTGTGATAATATTGTCACATGTTGTCCCCTGTCAACGTCGGGCCGCGGGACATGGGGGCGGGGCCGCCGATGGGAGCGGGCCGCCGATGGGTGCGGGGGCGCCGATGGGGGCGGGGCCGCCGGCGTTCGGGAGCCACCAAGAGCGAGAGGAGGTGTGCGCCATGGGTCGAGCCATCTTGGCGGTGATCGTGGCCGAGGTCGTATGGACGGTGCTTTGGCTGGGCGGCTCTGCCGGCGCGCAGAGCCTCTGGCCCGAGACGATCCGGGCGGGAGAGCCTCTGACGCACACTGGAGCGCTCGTCGGCTACATCGTCTACAGCTTCGGCGTGTCGGTCTTGGCCGGGTACGTCGCGGCCGCCATCCGGAGAGACGACCCCGTGAGGACGGTCTGGGTCTTCGCCTGGATCCAGCTCGCGATCGGCGTCGGCGTGGAAGTCTCGGGCTGGAGCCTGGCACCTGCGTGGTACCACCTGGTATTTCTGGCCCTGCTCGTCCCGGCCGTCGTGTGGGGCGGAACGCTCCGGGCCGGGCGGCGCTCGGCCGGGCTCGTTCCGGGCTAGCGGAGCGCCCACTTGGCGTCGCGGCCCGATGAGGTCGTCACGACGGGGATGGCTGCACCGTCCAGTGCCGCACTCCCGGCTTGGCCAGGAACAGCTCCGGATGATGCTCGGCCAGGTACCGGGGCATGTTGGGCCTGGCTCCGTCGACGTCGGTGAAGTCGTAGCACTCCGAGAGCGTGCCCGAGCTCAGGACGCCGCCGGAAAAGCGCTGCCGCTCCGGATCGGCCGCCAGAGCCACGATGGCGCGGCCGGCGTAGACCGGCGTCTCCGAGGCGATGAAGCCGAAGGCCTTCGCCCGCGGGTGCGTGAGCGCCACCTCCTTCCAGTTGTCGTCGCTGGCGCCGAGATCGTCCTTGATGGCTTCGGTGCGCATGAAGCCAGGCGTCAAGGCGACGGCGGTGATGCCGTGGTCGGCGCCTTCCACCGCCACCGCGTACGCCAGCCGCTTGAGGGTCGTCTCGAAGAGGTCGAACCACATCTGCCCGTGGTAGCCGATGCTCTCCTGCTCGATGATCTCGACCACGAGCCCCCCGCGGTTCGCGACCATGAGCGGAAGCGCGCAGCGCGCCGTCATGACGTGGGGCCAGATCCAGCCGTCCACCTGGCTTCGCCCCTCGTCCATGTCGAGCTGCCAGAAGGGCTTCCATTCCTCGACCGGCGTGTGCGTGAGGACGTTCACCAGGATGTCGAGCCGCTTCCGCTCGCGCCGGATGCGGGCGAACAGCTTCTTCACCTGCGCGTGATCCTTGTGGTCGACGACCACCGCGATGCCCTCGCCGCCCGCGGCCGTCACGAGCTCGGCCGTTTCCTCGATCGTCTCCGGCCGGTCGGCGTAGTGGTGCGCGTGCTCCCGCGCCCGCCCGCGGCTCGAGCGGCCGCTGCAGTACACGGTCGCGCCGGCCTCCCCCAACGCCCGCGCGATCCCACGCCCCGCGCCTCTCGTGGCCCCGGCCACCACGGCCACCTGTCCCGACAGCGTCGCCATCGCGGTCTCCTGTTGTTGGATTCTCGTCGTTGCCAGCGGCCGGGCCGCCTTGTGCTCGGCCACCACGCCGGCGATACTAAACTATCATTCAGAAATAGCTAAACCAGCCTTTAGAAACTGTCAAGAGGCGCCGTGGCGCGACCCCGCAAGGCCAGCGACGAGGAGATCTACGAGGCTGCCTTCCGGATCATGGGGCGGGTGGGCCCGACCGAGTGGACGCTGGCCGACGTGGCCGCCGAGGTTGGCCTCACGGCCGGCGCGCTGGTACAGCGCTTCGGCTCGAAGCGCCAGCTGCAGCTCGACTTGATGAAGCTGTACGCCGAGGGCGCTCCCCGCGTGCTCGCCGGCCTACGGCGACAGCACGACTCTCCCCTGGCGGCGGTTCGCGCTTGGGCCGATCAGGTGGCGTGCCTGGCGGACTCCCCCGAGGGCCTGGCGCATCACCTGGACTACCTGCGCCTGGACCTGACCGATCCCGAGATGCATGCTCACTTCAAGCGACAGGCCGAGGCGGGCCGGATGTTCGTGCGTGACGCCGTGGCGGATGCCGCGAGGGCCGGGGAGCTGCCGCCGGACACGGACGCGGAGGTGGTGGCGCGGCTGGTCGAAACGGTCGTCACCGGGTCGTTGTTCACCTGGGCGACCTACCGTGAGGGAGCGGCGCGGCAGTGGGTCAGGAAGGACCTGGACGCCGTGCTCCCCCGGGGGCGCTGAGGGGTGGCGCGCGCGTGCGCGCGCGGCTCGCCCCGCCCAGATTGGCGGCGCGGCCCCGCAGGACTCCAAGACCCCCGGATCTCACGGAGACCCATGAACGTTCTCGACGTCCTCTCGTCCCGCCGATCGATCAAGGAGTTCACCGACCGCCCGGTCTCGCGGGAGGAGATCGAGGCGCTCGTCCGCGCCGCGGTCCAGGCGCCAAACCACCGGATGACCGAGCCGTGGCGCTTCTACGTGCTGGGGCCCGAGGCGCGGCGCGGGTACGGTGCTGCTCTTGGTGCGCGTAAGGCACGGCGCGTGGAGGACCCGCAAGCGGCCGAGGCCGTTGCAACGAAGGTCGCCGACACCCATGCGGCGCTGCCAGCCATGCTCGCGGTTGCGATGACGCTGGACGAGAACCCCGAGATCCGGGAGGAAGACTACGCCGCGACGTTCATGGCCATCCAGAACCTGTCACTGACGGCGCACGCCATGGGGCTCGGAACGCACCTGAAGACCGGCGCTGTCATGGACGATCCGAGGGCGCGCGAAGCGGTCGGCGTGCCCGAGGGGGAGCGCATCGTCGCCACCATCCACCTCGGGGAGCCGGCCGCCGTTCCGGACCCGAAGCCGCGACGGCCGGCGGCGGCGCTGACCGCCTGGCTGGATTGAGCGAGGCAGCTCGCGCATGATAAGGGGGGGCGGCCGTCCGGTCGTCGAGCCGTACATCGGTCCTGGAGGTGGAAATGACGAGCGCGCAGCGTAAGTGCCGACTGATCCTGGGCGGGTGCCTCCTCCTCGGGTTGTGGGGGCATCCCGTGCTGGTGAGCGCTCAGGACCCGGTGAGCGGCCAGGACCGGGTGAGCGTTCGCGTCGGTGGCGGGCCGGTAGTCCGCGATGTGAGCGCCGACGTGCGGGGTGGGCAGGCCTTCGTGGGCGTGTCGGTATCCCTGGCACCCGCTGTGGCCGTGCGCGCCGGCACGTCGCTCGCGGTGGGAGACTTCACCCCCGACGGCGAGCAGTCGGAGCTGCGGTCGCTGGCGAGGTTCGATGTCGCTGCCGTGCTCCGATGGGCTCGCTCGGGCTATGAGCCGTATGTGGCCATGGGTCTGGGCTACGGGACCCGGAATGTCGGCGACGACGTGCTCATTCACCGCAAGGTCGGCGGCAGCATCGCACTGGGCGTGGACTCGGGCGCCGAAGGCGGCGGGTGGTTCGCGGAGGTGAGTCCGCGGTACGGCTCGCACCCGCTGCTCTCGCTGACGATCGGTCGCGTCTGGTGAACAGAGCCGCGCGACGCGGTCGAAGTCTCGGCGCCAACCCTGCCCGCTTCCGCAGCCAAATGATGACGAGATGACGGAACGATCCCTCGCAGGGGCGTTGGCCGCCCTGAGCTTTGTCACCGCACCGGGCGCGGGCGCCCCCACCGGCGCCTCCGTCAGTGTCGCCCCGCCGCAGGAAGCCGATACGCTCCCGCTCGCGCCGGGGCGCTCGGTCCCGTTCGACCTGACCGAGGGGTCGTGGATGTCCGTGGACGTGAGCCCCGACGGATCGCGCATCGTGTTCGACCTGCTCGGCGACCTGTTCGTGCTCCCCATCGACGGGGGCGAGGCCGTGCAGCTGACAAGCGGCATGGCCTACGACGCCCAGCCCCGCTTCTCGCCCGACGGCAGCCGGGTCGCGTTCACATCGGACCGGGACGGCGGCCAGAACATCTGGATCATGGCCGTGGACGGCAGCGACACCGCGCAGGCGACCGAGGGCGCGGCCAATAGGGCGGAGGCGCCCGAGTGGACGCCCGACGGCCGGTACCTGGTGGCTTCCGTGGGCGACTTCCGAGGCGGAGACCTCCCGCGCCTGCGTCTCTACCACGTCGACGGCGGATCGGGCGTGCGGCTCGGTCCGGACGAGCCCGAGAACCTGAAGGCGCTCGGCGCCGCGTTCGGGCAGGACGATCGCTGGATCTGGTTCACCCGCCGAACGGGTGATTGGCAGTACAACGCGCAGCTCCCGCAGTACCAGCTGTTCGTGTACGACCGGGACACCGGGCGCACCTACGGCCGCACTTCGCGGCAGGGCTCGGCGTTCCGCCCCACGCTCTCGCCCGACGGCCGCTGGCTGGTCTACGGCACCCGCTTCGAGGACGAGACGGGCCTCGTCATTCGCGATCTCGAGACGAGCGAGGAGCGCTGGCTCGCCTACCCCGTGCAGCACGACGATCAGGAGTCGCGCGCCACGCTCGGGGTGCTGCCGGGCATGTCGTTCACGCCGGATTCGCGCTTCCTGGTGGCGTCCTACGGCGGGCGGATCTGGAAGCTGCCTGTGGAGGGCGGCGAGCAGCAGGAGGTCCCGTTCCAGGCGCGCTTCGAGTTGGCGCTCGGCCCGGAGGTCGACTTCGACTATCCGATCGAGGACACGCCGACGTTCACCGTGCGCCAGATCCGGAGCCTCGCGCCCTCGCCCGACGGCTCGCGCCTGGCGTTCGTGGCCATGGACCGCGTGTGGGTGTCGGACGCCGAGGGGTCGAACCCGCGGCGCCTCACCGACACGGACCACTCGGAGCACTTCCCCGCGTGGTCACCCGACGGGCGCTGGATCGCCTACGCCGCGTGGGAGGGCGAGAGCGGTCACCTCTACCGCGTGCCCTCCGGCGGCGGCACGCCCGAGCAGCTGAGCGACGCGCCGGGCGTCTACGCCATGCTGGCGTGGTCGCCCGATGGCGAGCGCGTGGTTGCCGAGCGCGGCCCCGCCCGCGCGTTCACCGAGTCCTCGAGCCCCGGCGCGGCGTTCAGCGTGCTCGAGGAGATCGTGTGGGTCCCGGCGGAAGGCGGCGAGGTCACGGCCGTGATGCCGGCGGAAGACCTGAGCACACCGCACTTCCGCGCCGAGCAGCCCGGCCGCATCTACCTCTTCCATGACGACGACGGGCTCGTCTCGGTCCGCTGGGACGGTACGGACCGAAAGGACCACCTGCAGGTCACCGGGCCCACCCCGCGCGGCGCGGACGAGCCGCTCGAGCCCGAGGTCATCGTCATGGCGCCGCGCGGCGATCAGGCCGTGGTGCAGATCGAGCATCATCTTTACACGGTGACGGTACCGCGCGTGGGTGGCGAGGCGCCCACCGTCAGCGTGTCCGACCCGGACGACGCGGCGTTCCCGGCGCGCCGGCTCACCGTAGTGGGAGGCGAGTTCCCGGCGTGGAGCTCCGACGGACGCCAGGTGCACTTCACGCTGGGCAACGTGCATTTCGTCTACGATCTGGACGCGGCCCAGGCGTACGAGGACAGCCTCGAGGCGGCCGGCGTCGGACAGGAGGAGGAACCGGAAGAAGAGGAAGAGGAGGAGGAGGCTGGGGAAGACGATGACGAGGAGCGCTACGAGGCGGTCGAGACGCGCATCGAGATCGAGGCCGGTCGCGACATCCCGTCGGGCGCGGCCGTGCTGCGAGGCGCGCGTGTCATCACGATGGTCGGCGAGGAGATCATCGAGAGCGGCGACGTCGTCGTGCGCGACAACCGGATCGTGGCCGTGGGTCCGAGCGGCAGCGTGGAGGTCCCCGACGGCGCGGAGGTCATCGATGTGTCCGGCAACACGATCGTCCCCGGCTTCGTCGACCCGCACGCACACATGTGGCCCGCGTGGGGCGTGCACCGGACCGACCAGTGGATCTACCTGGCCAACCTCGCGTACGGCGTGACCACCACCCGCGATCCGCAGACTTCCACCACGGACGTTCTCTCCTACGCGGATCTGGTGCGCGCCGGCGAGATCGTGGGGCCGCGAATCTACTCGACCGGCCCCGGTGTCTTCTGGCAGGAGAGCGTGCGCTCGCTCGATCACGCTCGCGACGTGCTCCGGCGGTACAGCGACTACTTCGACACCAAGACCATCAAGATGTACGTGGCCGGCAACCGTGAGCAGCGGCAATGGATCATCCAGGCCGCGCGTGAGAACGGGATCATGCCCACCACCGAGGGATCGCTCAACTTCAAGCAGAACATCACTGAGACCATCGACGGCTATCCGGGTCTGGAGCACTCGCTCCCCATCTATCCTCTGTACGGCGACGTCGTCCGTCTCTTCGCCGAGTCGGGGCGCACGTACACACCAACGCTGCTGGTGTCGTACGGCGGGCCGTGGGCTGAGAACTGGTTCTTCCAGACCGAGGACGTGATCGGCGACGAGAAGCTGGCGCGTTTCACGCCCACTGCCGAGCTGGCGGGCATGACGCGGCGGCGCGGCCAGTGGTTCGTCAGGGAGGAGCACGTGTTCGATGACCACGCACGCTTCGTGGCCGACCTGGTCGCGGCGGGCGGCAAGGCCGGCGTTGGCAGCCACGGCCAGCTCCAGGGGCTCGGCTACCACTGGGAGCTGTGGGCCATGCAGTCCGGCGGCCTGCCCGAGCACGACGCGCTGCGCATGGCCACGCTGTTCGGCGCCCAGGCGCTCGGTCTCGATGGTGACCTGGGCTCCCTTGAGCCCGGCAAGCTCGCAGACCTGATCGTGGTCACTGCCAACCCGCTCGACGACATCCGCAACACGAACACCGTTCGCTACGTGATGAAGAACGGCCGTCTCTACGAAGGCGATACGCTGGCAGAAGTGTATCCGCGCCAGCGTGCGCTCGCGCCGCTGTGGTGGTGGGACGACGCGCCGGTGGCGGGGCAGCTGCCGGGCGTCGGGAGGTAGGGGACGTCGGGGGAGTGAGGACCATGACGCCTGGAGCGGCGCTGAAATCGCTTGGTCGTGACCTGACGTTGCTGACGGCGATCGTCGCCGGCGCGCCGCTAGCCGTTGCGCACGCCGCCTCGGCGCAGGGGCCGCCTGTGACCTTGCTTCCCGAAGGCGATGAGCGAGTCCGCGTGACGATCGAACGCGGGGGATCTGAGTCTCGGGTTGTGATCGGGCGCTTCCAAGGCCTGGCCGCCGAGGGCTTCCTCGTCGGGCAGCCGGCAGCTCCCCACCAACTCGTCGTGATATCATCGGTGACGCGCCTCGATCTGAGTTCAGGTACCAGTCGGTGGGGCGGCGCCTTGCGCGGACTTGGCTTGGGCGCGCTCGCGGGCGCTGCCTTGGGCGTGACGATCGGCGTTGTTGTCCCTGATCCGGACAGCTGCGACTGGGTCTGCACCAGGTCCGAACGTGCGATTGTCGGCGCGATCGTGGGCATCGCGTACGGCGTTCCGGCGGGGACGCTGCTCGGTGCGCTCATCGGGGTCGAGCGCTGGGACACGGTTTGGGAGCGTTAGGCTCGTTCATGTTTGACGGGAGCAGGTCTCACGTGACTAGAACAGTCCGCGATGGCCTCTTGGCAGCGATCATCAGAGATGAGCTGGATGTAGAGTCCGTGGTGCTCTATCGAATCGGACAGTGATGCCACGAACCGACCATCGCGGGGGCTACGAACGCCGACAGGCTCGCTGGGCTCGCGCTGGTGGTGGAGATGCTGCACCGTGAGGTGATCCTGGACTGGCTGCTCGGGCCAAACGCTTTCCGTGGGATCCCCCGTCGCACGGAGGGCCGCCGAGATGCTCGGCATGCTCTGAGCCCGTCAGGCGCCGAGAAGGGCGTCGCCGGTACGAGTAAGCGAGGCCTCAGTGCGTCATCGCGAACGTGATGTAGTTGATCCCCAGCTTGTAGGCGTCGTTCGTGATGTCGACCGGGAACCAGCCGTCGGCCGACCACTCCCAGTACTCCGCGATGTCGTTGTTGTGATTGATGATCGCGAGCATCCGCTTGGTCGGGTCGTTGTCCTCGAACAGGCCCCAGTAGATGGGCGTGACGTTGACCAGCGGGTGCGGGAAGTAGATGTCCTCCATCGAGAAGAACGAGTGGAAGATGGGATGGTCGATGTCGATGCGGATGGGCGTGTACTCCGGCAGGGCCCGCCGGAGCTGCTCGGCCATGTTGTCGAACTGGCGGCCCTCGAAGTCGTCGAAGATCAGGAACCCGCCCTTGAGCACGTACTCGCGCAGGCGCTCGGCCTGCTCGTCGGTCATGCCCCAGTCGCCCGGCTCGGAGATGTAGGCGACGGGATACTTGAACAGTTCAGGGTCGTCGAGCTCGAGGACGTTTGTGCCTTCGGTCTCGGCACGGATGAATGTGAGCTCGGCCAGCAGCTTGGACAGGTTCCAGTCGCCGCGTGGATAGTCGTGAGCCCAGGCGCCGCCGCCGCGGCGGCCCCAGCCGCGCGAGTACGCGGATTGGTACCGGATGCGGGTGAAGATGAAGCCGGCCCCGTAGCCTGGGTTGACCGGCACGCGCTGGGGCGCCTCTTCGGCCGCGGCGCTTCCGATGTCCCCGGGGCTTTTCGGCGCCGAACCGGCGTGGGCGAGGGTCAGCCCGGCCAGGGAGAGCAACGCCGCGAGTCTCATGCCTCGAACCTCATGCCTCGAACCTTCATGCATGGAGCGTAGACGCCCGCGCCGGGGCGCGCAACGAGGCGTTGCGCGCGCGCGTCGTGCGCGCGACCCTTATCGCCCTTGCGGCAGCCGCGCCTCGGACCGGAGCAGCCATCCGGTGTTCGATCCGCGGGCAACGGCCTCGAGGACACCGCCCAAGCCATCGAGAACATCATGAACATCGCCCTCCGTACCGTCATAACGGGGCTCGCCGCGTTCGCGACGCTCACCTCCCCGTCCGCCGCCCAGACCACGTCCCCCGAGGAGTATCGCGCGCTGGCGCGTTCCATCTTCGCGGAGCTGATCGAGATCAACACCACCAGCTCGGACCAGGGGAACAACACGACCGCGGCCCGCGCGCTCGAGCGGTGGCTGCTGGAGGCGGGCTTCCCGCGTGAGGACGTGCATGTCATCGTGCCGGACGATGCGCCCACCAAGGGCAACCTCGTGGCCCGCTACCGCGGACGCGACACGGGTCGGCGCCCGATCCTGCTTCTGGCCCACATCGACGTCGTCCAGGCGCTCCCCGGGGATTGGAGTCCGGACATCGACCCGTTCAGCTTCATGGAGCGCGACGGCTACTACTACGGCCGCGGCGTCACGGACGACAAGGACGAGGCGGCCATCTACGCGGCCAATCTGATCCGCATGCGCCGGGAGGGGTTCGTGCCCGACCGCGACATCATCGTGGCGCTCACGGCGGACGAGGAGGGCGGCGGGAGCAACGGCGTGCGCTACCTGCTGGAGAACCACCGGGAGCTGATCGACGCCGAGTACGCGCTCAACGAGGGCGGCGGCGGCATGGAGAAGGACGGCCGCAAGATCTCCAACAACGTGCAGGCAGCCGAAAAGAAGTTCCAATCCTACACGTTCCGAGCGACCAACCCCGGCGGCCATTCCTCGCTGCCCGTGAAGAAGAACGCGATCTACGACCTCTCGGCCGCGCTGCTCGCCGTCCAGGCCTACGACTTCCCGGTCATGCTGAACGAGGTGACCGAGGCCTTCTTCTCCGGGTCGGCCGGCATCGTGGGCGGCCGGACGGGAGAGGCCATGCGCGGGATTCTCGCCAACCAGAACGACGCCGAGGCGACGGCCGTTCTCGCCGAGGAGCCAGGGTACAACTCCCGCCTGCGCACGACCTGCGTTGCCACGCTGCTCGAAGGTGGGCACGCGGGTAACGCGCTGCCGCAGCTCGCCGAGGCGAACGTGAACTGCCGCGTCTTTCCCAGCCACGACCCCGCGGACGTCCAGGCCGAGCTGCAGGAGCTCGCCGCTCCGTTCGACGTGGAGGTGATCGCGAGAGGTACGGCGACGCCCAGCCCACCGTCGCCGCTGACGCCCGAGGTCCTCGAGCCCATCGAGCGGATCACCGAGCAGATGTGGCCCGGCGTGCGCGTTCTGCCGGTGATGTCGACCGGCGCCACGGACGGGCTCTATCTGAGGCGCGAGGGCATCCCGGTCTACGGCGTGAGCGGAATCTTCCAGGATCAGGACGACGTGCGCGCGCACGGCCAGGACGAGCGCATCCTCATCGAGCACTTCTACGAGGGCCAGGAGTTCCTGTATCGGCTCGTGAAGGCGCTTTCGGGAGGCGGCGTGGCATGACCCGGGCCGATGAGGTTTCGGTACCGACCGGTGAAGGCGCTCTCCGGAGGCGGCATCGCATGACGCTCGCGGCGTGACCGGCTCCGGCGCGCCGGAGGCCCGCCCATGACCCCCGCGGAGTGGACGCTTCTGGGCGTCTTCGCCGCCACCGGCGTCCTCATCGTCGCCACCCCGCTCCGTCCCGACATCGTCGCGATCCTGGCCGCGCTCTCGCTGGGGCTCCTCGGCGTCGTGCCCGAGCGGGAGGTGTTCGCCGGGCTCGGCAGCTCGGTGGTCGTCACGCTCGTCGGCCTCTTCATTCTGGTGCGCGCGCTCGAGGAGACGGGCGTCGTCCGGTGGATCGCGCTCCGTCTGTACCGGATCGGCGGAGCGGGCGAGGCACGGGTCACGTTCACGATGATGGGCGCCGCCGTGGCCCTGTCGCTCGTCATGAACAACGTGGCCGCCGGCGCGTTGCTCCTGCCCGCCACGGTGCGCGTAGGGCGCGCGGCCGGCATCCGGCCCTCGAAGCTCCTGCTGCCGGTCTCGTACGGGACGCTGCTCGGCGGCATGGCGACGTACTTCACGTCCGCCAACATCATCATGAGCGACCTGCTGCTGCAGCAGGACTTCGAAGCGCTCCGCATGATCGACTTCGTCGTCACCGGCGGGCTCATCGCCGTGGCGGGGGTGGCCTACATGGCCTTCGTGGGCCGGCACCTGCTGCCCGGCGGTAAGGGCGAGCCCGACGGCGCGGCGACGGGCGACTTCTTCGATCTGTACCGGCTCGGTGAGCGGTTCTGGGAGTTCAAGGTCACCGCGGGGTCGCGGCTCGCCGGCATGACGATCGGTGAGAGCGGGCTCGGCAAGCACCTGGGCATCGTCGTGCTGGCCATCCGGCGTGGTCGCCGGACGATCCTCGTGCCCGGACCCGCGACCGCCACGCTCCCCGACGACGAGCTCGTGGTGGTGGGCCGCGAGGACCGCGTCCGCACGCTGAGCGAATGGGGCGCGCTGATCCGCGAGAGCGCCTCCCCCGAGGAGCTGCAGGCCGAGCTCGAGCTCGCGGAGCTCATCGTGCCGCCGCGGTCGGCCGCCGTGGGCAAGACGCTGGCCGACCTGGCGCTGCGCTCCCGGCACGGGGTGACGGTGCTCGCGCTGTGGCGGCAGGGAGAGATCATCCGCACGGACGTGGGCAGAACGCCGCTCGGGGTAGGAGATGCGCTGCTGGTCGTAAACGTCGAGCCGAAGCTGGCCGCGCTGGCACGGAGCGGCGACTACGTGGTGGCCGCGAGCCGTACGGCCGTGCCGCCGCGGCCCGAACGCGCGCCGGCCGCCCTGGTCGTGTTCGGCGCCGTGGTCGTCGCCGCGCTCTCCGGCGCGCTGCCCATCGCCGAGACGGTGATGGCGGGCGCGGCCACGATGGTGCTGACCGGATGCGTGAGCATGGAGGAGGCGTACCGCTCGGTCGAGTGGCACGTGATCGTGCTGGTGGCCGGCCTGCTCCCGCTCGGCTACGCGATGATCGACACCGGGCTCGCGGAACGCGTGGCGGGCGTGTTCACCGGCCTCGCCGGGGATGGTGATCACCTCGTGGTGGTCGCCGCCACGTTCGCGGTCACCACGGCCGTGACGCAGATCATCGGCGGCCAGGTGAGCGCCGTGCTCGTCGGGCCGCTCGCGCTGGAGGTGGCCGCCGCCGCCGGCATGTCGCCCCACGCGATGGCCGTCACGGTGGCCATCGGCGCCTCCACGGCCTTCCTCACGCCCACCGCGCACCCCGTGAACGCGATGATGATGGGCACCGCGGGCTACCGGTCGAAGGACTTCGTGCTGGTGGGCCTCGGGCTCACGGTCGTGACGCTCGCGGCGCTGCTGGTTGGGATGTGGGTCTACTGGGGGGTGCGGTAGGGGGCGGCCGCTAACCCAAGCGGTGCTCGTCCCGGCATTCGATGGCCCCCTTGCGGCCGCCACTTTGCATACGAGCCAATCCGCGGCCGCAGCCCGAGTGGCTTGCCAATTCTTGCCAAGAATGCCACGATGATCTCAATGGGTACCATGAACGTTTCGTTGCCGGATTCGCTCCGTGTCTTCGTGGACGAGCAGGTCGTGGCAGGCGGCTACAGCACGACGAGCGAGTACGTGCGCGAATTGCTTCGTCGGGAGCGGGATCGGACGCGCCTGAGGGCCCTTCTCCTGGAGGGAGCCGAGTCGCCTCCGGGAGAGACCGCAGACGGGGCGTACTTCGAAGGACTCAGAAAGGTCGTTCGCCGAAAGCCCCGGTGACGACGCGCCGTCCTGTCGTGCTGCGGGAAGCGGCACGACGCGATGTCGAAGGTGCCATCTCCTATTATCTGCGTGAGGGTGCATCCGACGCGGCGTCCAGCTTCGTCGAGAAGTTGGAGGACACGGTGAATCGGATCGCGGCCCACCCGGAAGCGGGGTCGCCGCGGTACGCCCACGAGCTGAGCCTGCCAGGCCTCCGCTTCAGCCCGATCACCGGCTTCCCGCACCTGGTCTTCTACGTGGTGCGGGAGGAGGTCATCGACGTATGGCGGGTCCTGCACGGCGAAAGGGACATCCCCGGGTGGATGCGGGAGTGAGCGGGCGCCGCCCGCGCCCGATCGGGGAGCCGAAACCGTGCCCTTGGGAATGCAGACCTACACGGTGGCCCTAGATGGTGCCGGACGGCTGGCACTTGCTCCCCTAAACGCTTTTGTCTACAATGTGCTCATGGGTGCCAGACACATCGGCGAACTCGAGCACATGGTTCTCTTGGCCATCGTCCGCCTGGGCCCCGATGCCTACGGCATGAGCGTCCTTCGCGAGCTGGCGGAGCGGGCGGATCGGAAGGTGTCGAGGGGCGCGTTGTACCTCGTCCTGGAGCGCCTCGTGCAGAAGGAGTACCTGGTCGCGAGCATGGGAGAGCCCAGCCCCGAACGGGGAGGGCGCGCGAAGCGGTTCTTCCAGCTGACCGACGAAGGCAGGGAGGCTCTGCGCGCCTCCGGCCGTTCTCTGATGGCGCTGTGGGACGGGGTGGAGTTCCTGCTCGGGGACGGGCCATGAAGCGCGTCGCGCCGCCGCGCGCAGCGGTCGTAATTCTGCGTTGGGCCGTCGGGCAGAGTGCGACCGCGGAGGGCATCCTCGGCGACTTGACCGAAGACTTCCACGAACGACGCCAGCAGTTCGGATGGGGCGCCGCCGCCCGTTGGTTCTGGATGCAGTCGCTGTGGATCGCGCTGGTGTTTCGGTTGACCCCCGGAGGTGCCCGGCATCGGACGCGGAGGCGACAGATCGCGGCGATGGATTGGCTCGGGGAGCTGGCGCAGGCCCTGCGCTCCCTCCGCCGGGCGCCGGGCTTCACCACGCTCGCGATAGGCGTTCTCGCGCTGGGGATCGGGGCGGCCACGACGATGGTGACGGCCTTCGACGCGGTGCTCCTGCGCACGCTGCCGGTCGCCGACCCGGACCGGGTCGTCACGCTCTCGATCCGGCGGGGTCACATCGACGTGCTCCCGCTGACCCCCGACGAGGTCGTCGCGCTCGCCCGCGAGAGCCGAACCCTCCAGGAAGTGGCCGGCGTGTCGAGCTTCGGGACCGCGTCGCTCCCGCTCACCGCCGGCGAACGCGCGCTCGTGCTGGACATCGCCATGGTCACGGCCGACTTCTTCGATCTGCTGGGCGCGCGACCCGCGCTCGGTCGTCTCCTCCGGCCCGAGGACGGCGAGGAGGGCGCCGCGCCGGGCACCGTGATCAGCTACCGGACCTGGCAGACGGAGTTCGGCGGGGATCCGCGGGTACTGGGACGCCGCCTCACGACGACACAGGATGGGAGGAGCTACGCGATCATCGGTGTGGCTCCGCCGGGGCTCGACTATCCCGTCGGCGCGGATTACTGGACCCTGTACTATCCGCTCCGGAACGTGAACGTGGTCGCGCGCCTCGCACGCGGCGCCACGCCGGAGGCGGCCCGGGCGGAGTTCCTGTCCATCGCCCGAACGTTCGAGCGCGTTCGGTCGGAGCGGGATCCGGTCATCGCAGTGATCCAATCCCTGGAGCACGCGATGCTCGGCGACGTGCGATCGACGCTGGTCGCGAGCGCGGCGGCCGTGGCGCTTTTACTGCTGATCGCCTGCGTGAACGTGGGCAACCTCCTCCTCATGCGTGCCGCGCGGCGGTCACGCGAACTCGTGGTTCGGCGTGCCCTCGGCGCCAGCTACGGAGGGGTCGCGCGGCTGTTCCTCATGGAGAGCGTCCTGCTCGGGACGGCCGGCGGCGCCGTCGGCTTCGGCCTGGCGGTCGGGTCGCTGCGCCTGCTCCCGGCGCTGGCGCCGCTCTCGTTCCCCCGTACCGACATGATCGGGCTCGTCGGCTCGCCCGTCGCCGCGGCCGTCGGCGTGACCCTGCTGGCCGTTTCGCTCTTCGGCGTCCTCCCGGCGCTCGTCGCGGCCCGCGGCAATCTCGCTTCGGCGCTGCGGATCGATGGCCGTTCGGGCACCGGGACCAGGCGCCGCCGACGCGTGCAGCGGTCGCTGGTCGTGTCACAGGTGGCACTTGCGCTCATCCTGCTGGTCGGTGCCGGGCTGCTGACACGGAGTCTCCAGCGCCTCACGCAACTGGAGCTCGGCTACGATCTCGAGGGGCTGTCCATCGTGGAGGTCGGACTCCCCTTCACCGATTACCGGGGATCGGAGATGGGCGCGATGTTCGAGGAGGTCTTCGAGCGGCTGCGCGCGGTGCCGGGCGTGACCGCGCTGACGCCGATCATGTCGCGACCGTTCATCGGGCCTATGGCGATCCTGCAGGCGAGCCCGCTGCTGGACGGCCAGTCAGAGAGCGACTCGGATGTCCATCCTCCGGCTCCGCTCGAGGTGGGCGGCCCCGAGCTCTTCCGCACGCTCGGAATTCCGATCCTGGCCGGCCGCAGGTTCGAGGAAGCGGACAAGGAGGACGCACCCAGAGTCGCCGTCGTCAGCGGGGCGGTGGCGGCGCGTCTCTGGCAGGGCAAGAGCCCGATCGGGAAGCGTCTCCGCCTCATCAGCGATACGCCCGGCTGGACCACTCGCGGGGATGACTGGTGGACAGTCGTAGGCATCGCCGCCGACACCCGCTTCCGGGGACACAGGGATCCGACGCCGACCATCTACCTCCCCTGGCGACAACTCCAGGTGCTCCCGGCCGTCGTGACCGTGGCGGTCCGCACGGACGGAGAGCTCGCGTCGGTGCTTCCGGGCATGCGAGAGGCAGTGCGCGCCTTCGACCCCGATTTCTACGTGTGGAGGGCCGACACGATGGCCGACTATCTGACGGGCGGCCCGCTCGCCCAGCCGCGCATGAGCGCGCTCGTGCTGTCGGGGTTCGGACTCGCCGCACTGCTGCTCGCGGCCCTTGGGCTGTACGGCGTGATGTCTCTTGCGGTCCGGGAGCGGACGCACGACCTCGGCGTGCGCAAGGCGCTCGGCGCCACCGGGGCGCGCCTGCGGCGTGAGGTCCTGCGTGACGCCCTGGCGATGAGCGCCATGGGCGGCGGGGCGGGGTTGGTCGGTGCGCTGCTGCTTTCCCGCCTGATGAGCTCCCTGCTGTTCGAGGTGAGCCCGGCCGATCCCTTGACCCTGGCGGGCGCTTGCACTGTGCTTCTGGCCGTCTCGGTCGTGGCAGCCTATGTGCCGGCCTGGCGCGCGACGCTGATCGATCCGCGGGAGGCGCTGCGGGCGGATTGAGGGCAGCGACGTGCGGGCCGTCGAAACAGCGTACATACGTCGGTGGCTGCACTACGGCGGGTCCCGGCAACCTGGGCAGCGCTTCGCCCTTGGTTCAACCTACGTCCTAAGCTGAACCAAGGGCCGCGAGCTCGTTCAGGATGGCCCCTACATCGACTTGGCGTACTCGACGAGCTGGTCGAGCACCGTGCCCCAGCCCTCGTGGAAGCCCATCTCCTCGTGGTTCTTGCGGCGCTCCTCATCGCCGTGGATCGCGGTAGCGACGTAGCGGGTGCCGGAGCCTTCCGGCTCCATCGTGACCATGGCGGTGAAGAATGGTTCGGGCGATGGGCGGTAGCCGGGAAGCAGCGCGTCGGTCCACACGAGCTTCCGGTTGGGCACCACCTCGAGGTAGCAGCCGGTGCTCGGAAACGCCTCCCCTTCCGGCGAGTGCATTACGAAGTGGAAGATGCCGCCCGGGCGGAGATCGATCTCGCACTCGGAGATCGACCACGGGCGGGGCGCGAACCAGTGGGGGATGTGCTCGGGCTGCGTCCACGCGGCCCACACGAGCTCCGGCCGCACATCCACGACGCGCTCCAGCACGAGGTCGAGCTTCGGGTCCGGCTTCCAGCTGGAAGATCCACTCATGTTCATTCCCTCTCGAGTTTGGTCACGTATTCATCGAACTGATCGAGCCTGCGTTCCCACAGCGTGCGCTGCTTCGCCAGCCAGCCTTCCGCAGCCCTGAACCGCCCCGGCACCAGGCGATAGGTGCGCACGCGCCCGGCCTTCTTCGACCGCACGAGCCCGCTGTCCTCCAGCACGCGCAGGTGCTGCACGAACGACGGCAGCGCCATGTCGAACGGCGCCGCCAGCTCGCTCACCGACGCAGGTCCTCGGCCCAACCGCTCCACGACGGCGCGGCGGGTCCGGTCCGACAACGCGCGGAACACATCATCGACCGGCGCGGTTCGTCTGGCGGCGGCGCTGGCCATGTACCTCTCCTCCTGCGGCCTGACTGACTGGCCGGTCCCCGCATAATAGGCGAGGGCAATACTTAGGTCAATACCTAAGTATCGTACGGGATGGGGTGAGGCCCGCGCGGATTCTCGGCTCCGAACAGAGCGGGATGGACGAGCATTTCGCGCTTCGCGGGGTTCGGTTACTTGGCTGCCCGCTGACACTCCGCTTGGATGCGGAGCGGCCGGTGCGACGGCTGTGCGCGTCGAGACGTGCGGACCCCGCCGGTGACGAATGCCGCCAGCAGATCGCGAAAGTCCCCGATCACGTGCTTCCGACGTGATCCCTCAGGGTGCTTACCGTAACTGGCATCGTATCGCGCGTGTAGCTGGGGAGCGGTCGGCCGGAGAGCCGCCATGCCTCGGCGGTCAGCTCGGCTACCGCAGCCACGCGCTCCTCGATGGTGCCGCCCATGCGCGCATCGCCGGCCTCGGCGCTGCCGAGGGGCACCACGCGGAAGGTCATCTTCGAACGATCCATAGCGAAGCCAAGTTAACGCGTCCCGCCTCGCGCACCCCCTGGCGGATCACCTGCCGCTTCCGGAGCCGAAGGGGCTTCATGGTCCTTCGCCGAGTAGCCTCGCCAACGGCGCCCGCCGAGCAACTCTTACACCTCGATGGTGCTCCGCCGCAGGGCGGACGCCCCACAAGGCGTGCGCCGTGGCGAGCCTGCGCCCCGGCGGCGGACAGTGCGATGTCACTCGGACGAGAGCGCCGCGTGCGGGTCCACACGCGTGGCGCGCCGCGCGGGCACCCACGACGCGAGCGCGGTGACGCCGACCATCAGCGCGGCGACCGCCGCGTAGGTCAACGGATCGAGCGGGGTCACGCCGAACAGGAGCGAGCTGCTCGGATCCACCGCGCTCACGCCGAGCAGGAACGAGCCGAGCACCCGCGAGGCCAGGACCGCCACGCCGATGCCCAGCGCGACCCCCACCGCGGCGAGCCGCAGGCCCTGACTCACCACCATGCGCCGCAGGCGCCCGCCGTCGGCACCGACCGCCATGCGCACGGCGATCTCGCGCGTGCGGCGGCCGACCGTGAAGCTGAGCACGCCGTAAAGGCCGACCGCAGCGAGCGCGGCCGCGAGCACGCTGAACGCCGAGAGCAGCAGCGAGCCGAACCGGCCCTGCGCGGTCTGCACGCGCAACACGTCGGTCATGGGCGCGATCAGGCTCGGCACCAGCTCGGGATCCAGCTCCCGAACCGCGCGCCGCACGGCGCCCGTGAGCGCCGCCGGGTCTCCGTCCGTCCGCAGCACGACCTCCACGCGGAAGCTCGTGATGGCGGGCCACGCCACGTACACGTCCGGATCGGTCGGTCCCTCCACGAGATCGGTCGTGAGGTCGCGCCAGCGCACGTCGGCGGCGACGCCCACGATCGTGACCGGGTCGCTGGCCGGGCTTCCGAGCACGAGCGAGCGGCCCACGGCGTCCTCCGCGCCGAAGTGCCGCTCGGCCATGGCGCGGCTGATGACCGCCACGTTGAAGCCGTCCGTCGCGTCCGTCGCCTGCAGCGCGCGCCCCCGCTCGATGGACACGCCCATGGTCTCGAACCACCCCGGCCAGATGCGGTGGAAGTAGAAGCGGATGCGGTCCTCAGTGCCGCCGCCTTCGCCCGTCCACAGGTAGGTCGCGCTCGAGCCGCCCCGGAGCGGGGCGTCGGCCCCGAACGTGGCGGCCACGACGCCCGGCTCGGACTCGAGGCGCGGCAGCAGCGCTTCCATTATGGCGCGCCGCTCGGCGTCGTCCGGATAGCGCTCCCCCGGAAGCACCAGCCGGAACGTCAGCAGCCGCTCGTGATCGAAGCCCGGGTCGACGGCGAGCAGCGACCCGAGGCTGCGCACCATGAGCCCGGCGCCGACCAGCAGGATCATGGCGAGCGCGACCTCGCCCGCGACGAGCAGGCCCTGTAGGCGGGAGCGGCCCGCCGTCCGTCCGCCTGCGCCCCGCCTCCGAAGCCGGGTGCCCACATCGGCGTCGTCCGCGACCAGCGCGGGCAGCGCACCGGTGAGCAGGCCGACGGCCGTCATGAGGCCCGCCGCCAGGGCGAAGAGGCGCGCGTCGGGGCGCACCGCGACCCAGACGGGCAGCAGCGCATCGGGCATCGCGCGCGCGAGCGCGCCGGCGCCCCAGACGCCGAGGACGAGCCCCAGGACGGCGCCCCCGGCGGCCAGCAGCATGCTCTCGGTCAGCGATCGCCGGAGGATCGCGCCGCGCGTCGCCCCGAGCGCCCTTCGCACGAGCGTCGCGGGAACGGCCGCCCACGCCCTCACCAGCAGCAGGTTGGTGACGTTCGCCGCGGCGATGGCGAGCAGGAGGCCGGTGGCGCCCAGCACCACGAGGATGAGCGGCCGGGTGCCGCCCAGGAGCACGTCCCGGACGGGCCGTACGAGCGCGATCCTGTCCAGGTTGTCGACCGGGTGCGCCTCCTCGAGGCGCGCGGCCACGGCGTCCATGTCCTGCTGGGCCTGCGGGACGTCGACCCCGTCCCGGAGGCGCGCCACGACCCCCGCCCAGCGGTCTCCGCGATCGCGCATACCGGCCTCGCTCAGGACCGAGGCGAGCGGAACCCACAGCTCGCTCGTGAAGCTCACGCCGCCGAAGGACCGCGGCAGGATGCCGACCACGTTGAACGGCCGGCCGTCCAGGAGGATCGAGCGCCCCACGAGCGCCGGGTCGCGCGCCCAGCGGCGGGTCCACAGGTCCTCGCCCACCAGCACGACCAGCTGCCCGTTACCCGGGGCGTGCTCCTCGGCGGTGAAGCTCCGGCCCAGGATCGGCGTGGCGCCGAGGACGGCGAGGTAGCCCTCGTCCACGGTCTCCGTCGGCACGAGCTCCGCGTCTCCCACGCCGCCCGTGAGCGTGAAGTCCACGCCGTCGAACGCGGCCACCTCGCCGAAGCTGCCGCTCATCGCCTCCCAGTCGCGTGCCTCGGCGGGCGAGGCGCCGCGGACCTGGGGCCCGTCCGGCGCATCATACGCGCCCTGGAGGAACACGAGGCGGTCGTCCTCGGGGAAGGGAAGCGCTCGGATGAGCGAGGCGTTGACGACGCTGAACACCGCGGTGACCGCGCCGATGCCGAGCGCCAGAGTGAGCACGACCACGGCGGTGAGTGTGGGCTGGCGCGCCAAGCTGCGGCCCGCGTGCCTCACGTCCCGGAGCGTCGAATCGATCATCGTCATCATCATCCCCTCCCCGTTTCGGAACGCCCTGTCGACTTCCCCCACCTGCGACGCGATCCGTTCCGGATCGCCAAACCGCTCCGCCGCCACCCGCCGGGCCTCCTCGGGCGCCATCCCCTCCGCCTCGAGCTCCTTCGCCCGCTCCTCGAGGTAGAAGCGGATCTCCTCACGGACCTCGCCGTCCGGGTCGCGCTCCAAGGGCCGGCGCCCGTGCCGCTGCCGCCGGCTCCGGTCGCTCACGTTCCGCCGTCGAGCACCGCGTGCACCGCGGAGGAGAACTCGCTCCAACGCTCGGACTCGGCGGCGAGCCGGCGCGCCCCCTCCGGAGTCGTCTCGTAGAACTTGGCCCGCCGGCCGGTGTCGGTCCGACCCCAGCGGGCCCGCAGGAGCCCGCGGCGCTCGAGCCGGTGCAGCGCCGGGTACAGCGCGCCCTCCTCGACGTCGAGCACGCCCGAGCTGCGCTCCCGGATCCACCGGCCGATCGCGTATCCGTGCTGAGGTCCCGCGTGTAGGGACCGGAGGATCAAGAGGTCGAGCGTGCCGGTGAAGAGGTCGCTTCCGGACATGGGGGCCTCGTGGCTGGAAATCGCAAAGAGACGTCGTGCGTATGCGATCGCGGTGCTGACACCTTGTTCGCTTAGGTATGCTAGCATCGTGGACCCCAAGTGGGGAAGGGGTACTGCCGAGACGCCGCCTCCATAGTGCCGCCTTGCGCTGGGCGCCCCGACGGACCAGTTTAGGCGTACCGAATAAAAACCGAAGCTGGCGGTTGTCGCGCACGACATGGAGCCGTGTGCGACGAGCCGCACCAACGTGAGGAGGGAACATGGGCAAGAAGGCGGATTCGGACGGTCGCGTACTCAGCACGCAGGCGCTGGTGGGCCACTGGCAGGGGCACCGGCGCCTGAGCCGGCGGGTGCTCGAGGCGTTCCCGGAAGATCAGCTCTTCGAGTTCTCGATCGGTGGGATGCGCACGTTCGGCGATCTGGCGAAGGAGATGCTCGCCATGGCCGCGCCTATGGCACGCGGGGTGGCGACGGGCGAGTGGGGCGAGTACGCGACGGGCGAGGCGAAGTCGAAGCAGGACCTGCTCCGCCGCTGGGACGAGAGCACGAAGGAAATCGACGCCGTCCGGCCGCAGATCACGCCCGAGCGGCTCCAGGAGACGCTCACGGCGTTCGGCCAGTTCACGGACGTGGCCTACAACCTCCTGCTCTACGTGATCGACAACGAGATCCACCACCGGGGGCAGGGTTACGTCTACCTAAGGGCGCTGGGCGTGGAGCCGCCGCCGTTCTGGGAGAGGGGGTAGGGGGCGGGGCTGGCGTGGGGGTCTTTGATCGATCACGCCGGATGGGATCAGGCAGAGCGTGCGCTCGTAGTTCCTCGACTGCCTGACACATTACGGACGGCGTGAGCGAGCTACGACCCCCCAGGCCCCTCCGCTCGATTCTTGGGTCTTGCCACGACCCCTATAGCATCGTGTTATGTGCCGTCGCTTCCACATGAGGGTGTCGAGCCCCCTCGTAGGCCATGGAAAGTGTACAGGCAGATGTCGAGCGTCGCAGGATTACGGCCCTGATGTCGCCTCAAGCTCCTCTTCCGAGCTCCACCCGCTCGTCACGAACGCGACGATCAGCAGCACGATCGCGGAAACGCCAAGGAGGAGGGCCGCGCGCAAGCTGAGCGAGAACAGGGTCTGCATGAGCGACGTGGGTGGGAACCACGGCTCGGTAAGGAGTGCGGAGCCGAGCAGAGCCAAGGTCACACCGAGGGGAACACCGGCCATAGCGGCCAGCTTGAGAGCTTTCGCTTCCTTCCCAAGCTCCTGTAGGGTGAGGCCTGAGGCGAGGGAAATCCCGATTCCGCCGACGATCAGGCCGAGGTCGGGAAGCAAGGAGCCTGGGGCAATGCCCCAGTTCCATGTCGAATAGAGGATATCGGTAGCCACGGGGGCCATCCCGACGACGACACTCCACAGGCCGATACGTGAGAAGAGCCGGATCCTCCGTCCTCGCGCATCGTCACGTGTCTCGAGTGGCAGTGTTTCCTCATCCGCTGTTCGTCCTAACGCCGTAAGCGATTCTTCACTCACGAGAACGTCTCCTTCATGCCTAGCACTGCGGTCCGCCACACCATAAGGCCTCAGTTGGCCATATCACGGGTCGATCCGTTATCCAAGTCTATCCGCGGGTTACGCGATCACGCCAGGGTCGGAGATGGCACATAGACACAATGGAAGGGCTGGCCTCCTGCGCATTTCGCGGATTAGCATCCGAATTGCGCCGGAGTGCCAGAGCCACCTGCGGCCTCGAGCCGCACCGCACAGGAGACCAGCCCATGTCCACGCCAATGTTCTCGGTCGGCCTCGACGTCCACAAGGACTCGGTCACGATCGCCGTTTTGCGCAACCGCGATCCCGAGCCGATGCGAGTCGATCGACTCCCGAACGACCACAAGAAGCTGCGGCGGTACTTCGAGCGCCTTGCCGCCGAAGGATCCGTTCGCGCCTGCTACGAGGCGTCCGGCGCAGGATACGTGCTCCAGCGCGCCCTCGCCGACTGGGGCTTCCCGTGTGAGCTCGCCGCTCCCTCGCTCATGCCCACGCGACCCGGCGAGCACCGCAAGACCGATCGCCGCGATGCCATCAAGATCGCCGAGTACTTCGCGCTTCTCGAGTACAAGCTCCAGCGCAGAGACGAACTCGATCGCCGCATCGAGGCGCTCGCGCTCACACCCCGTTACAAGCCCCTCGTCGACCGGATCGCCTGCTTCCGCGGCTTCAAGACCCAGGCGGCCATGGTGCTCGCCACCGAGCTCGGTGATCTGCGCCGCTTCCAGAGTCCACGCCAGCTCATGGCCTACCTCGGTCTCGTGCCCGGTGAGCACTCCTCCGGCGACCGACGTCGGCTTGGAACGATCACCAAAGCCGGCAACGCCCGCGTGCGTCATGTGCTCGTTCAAGCCGCGTGGAGCTACCGCCGCCGACCTACCGTGGGTGCGCCGCTCCGGCGCCGGCAGGAAGGCCAGGATCCCTCTGTCCTCTCCCACGCCTGGAAATGCCAGCACCGCCTCTACAAGGTCTTTCACCGGCTCGCCGCCAAGAAGCCGAAACAGGTCGCAGCCACCGCGGTCGCCCGTGAGATGGTCGGCTTCCTGTGGGCCGTTCTCAAGGACATCGACGTCACCGCGCTCAGCCACTCGGAGGTAAGCCACGCCGCTTGAGCACGACCTCCATGCTTCACACCCAGGGGGAGTGTCCGGGGCACGATAGGAGAACGCCTCGAAACGTTATGGGGTCCGGCTCCCTGCCTAATCCCCGTGTATAGACTCCGGCCAGCTCCCGACGTATCCGTCTCATGATGCTCTGAGCCCCTCGCGGCCCAACCATCGAATATCAGCAGGATGCATCGTCGAAGACGCCCCGGCCTCCCCCTCATCGATCGCCTTCCTTGACAATGCCCTTCCATATCAACGTTCTCAGGGTGCCGACGTGGCCCCTCGGACTACGTCCCAATGTACCGATACCGTCCACGCCAATCTGTACTGCTCACTCAACAGATGCGGTACCGGGGCCGTGTCCTCCGGAGCGAGCGCAGCGAGCGGAGGCGGCACCCGGTTGTTATGTGGAGTCGCCGGTGGACTCGTCACCAGGGTCGTCCGCATCCTCGATGCTGGCAGACTCGAAAGGTATATCCATTGCTATCCATTGCTTGGAGTTCCGCCGCGAGCCGTCTACGGGCGAGAGCCTTTCCGTAGGGCAGGTAGTACCGCACCTCCTCCTTCTCACCGTCTCCATGGTCGATACTCAAGACCTGAGCCGGCATGAGATGGCGCTCGAAGTTCGCAAGCATCATACCCACTGCGGCCATGGTGCGTCGCGGCTTGGTCTTCACCAGAATTGGGGCGCCGCTGGCTCCTTGAAGAGCCGGGAAGGACGTGAGTATCACAGGTGTGGTGGTGGGTTCGGGAAAGGTACTGTCGTACATCCGCACGATGTTACCCTTGTGCGCGTAGGGTTCTAACGACACGTGCCTGCCCCCTTCCGGTTTGTTCTCGATGCGGGACGAGCTGTACTCGAAGCAGACAACATCTTCATTCAATGCCGGATCGCTCGCTGCGATAGGTATGCGAAGGGCCTCATCGAGATAGGACGCGATGGGCATTTTCAGAGCCGCTACGTCGGAGGTTGTGGAGAGCCGAATCTCGAGATTCGCCACTATAGCGATCTTCTGTGATCCCGCGAACACGATCCCGTAGCGCTGTTCAGCTTCCAAGGGATTGTCCTCGATCACATGGCGGGCTGTTATGACGTGAAGGTGCGCGCCATCTCCTACGAAGAAACCTGAGCCCAGGACTCTGTTGACCGGTAGTGCCTTGCTGGCCGACACACAGCCCTGGAGGGGACCATGCTCATCTTCATGGGGCGCGGCACGTGCGCGGAACTCATGCGTACACCTGATCATGTGGGATCGACCCCAACTGGACTCCCCCGGTGGTGCGGCGCCAGCCAGAAGAGCATGACACATAACGTTCAGAGGTTTCCGAACCGGCCCCGTCACGTCCGTGGACCGGACGGTGCCCGGAGCCGGAAACCTGTTGTTAGGTGCAGTAGCGCATCATCACCAGAATAGACCCATGTGTGCCTCCAAGGGCAGCTAAGTAAGTGCGAGAGCGCGGCTGAGCAGAATCGCCGGGTCGCATCCCCTTATGTCCATCTGAAGGCTGTACTTTCTGATCATCGCTTAGAGACAGCGTCAGGTACAGCCGGACCGCAGTACTACGGTCTGCCGCCGTCTATGCACCCGGCCGGCGATAACGGATCGACTTCGCCTTCCCAAGGGCCTCCACCAACTCCTCGACACTGAGCAGAACGGTGGTCTCGATCGAGCTGAGCGCACCTCCTGCACCAATGGCGAGCGCAACGGCTGCCATCGACACGTTGTCCGGTGCCTCCCACAGGTTCCATCCATCATGCTCGCCGAAGGCGTACCAGAAGCCGTGCAACTTTCCACCAACCGACTCGATGTACGCCCGCGCGGCCTCGCGCCGGTCCTCGGGGCTTTGGATCAACCGCGCCCACGTCTCAGGCGTGTAGCTAAAGCGCGTCAGATACATGGCCATGGGTCGCCTCCTGTTGTTCGCCATCGCGAAATTCTAGTGCCCTTTTCTGTACCGCGTAGCCACGTCGCCGCACCAGGCGCCGTTGGGGGTCCAAGTGTTCCACTACCATTTCCGGAGCTATTGCGCCTAACGTTTAGAGGTTTCCGAAGCGGCCCTCCGGCACGTTACGGCTGACCATACGCTCCCCGTCGCCCGAACGCTACGATTGGCATGTACGCCATTGGGCCGGTTGCAGCGGAGGCCGCCGCAGGCGGCCGGAGCCGGAAACCGCATCTTGTTAGGCCGTACCGGCTGAGCGTGATTTGATCGTTGCGCCCTTTAGTAGCAGCCATGGCCCAAGTATGACCTCATAGATACCCATAGGAGCGTAAGAGGCGAGCTGAACTAGCTTCGTGGTATTTGGAAAGACAATGCTCAAGAGAGCATACGTCGCCATAAGCAAGGAGGAGAACACACCCCAACCGGCCAGGACTGCGGGTACGTACCGCGATTTCAGTAACAGGTAGGAGAATACTGTTGATCCCAAACCAAGGAGGATGAATACCACGTTGTATCCGGTGACTTGGGCTCCAAGTGCCAGCCGGGCCAGGGAGTGCAACTGGCTTACTTCAAACGTCTTCAGATAGGCAGCACCGCTCAAGAGCCCGAGAACAACGAAGCTATTGAGGGTCATAACACAGAGAATCGCGGCCTCGGCAAGGCGCCAGAACGCCGCAAGCAAGGCCAGATTCCTATCCACGGGCTTCAGCAACACGTAAAGAGCCCAAGTCAGCGCCACCACTCCCGTGGCACTGGCTAGGTCGCTGGCAATGCCGATGCGAAATAGCCGCTCGGACCCGATGATGTTTTGCGCGGTCTGCGTGGCGTCGCCGCGGACAATGAGAGAAGACTTAACAACGAACTCAGAGAAGAAAGCAGTCGCCGTAGTGATGAGGTACATGGCGCCTGCGACCCTTGCGGCTCTCGCTTGCGATGCTTCCTGAACAGCGTTTGCCATCAGCGGTCCTCCAATCTGACGGCCGCGGCATGGACCGAATGTGCGGCCTAACGGATTTGGGTTTGACCTGCGCGTACAACATGCCGACCTCGGACTGAGCGCTACGCTGAAATCCGATCTGAGGAGATCGGCCCATCCAACCAGAAAGTCGTCGTACAAAGGACACAGCACTCGGATGGTCAACTTCTGCCCTGCCACTTGGCTGCAGCCCAGGTGGTAGAATACCCAGGTCCGCGAGGCGCGCGTCTCGCTCCTCGGTTCCGACCAGCACGATCAGCCGTCCACGCGGCTTGAGCACCTGCGTCAACACGTGAATTAGCATCTCGGGGCGTCGGGGCCGCGGCGCGTATTCAGGTTGAAGAAGTACGAGGTCAAACCTATCGCCTGGAGGGGACCACTACGGATGTTACCGACGTAAATGCGATCCTTCCACCGCGGCAAACGAGCTCGCGCGAGGTCCGCGAGTTCTGGAACGACTTCTAAACCATACGGTTCGACATCCAGGTTCTTAGCGGCTGCCCAGCGAACAACGCTCTCCATCATCACGCCGCTAGCGCAACCCACGTCTAAGAGCGTGCCGCTACGATCCAAAGCCTTAGCGATGAATCCCCGAGACGCCTCCCAACTCGCGGCATCTCCGTGGTGCCCTGCTTGGGCATAAGGATTCGATTCACTGAGATAGGCCGAAGCCACGAGCTTAGCCATTGCGGCGTGCCACTCGTCCTCCGTGATCTCGCCTCGATCGAGCGCCACATCGACG
>Ga0302046_10000235_pt1 | contig 58191 bp, 33 predicted proteins | sample RVTome_11_FD_200261 | JGI IMG/M metagenome (GOLD analysis project Ga0302046, IMG submission 200261) | Soil microbial communities from uranium-contaminated site in the Upper Colorado River Basin, Wyoming, United States - RVT147D111 (version 2) ... | reverse complement strand
GCGGCTTCGCGAGCGCGTCGGCCGTGAGCAGCCACCGCACGCTGTCGTGCTCCGGCCCCGCGAGCCCCGTGAGCGGGGCCGTGCGCTCGGCGATGGGCGCCAGGTACTTCTCGGCGAGCGCGTCCTCCAACGCGGCCGCGCGCTCGCCCGGGTCCTTCCCCCCGGCGGGGGGCGCGTCGTCGCGCCAGTTGCGGGGCAGCACGAGCACCCCCGTCATGAACGGGCGCCGGGGATCCACGCGCGGCGGGTCGAGCTCGTCGTCCCCCGCGTACTCGAAGTGGATGCGCGCGCGCACGGTGGCGCCCGCGAGGAACAGGTCCGCCTGCCCCTTCACCGACGGGATGCGCGCCCCCTCGCCCCCGGACGCAAGCAACTTCAGGGCGTCCTCCGGCGTGCGCGGCGGCGGCAGGTCCCGGACCGTGACGCTCCCGTCGGCCGCGCGGCTGGCCACCTCGAGGGGCGTCCCCTGCCGCGGGACGACGCCCGCCTCGATCCACCCGCCGAGGAGCGCCGCGAACGCGGCCGGCGACTCGGGCGCGGGCGTCGCGTACCAAAAGACGTACGTGTCGTCGTCGGTGTTCCCGTCCGCCACGGGGCGCCCCGCCGTCAAGCCGGGGGGCACCGAATAACGGTTTCCGTCCGAGTCTGGGCTGCGAACTTTCTTCTACCGTCCTCCCGCTCCCCCGCCACCCCCCATGCCAGACTACGACCCCGCGGCGATCGAGGCGCGCTGGCAGGAGGCCTGGGACCGCGCGCGGGCCTTCCAGCCCCAGGCTACCGCGGGGGCGCCCAAGTTCATGATCATCTTCGCGTACCCCGGGATCTCCGGGTACCTCCACGTCGGCCACATGCGCGGGTACACCTACTGCGACGCCGTCGCGCGCTACCACCGGCACGCCGGCGAGACCGTGCTCTTCCCCGCAGGGTTCCACGCCTCCGGGATCCCGGCCGTCTCCTTCGCGCGGAAGGTGGAGCGCGGCGACCCCGCTACCCTGGAGACGCTCAAGGCGGAAGGCGTCCCCGATGTGACCATCGCGCGCCTCAAGGAGCCGGCGTTCGTCGTCGAGTACTTCCGGAAGGTCTACGAGGAGCGCTACTGGCGCGCGTTCGGCTTCTCGATCGACTACAGCCGCCTCGCGTGCACGACGGACCCCGGGTACCAGCGGTTCATCGCGTGGCAGTTCCGGCGCCTCCACGACGCGGGGCTCCTCGTCCAGAAGCCCCACTACGCGCCCTACTGCCCGGCGTCCGGTCCCGTGGCGGTCGACGCGTCGGAGACGGACGTCGCCCGCGGGGGCGACGCGGAGGTCGTCGCATTCACGGCCCTGCGGTTCCGCGACGGCGAGGGGCGCGTCTTCCCGTGCGCGACCCTGCGCCCCGAGACGGTCTTCGGCGCTACGAACATCTGGGTGAACCCCGCGGCCACGTACACGGTCGCGGAGGTCGCAGGCGAGCGGTGGGTGCTCTCGGAGGCCGCGCGCGTGAAGGCGGCGTACCTCTTCGAGGGGGGCGCGAAGGAGGTCGGCCGCGTGGAGGGCCGGGAGCTCGTGGGCGTCACGGTCCGCGCGCCGGTGACGGGCAAGGAGGTCCCCGTGCTCCCGTCGGCCTTCGTCGACACCCAAGTGGGCACCGGGGTCGTGATGAGCGTGCCCGCGCACGCTCCCTACGACTTCCAGGCGCTTGCGGACCTGCGCCAGCAGCCCGGCTCCGTCGACAGCGCGCTCCTCGACGCGACGCGGCCGGTCGTGATCGTGGGCGCCCCCGGGGCGGCCGAGGGGGCGCCCTCCCCCGCGGAGGAGGCGGTCATCGCGCACGGCGCGCGCTCGCTTGCCGACCGCGCGGCGCTCGACGCCGCGACCGAGGCGTTGTACGCCAAGGAGTTCCGGGAAGGCCGCATGCTCGAGAACACCGGGAAGTACGCGGGGATGCCGGTGGCCGCCGCCCGCGAAAAGCTCATCGCCGAGGCGCAGGCCGCGGGCGACGCGTGGCCGTTCCAGGAGTTCTCGAAGGAGGTCGTCTGCCGGTGCGGCGAGCGCGTGCTCATCAAGCGCATCCCCGACCAGTGGTTCATCCACTATGCGGACGCCGACCTCACGCGGCGCGCGGCCGAACACGCGAAGCGGATGGCGATCACGCCGGCGGAGGTTGCGCGCGACATGCCAGGCATCCTCGAGTGGTTCGCCGACCGCGCGTGCATCCGCCAGGGGGCATGGCTCGGGTCGCGGTTCCCGCTCGACGAGCGGTGGGTCATCGAGCCGATCTCCGACTCGACGCTCTACCCGGCGTACTACACCGTGTCCGGGCTCGTCAATGGCGGGCAAATCCGGGAGGAGTCGCTCTCGGACGCGTTCTTCGACTTCGTGTTCCTAGGCCGCGGGTCGCCCGACAAGATTCCGGGGGTCACGGCGGAGGCGGCCGCCGAGGCGCGCCGCCAGTTCCTGCACTGGTACCCGCTGGACCTGAACCTCGGCGGGAAGGAGCACAAGACCGTGCACTTCCCGGCGTTCATCAAGACCCACGTGGCCCTGCTGAAGCCCGAGCACTGGCCGCGGGGCGTCTTCGTCAACTGGTGGGTGACCATGGGCACAGGGTCGAAAATCTCGAAGTCCAAGGGGGGCGTGGAGCCCGTCGCCGACCTCGTGTCGAAGTTCGGGGTCGACGCGCTGCGCCTCTACTACTGCCACGCCGGGGCCCCGTGGCTCGACGTCGAGTGGGACCCCTCGGGCGTGCTCGACTACCGCGGGCGGCTGGGGCGCATCCACGACGCGGCACAGGCGGCGGCCGCCGGCGACCTCGTGGGCCTCGGCGTGGCCACCGAGCTGCCGGCGCCGGCGTCGCTCGACCGCTGGCTCGCCTCCGCGCTCGAGCGGCGCCTCGGCGAGGCCCGCGAGGGGTGGCGCCAGCTCGACTTCCGGCAGGTCGCCGCCCCCGTCTTCTTCGGGATGCTGGGGGACATCCGGTGGTACGCCCGGCGCGGCGGGCGCAACCTCGAGGCGCTGCGCACGTTCTGCCGCGCCTGGGCGGTCGCCATGGCGCCCATCGCGCCGCACCTTGCGGAGGAACTCCACGCGGCCCTCGGGGCGGGCGGGCTCGTCTCGCTCGCGCCCCTGCCGGCCGAGTCGCCCGCGCGCCGCGACCCCACCGCCGAGTTCGTCGAGGAATACCTCGAGTCGCTGCTAGCCGACACCCAGCGCATCCGACAGGTGGCCGAGGGGTTCCAGGTGGAGCAGGCCGTGTCGTCGCTCCTCCAGTCACTCGCAGGCAAGACGGTGCGCGGGGAGCTCGTGGGCAGCGACCGCCCGTTCATCGTCCCCGTGGACGTGAAGCCGCAGGAGCGCATCGAGAACACGCGGGTCGACGTCCTCTTCGGCCACGGGCCGGCCGCGGTCGCGACGGAGATCCGTGGGCGCCCGCTCACGACCTCCGACGCCGTCGAGGTCCTCGCGGCGCTCGTGGCTGACGGCGCGGTGGGGGCCGGGTGGCTCGTCGGGGCCGCCGGGGCGTCGCCCGCCGTGCGCGAGGCGGCGAAGGAGGCAGGGCTCCTCTTCAGCGGGCCCGCAGAGCTCGAGCTGCTGGCGGCCGAGCACAGCCTACGGCAGGCGAAGGTGCAGCCCCGCCGGGTCACGGTAATCTCCGCGCCCCATTGGACGCTTGCGGCCTACGCCCGGACGCTCGCGGATGCCGAGGAGCACGGGAAGCCGGGGATGGGCCGCGTCCTCAAGGCGCTTGCCGCCGACCCGGCGTTCAAGCCGCACATGGGCCGCGCCCCCCAGGTGGTGCAGGTCGCCGTCCAGGACCTGACGGCGCGCCGCGCCGACGAGATCCGCACGCGGGCGCGGGCCTTGCAGGGGTTCGACGAGTACGCGGTGCTCAAGGAGGCCGCGCCGTTCCTCGCGTCGGAGTTCGGGTGCCCCGTGGACGTGCTGTCCGCCGAGAACCCCGAGTCGCAGGACGGCCGGTACCAGGGGAAGGCGGAGCAGGCCGCGCCGCTGCGGCCGGGTGTCGCGATCGACTACTGACCGCCGCCGTCACGCCTCGAAGACGACCTGGCAGTGCGGGCAGGAGGCGTCCTCCTCCTTGACGACGCCGTGGCAGTTGGGGCACTCGTAGAGCACATCGTCCTCGGCGACCGCCGCCTGGACCTCGCTCTCGAGCTCCCCGAAGAGGTCCTCGAGCTCGTCGGAGGAGGAGGTGGATTCGGACGCCGCGCGGGGAGGGGCGGCCCGCGCTGGGGGCTCCGGCTCGGGGCGTGCGGTGGGGAGCTCAAGCGCCCCTACCTCGTCCTCCTCTTCCTCCTCGGCCCGCACGATGGGCTCCGCGAAGGGGTCGTCGTCGACGGCGGCGGCCGCCGCCGGGGCCGCAGCGGGCGCGGCCCGGGCCGGTGGGGCACGCGCGGGGGGCGCGCGAGCGGGCGCGCGGGGCACCTCCGCGGTCACGGTCCTCGCGGGCGACCCCGCCTCGACCTCGGCGCGGGCCGCTGTCCCCTCCATCTCGTCGTAGGCCATCGGCGCGGCGGCAGCCGGGATGCCGCGCGCCATGAAGAGCCCGAGGATGGCGAGGCCCCCGCCCGCGGCGGCTGCAAGCGCCATCATCATGACGAAGTTCGCCTGGTTCGGGCCGATCGTGTTGACGGACCGCCCCGCGAGCATCGTGTCGTAGTTCGAGACCAGGATGTAGCCGACGAGCCCGGCGACCATCAGCCCGAGGCCGAGGACGCCGAGCGTGCCGACGCGCCGCGCGATGGGGCCGACGAGCGGCCACCGGGCGAAGAGCCCGCCCTGGACCGCCGGCTTCGGGGCCTTCGGCGGCCTGGCCGCCTTGGGAGGCTTCCCGGGCTTGGAACGCGCCGGCGGGGGGGGCGCGTCCCGAGCGGGCGGTGGCGCTGGTGGCCTAGCGGCCGCAGGCGGCGCAGCGGGTGGCGCCGGCGGGGCCTCCTCCTCGGCGGGGCCAAATTCTAACCCGCACGACGGGCAGGCCGCCCAGTCCTCCTCGACCGGCGCCTCGCAGTTGGGGCACACGAAATCGGTCTGACCCTCTCCCGCCACCCGCGCGCCCCCGCCTCCCTTGGACAGGTAAGACGTTATTTAACGCTTGAGCCGGGGGCCGGCCCAACCCCCGCCTTCGTGCGGGGCCTAGAATTCCTTGACCAGGGTGTACGAGGTGCGCTGGCCCATCCGCCCCACGTCCTGCGCCTTCCACCCCAGGGCCTTGACCTTCTCGATCTTCTCCGTCGAGCGCGCGTCGGCGACATACAGCTCCGCCCGGATGCGCTTGAGCCTCCGGCGCTTGGCCTGGAGCTCGAGGAACTTGACCATCCGCTCGACGACCGACGCCTCCTCGGTCCAGTCGTCCACCGTGAGGGCCTGCACGAACATCTCGTTCTCGTCGAGCGTGAACGCCGCCTGCCCGAGGAGCGTCCCCTGATCGTCATACATGCGCACGACATCCGTCCCCTCGTGCTCGAACTTGTCCTTCGTCAGCTCGAACGCGACGCGCTTGCGCTTCTTGGACATCCGGTTCTTGAGCCCTTCCATGAACGGCTCGCCGCGCAGTACGGGCATCTTTGGGGCTCCCAGGGGGCGGCGTCGCATTTGGGGCGGCGTATAAAAAGGTAGGCGGGTGCGGGCACCGGACGTCAGGGCGGGCCCGTGGATTGGGCCGCCCCATCCGGTGCGATCCTGCGCCTGCGTGCCACCATCACCACAAGCGACACCGCAAGAATCGGCATCACGAAGTCCTGGAATTCCGGGATCGTGTTGAAGTCTGACGACGTGTTGTTGTCCGTGCTCTGCCAACTGCCAGTCGCGTCGGGGTACCGCCCCCAAGCGCCGCGGTTCACCTGGTTGCTCCGGGGGACGGGCGCCGAATCCAGATCCATGTGGGAGCCATTGCCCGTGCAGTTGTCGCAGCGCAGTTGCAGTTGGTACGTGAAACTGGACGGCGAGTACGTGAGGGCGCTTACCGTTGCGATGGCGAAGCCGTCGCTGTCGGTGCTTCCGGAGTAGGAGACATTTGCGTCGACAAAGAAGAAGGGCGGCGTGCTGAAGTCGATGTGGTACATCACGAGGTAGATCTGCGGGTTCGTCAGGCCAATGCTCGATTGGCCGACAGGGTCGTATATCTCCACCCAGTCAGAGACGAACTGCATCTCGTTCAGCACGAGATCGGCAGAGCCGCGGTTCCCGGGCGGCATGTATGGCATCACGCGCATGGGCGCGCCCTCCAGCGGCCGGTAGTAGCGGACGTCCGTTACGCCCGACGAGAGCAGGCCCGCATGCTCCACCATGCTCATGTTCAGCCACGCCGGGACCGGCGCCTCGGTGGAGAGATCCACCGTCACGATGCCCATGAATGTGGTGCCAGGCGTAAGTACAATGGACGAGGCCGCCGTGAGGTCAATCCGCCCCTGCGCATCCAAGAAGCCCTCAGCCACCGGGAGGGCGCCAAGTTCCTCGGCGTCGAATCGTCCGTCGCGGCTCAAGTCCTCGTGCAGCCGCACGGTGATCACAAGCTGCGCGCCCAGCCCATCCACTTCGAAGGCCATCCCGTAAAGGACCGCGTCCTGCTTGTTGGAGGAGGGGGCGCTCACGGCGACGGAGAGCATGGGCACATACCTGTCGCCCAGGAATGCCGTGCGCGTTAGGCCGTACGCCTCATCGTACGCGAGGTAGTCCCCCCCGCCCCGGTACCCCGCGTCCCGCACGAGCGTCTGGTCGCTCTGCCCGCTCGTCCCCGACATCTGGAACACGTACCGCGCGCGCCCGCACGGCCCGTTGCACAACTGCCCGAACGTCACCTGCGTCTCCAGCTTGCTCGAGTCGAACCCCACCTGCAGGCCGCCTCCCGCCGCCGCGAAACTCTTCGTCGCGTTGTTCCACACCTCGACACGCGTATCGCGCAGGACCGGCGCCCTCCCGCCGCCTCCGCCCTGCCCCTCCACCGTGATGATCGCGTCCACGCCCATCCCCTCGAAGCGTTGCCACCCCGTGAGCCGGTTCGAGTCGGTGTCGACGAAGATGGTTGCCACATTATTCGTCCTCGCGGCTCCGCCGCCGCCACCCGTGGAGATCTGCGAGGGCCTCGGGGCCGACGGCCACGCGAGCGGCAGGCTCTCCATGATCGAGCCCTCCACCTGCAGGTAGAACGACGCGAGCTGCGCCGCCGTGTTCACGTCCGCGCGCGACGCGCGGATGTCCACCGAGCGGTCGAGGAGCGCCCCCGCGTTGGGCCCTCCCGGCGTGGCGCCCGCGCCGGGGCGGTGGTTGTCGCCCCCGGGGTCCGCGTCTAGGGGGCCCGGCACCGCGTTCCAGTCGGAGAAGGCGCCGTCGATGCGCACCGTCGGGGGGATCGAACCCACATAGAAGTTCGTCCAGGAGAGCGGCGGGACCACGCCCGCGATGACCGTCGCCGAACGCTCACCCGCGAGCGACACATCCGCCGGTCCGCGCAGGTAGACCCGCACGGTGTCGGCCCCGGACGTCCCGCTAGCGCGCCCGTAGACGTCGATCGTCTTGCGCCCGCTCGTCCCCCGGGAGTTGAACTCCTGCTGGAGGGGCCCTAGCTGGATCTGAGCCGTCAGCCCGTCGCATGCGCCGCCGCCAACATTGCTTTGGTTACCGGCCACCAGCACGCGCGTGATCTGGATGCACCCGTTGCCCGTCGAGCTCTCGACATAGACGTTGAAGCTGAACAGCGTTATGTTCACGAAGTACGCCTGCGCCACCATCGAGAGCAGCAGCACCTCCCCGCCCGTCGGGATCGCCCCTCCCCCCGCCGACGGGATGGCCTGCACGATCGCGAGCGTCCCCTGCGTGTTCGAGAACTGCGTGTCGCCGACGTCCACGTTGCCCGCCGAGTCCTGCGCGATCGCGAGCAGGAAGGGCGGGCGTCCCGACGAGGACGCCCCCATGTCCGATAGGTGCACCGCGATCTCGAGCGCGTGGCTCCCCGCCGCCGCCGTGACCGCCCCCACCGACTGGTACCGCGTCGGGTCCGCCCGCGCGTCGCAGCTTCCGCCCAGGTTCGTCGGGTACGACATCAGCGCCGCCTTCAGGATCTGGCCGCCGCTGCCCATCACCTCCACCATGTACTCGGCTCCGACCCCGTACCCGCAGTACCCCGTTTCGAACCGCCCGTCTCGGTCGATGAGGACGCGGAACGACTCGGCGCCCCCCGTCGACCCCGCGGGTCCCGAGAACGGGTTCCCCGACGGCGTCACCTGGATGTAGATGAAGAGTTCGCGCTCCGTGATGAGCGCCGTGTATCCTACCATGTTGATGTTCGGGTTGGCCGTCATGTCGCCCGGGGAGTCGTCGATGACCGGGTACCCGGCCCAGTCGCCCATCGCCCCGTCGATCGAGATCACGGCGCCCGCGAAGATCGCCGAGTAGATGATCGGGCCGAAGACGAGCAGCACGGCCATCGACGCCGCGAGCCCCGCGCCCGCCCGCTTCAGGAAGCCGCGCCTGCGCTCCCGCTGCGCCTCCGTGTACATCAGGCGCCTGCCGTTCACGAGGCCGCGGCCGTTCGTGAGTCCCGCCCCGTTGACGAGGCCCTTGCCGTTCGTGAGCCCCTTCGAGTCCATGAACCCGGCGCCCTCCGCGAGCGCCGCCTCCGTCTTGCGTCCCGTCACCGCCCCGCGCTTCACGCGCTTGCCGCCCGTGACGATCCCGCCGCCCCCGTTGATCATCCCGCGGCCGTTCGTGAGCCCCCGCCCGTTCGTGAGGCCGGAGGCGTTGACCAGCCCCGACCGCGCCTCCTTGGGCGCCGCCGGCGCGATCCCCGCGCCCCGGTCGGGGCCGCCCGACTCCAGCCCCGGCTTGTCCCTGTCCTTCCGGGGGTCGCGCCTTCCCGCGATGAAGAGGCCAAGGCGGTCGAACGGCGGGCTAGGTGCGCCGCCGCGCGCTTGCCCGCCCCTCCGCCTCTCCATGCTCCCGCCTCCGCTCCTTCCGCTTCCCTATTCCGCTTCCTCGAACTCGCCCGTGGGAGGCGGCCCGCCGCCGCCTACCACCTGCTCCTCGATCTTCCGCCGGCACGACGCCGCGTTCTTCGCCGCCTTCGCGTGGTCCGGCTCGAGCTCCAGCACACTCTCGAAGCACGCCAGCGCCTCGTCGTAGCGGCCGAGCATGTAGAGGGTGGCGCCCTTGTTGAAGTGGGCCTTGGCGTACTCCGGCGCTAGGCGCACCGCGTGCTCGAACACCGGGACGGCGTCGTCGAAGCGCCCCAAGGCCATCAGCGCCGACCCGTAGTTGTACCACCCCTTCCCGTAGTTCGCGTCGAGCCGCACGACCTTCTCGAAGCTCCTTGTCGCCGCCTCCGCGCGCCCCTCCGCGAACTCGCACGCGCCGCGGCGGTACCACGCCTCCGGGGAGTTCGGGTCGAGCTCGCTCGCGCGCTCGAAGGCCGCGCGCGCCTCCTGCACCTCCCCCCGCAGGAAGAGCAGGTCCCCCAGCACGTACCAGCTGTCCACGTGGCCCGCGTCGTGCTCCGTCGCGTTGCGGAAGCTCTCCTCCGCGTCGTCCAGGTCGCCCGCGTCGTACTGGATGCGGCCGAGCTCGAACCACGCCGGGCCAAAGTCCGGGTCGAGCTCCACCGCCCTCCGGTAGCACCCCCGCGCGTCCTCGTAGTTCTCCATGTACGCGAGCGCGTCTCCCTTCGCCTTCCACCCGATCGGCCACTGCGGCTTCTGGCCGAGCGCCTGGTCGAAGGCCTTCAGCGCCGCCTTGTAGTCGTCCGACTGGAAGAGGTACAGGCCCCGCCGCAGGTGGTACTCGTGCTCGAGGCCTTGGTTGCGCAGCATGAGCAGGCACGCGCGCTTCACCTTCTCCGCGTCCGTGTACGCGGGGTTCAGCTCGAGCGCCCGGTCGAAGCACATGATCGACTCCATCGGCTTGTCCATCTGGTAGAGCAGGTTCCCCTTGTTGTACCACGCCTCGCTGTAGTCCGGCCTCAGCTCGATCGCGCGGTCGTACTCCTGCACGGCCTCGTCGTACCGCGCCAGGCTCGCGAGGATCGTCGCCAGGTTGTAGCGGCCCTTCGCCGTGTCGTTGAAGTAGATCGCGTAGCGGTAGCACTCGAGCGCCTCGTCCGTGCGGCCGAGCTGGTAGAGCGCGTTGCCCTTGTTCTGCCACGCCTTCGTGTAGTCGCTCTTCACCTTCGTCGCGCGGTCGAACGCCTGGAACGCCTTCTCCGCGTCGCCCATCGCCATGTGGACGGTGCCGAGGTTGTTCCACCCGCGCTCGTTCTGCGGGTCGAGTTCGGTGGCCCGCGTGAAGGACTCGACCGCCTCCCCCTCGCGGCCGAGCTTCAGCAGCAGGCCCCCGTGGTTGCTCCACGCGCGCTCGTACTTCGGGTCCGCCGCGAGGATCCGCTGGTAGCACGTGAGCGCCTCGTCGAGCCGGCCCAGCTTCGTGAGCACCGACCCGCGGTTGTTCCACGCCTTCAGGTAGCTCGGGTCGGACTTCGTCGCCCGCTCGAAGCACCTGAGCGCCTCCTCCTGGTCGCCCATCGCCGAGAGCGCCGCGCCCTTGTTGAACCAGGCCGTGGCGTAGTTGGGGTCGATCTTCAGCGTGCGGTCGATCGCCGCCACCGCCTCGTCGAGGCGGCCCGCCGCCGCTAGCGTGTTCGCGAGGTTGTTCCAGGCCTCGAGGTGCTCCGGGTCGACCTGCACCGCCTTCTCGAAGGCCTGGACCGCGTCGTCGCTCTCCCCCAGCTCATAGAGGACGGTGCCGAGCGCGTTCCACGCGTCCGAGTACGTCGGGTCGATGTAGCAGACCTCGTCGAAGCAGTCGATCGCGTCGCGCTTCTTCCCCGTGCGGTCCAGGAGGACCCCGCGCTTGTACCAGGCGGGCGCGTACTGCGGCTTCAGCTTGTTCACGTAGTTGTAGCACTTCAGCGCCTCCTTGTAGTCCTCCTCCTCCGCGAACAGGTTGCCCTGCACGTCCCACGCCAGCGCCGACTCGGGGTCGAGCTTCAGCGCGCGCTCGATCGCCGCGTGCGCCTCCTTCATCCGGCCGAGCCGCTGCAGGCACTCCGCCTGCAGGACGAGCGCCGGCACGAGGTCCTGCTGCAGCTCGAGCGCCTTGTCCAGGCTGTCGAGCGCCTTCTCGAGCTTCCCGACGCGGAAGTAGACGTTGCCCACATTGTACCGCGCTAGCGCGAAGTCGGGCTTCAGCTGCAGCGCCTGCTGGTAGCACTGCATCGCCTCCTTGAAACGGCCGAGCCGCGCGAGCGCGTTCCCGCGGTTCGACCAGGTGTACGGCCGCCTCCGGTCGAGCGCGAGCGCCCGGTCGAAGGCCTGCAGCGCCTCCGCCGGGCGGTCCAGCATGTCGAGGAACTGCCCCTGCATGTCCCACGCGTCCGGGAGCTGGTTGTTCAGGGCGAGCGCGCGCTCCGCGGCCTCGAGCCCCTCCGGGGCCCGGCCCACGTGCAGCAGCGACATCGCCTTGTTGACCCACGCGTTCACGTAGTCCGGCTTGAGCGTGAGCGCCTGGTCGAACGCCACGATCGCGTCCTGGTGGCGGTCGAGCCGCGCGAGCATGAGGCCGCGGTTGTTCCAGAGGAACTCGAGCTTCGGGTCGCTCTTGATCCCCCGCGTGTAGAAGTCGAGCGCCTCCGCGTACTTCTCCTGGTCCGCGGCGATGTTGCCCCGCATGTTCCACACGTCCGGGTCGCGCGGGTTGATCTTGAGCGCCTCGTCGAAGCACTTCTGCGCCTCCTCGAGCTTCTTCATCTTGTAGAACGCCGTGCCGCGGGCGACCCACGCCTTCACGAACTCCGGGCGCTTCTTGAACTTCTCGTGCTTCGTGGCCAGCACCTGGTCGAACGCCTTGACCGCCTCGTCCAGGCGCCCGAGCTGGCCCAGCGTCACCCCCCGGTTGAAGATGGCCTCGTCGTAGTCGTCCTTCAGCGAGAGCGCGCGGTCGAAGGCCCGCAGCGCCTCGTCGTACTGACCGAGGTTGAAGTACACGTTGCCGAGGTTGTTCCACCCCTCCTCAAGGTCGCCGTTGAGCTTGAGCGCGTGGCGGAAGGCGTACACCGCCTGCGCGTTCTGGCCGAGCTGCGCGAGCGCGATGCCTCGGTTGAGCCAGCCCGCGTCCGAGCCGCGGTTGATGGAGATCGCCGTCTGGAACGACGAGAGGGCCTCCTTGTACTGGCCCATCTTCGCGTACGCCGCGCCCTTCTGGATCCAAGGGCCCTCCACGTCGCCGAAGCCGCCGCTCCCCCCCACGGCCTCCGTGTAGGCCGCCACGGGCGCGATCTTGTGGGCCGTGCGGATCGCCCGGTCGTAGGCGTCGAGCGCCGGCTGGAAGTTGCCGCGCTTGGCTTGCAGGTTCCCCTGGCGCACGAACGCCTCCATCTCCTCGTAGAGCCGCGAGGTCGCGTGCTGGCGCAGGAACCCGAAGAGGACGTACGGTAGCCCGATGAGGACCATCGTCACCTGGGGGCCTCCGTAGCCCGGGACCTTCGACTCGAAGGACGGCACGAGGTTGCCGAGGAATACGGACAGCGGGGCGAGCGTCAGGATGCCGATCCCCGCGAGCCAGATGGCGAAGTACCCCACCTTCTCGCGCGCGAGCGTGAGCGAGTACCCGCCGATGATGGCGATGATGAGCGGGATCTCGAGGAAGAGGATCGGGACGGAGTTGATCGGGTAGAGGCGAAGGTAGCCGAGCGCCGGGAGCACCGCCGTCCCGGCCGCCGCCAGGAAGAAGACCCAGACCTTCCCGCGGTTCTCGGGGGCCACCTCGCGCATGGACGACAGGAGCAGCCCGAAGCCCGCGAGCCCGAGCGCGGCGCCGATGAGCAGCAGGGTCGTGTTGTATAGGTCGAACCACCCCAGGACGAGGTTGCGGCCCACGAGCTGGTACTTCGAGATGCCGTAGGTGACGATGACGAGTGCGAGCAGCCACAGCGAGAAGGTGATGAGCATCTCGCGCAGCGCCTTGCGGCGGTCGCGGGCCGACGTGCGCTCCGCGCGGAACTCCTCGTCCGCCTCCTTGCTGATGGCCTCGAAGTACTCCTCCTCCGCCATCTTGGAGACGTTGATCGTGCGGCGCTCGCGGCCCTCGTCGGGCCGGGCGGCGGCCCCCGCGGAGTAGGCGCTCCGGGGCGGCTCCGGGTCGAAACCGAACGCCAAGCTTGGCTCACCTCCGCGTGCCGCCCTCGCGCGCAAGCCACCTAGAGGGTGGGCCGGGCCGGCCCCGCGATCCGCTTCTTCAGCTCGTCCACTTCCTCGACGACCGTGCGGCGCAGCGCTGCGCGTGCGCGGCTCGACGTTCGCATCTCCTCGGGCGCCTCGCGGAGCAGCTCCTCGAGGAGCAGCTCGACAAGCAGCTCGCGCCTCCGGGACTCGCTGCCGATGAGCCGGAGCATGTCGTGGACGGCGTCTAGGTGCTCGCGCTCCGCGACGGCCCGGCCCTTCTCGGAGAGCGTGTAGGCGACGTTGCGCCGCGACCACGCGTACTTCTCGATGAGGCCGCCCTCAGTGAGCTCCTTGAGGACCGCGTAGACCGTGGGCTCGCTCACCTTCACGGCGCGCGCGACCCGGGAGACCAGGTGCTGGGCCCGGAGGGGGCCGTAGTACAGGTGCGATACGATCTCCACCGTGACTTCCGGGTTTTTCTGCAACGCCAATGCCGCCTAGATGAGCCATACTGACCCAATCTGAGCGTCCAGCAGCAAGTTGCGTATTTAAGCGTTGGTTGACCGTGGCCGCGTCGCCTACAATCGTGCATGGCGGCGTGGATTTTGTATCGGCCGGCGCGCCTTCCGGCCCTCATGGCCACCGGGTCCACGCGCCGCACGGGCCGGCGCCGGCGGGCGCTTGCCCACGACCTCGCCGACATCCCCGCTTCCCACCCGCGGCGGGCCTCGCTCGCGGAGCGCGCGCGCCTGGCGGCCGGTTTCCGGACGGGCCTCGTCCACCCCACGGGGCTGGTCGCGCACGGGCGGGGCGAGGCGTTCGACTACCTGCTGGGGGAACGCTCACCCCCCGAGGCGCGCCGCGCGGCCCGCGCCGCGGCGGCCGCGCTCGTCGGCGCGCGGCGGCCCGTCCTCTCCGTGAACGGGAACGTGGCGGCCATCGCGGCCCGCGAGGCGGTCGCGCTCGCCCGTGCGGTGGGCCGGCGCCGCGGCGCGCGGGGGCCGCTCGCGCTCGAGGCGAACGTCTTCCACGCCGGGCCCGGCCGGGTCGCGGCGATCATCGCGGCGCTCGAGGCCGAGGGGGCCGAGGGCGTCCTCGGCCGCTCGCGCGGCGCGCGCATCCCGGGGCTGGCAGGCCTCCGGGGCCGCTGCGCGCGCGCCGGGATCTTCGCCGCCGACGTCGTGCTCGTCCCGCTGGAGGACGGCGACCGCGCGCAGGCGCTGCGCCGGATGGGGAAGGTCGTCATCGCCGTCGACCTCAACCCGCTCTCCCGCACGGCCACGGCCGCCCACATCACGGTCGTTGACCACGTGCGCCGGGCGTTGCCGCTCATCGCTTCTGCCGCCCGGGCGGCGCCCCGGCGGCCGCCGGGCAGCGCGCGCGCGACCGCAAAGTCCTTCGACAACCGGGCGAACCTCCGGGACGTGCGGCTGCGCATGGCGGGGCGGCTCGGGGGGGGCCCCCCATGACCCAGCGCCGGCCGCGGGCCCTCGCGCTCGTCGCGGTCGCGACCGCGGCCGCCGTCCTCGCCGCCGGGTGCCTCGGAGACCCGCCCGGGAGCCCCGTGCAGACGATCCCCAAGGTGATCGTCGACTTCTTCGACAACACGACGAAGGTGACGCTTACCTCGCTCAACGCGGACGTGCGCTACGACAACCTCTCGCTGGTGATGTCCAATGAGAACCTCACGGCGCCGCTCAACTTCACCGACACGTTCGGGTGGGCCCTCGTGGCGGAGACGGACCTCACCTTCTTCGAGCTGAACGCCAGCGCCGACGACGGCGCGCGTTTCTACTACTACAACGCGACGGTGCACATCGTGGAGCGCGAGGACAACGGCGGCGGGGAGCGCCCCCAGTGGGAAATCTTTATCCGGGACACCCCGCTTGGCTCGGTGCAGACGCAGTCGGTCCCCTTCACGCGCCTGCTTGAAGAGGGCCGCCTGTGAGGGCGGGGGCGGGGACGCCTGGTCAAGCCGATCATTCCTTTGCGCCGGCGCGTCCCGCGCACGTTTGCCGCCGTCGCGCTCTTCTTCGCGCTGTGGGCCGCGACCATGTCGCTCGTCATCTTCAGCCCGAGCACGCTCAACACGCTCTTCATCATGGCCCAGCAGATCGCCGGGTGGGTGTTCGTCATCACGATCGCGATCGTCGGGGCGATCTTCATCGGGATGTTCATCTCCCACCGGCTGCTCACGCACGGCGGCTTCACCCCCTTCGAGGAGGAGATGATGCGCATGCGCCACGAGGTCACGGAGTCGCGCGAGCACCTGAAGCGGCTGCGCGAGGAGGTCGGCGTGATGCGGCTGGAGGTCGCCCGCGTCCGGCGCGCAACGCACGGCGCGGGCCGGGGCGCCGTGGAGGGAGCCGAGGCCGAGACGCTCGAGGACGCGCTAACGGCGGCCCGGGGGGACGCCGGCCAGGACGCGGCGGAAGTCGGCCGGTGAGGCGTCGGTCTTCACGCCCTTCGGGTCCATGTGCGTGCGGGACGCGCGGAACCCGGCGGCCCGGAGCGCCTCGACGGCCACGCCCGTGGGCGGCGGCGAGCCGCGCAGCGCGCGGGCCGCGTGGTCGAGGCCGTAGTACCAGGGCGGCAGGCCCACCTCGCCCGGCCCGTCCCGCAGCAGGCGGTGGACTGCGGACCGGGGCCCCACCCAGTCCGGGGCCCGCGCGCGCGCCAGCACCCGCGGGTCGTGGAGGTCGCCTAGCCAAAGCGGCCCCACCGCTCGGCCGGGGGGGAACGGCGCGCCGCCCTCGAGCTCGGCCATGCTCACCACGGCGGGCGCTCGCTCGCCCCCCGCGTCCACGCCGAGGAACCCCACGCGGCGGGCAGCCCGGCCGGCCGCCTGGGCCCCCTTCCGGACGCGCAGGAGCAGCCGCACATAGTGCTGCGCGCAGAGCGCCGCGACAGGCTCGACCGCGCGGTCGGCGGCTGCGCACGCGCGCGCCACCGCGCCGAGCAGGACCCGCGTTCCCGTTTCCTTCATCCACTCGTTGCGCAGCGGGACCGCCCCGTACCTCCGGACGCACGCCTGCGGGTAGACGCCGCAGAGGGCCGCCATGTCCGTCGCGGTCACGGCGAGGTACCCCCCGCGCCCGAGCCGCTGCGCGGCCCGGGGGAAGTAGGTGATCGGGCTTCCGTAGGGGTCGATGTCGATGAAGTCGAACGGCGGGTCGCCGTCCGCTAGCACCTCGTCGAGCGCGCGGCGGGACACGGTCACGTTCGTCGCGCGGTTGCGCTCCGCCTGCAGCGCCGCGAGCCCGGCCGCGCGCTCGTCCCCGTCGTTGAGGACCACGGCGGCCACACCGCCCACCTCCAGGGCCACCCGCAGCCCCCGCACGCCGCTGCCCGCCAGGCCGTCGAGCACGCGCCATCCGCCCGCCGGCGCGTCGATCGCCCGCAGCAGGACGACGGTGAAGTCCCGCGAGTCCCGGGCCGCCGGGTTGTAGAACACCATCCCGCCGCCCGCCCGCTGCGGCCCGCGCTGGAGGCCGAGCCGCGCGTCCTCCGGCAGCTCGAGCTCCACGAGCCCCTCCCTGATCGTGCGCGTGGCCACGGCGCGGCCCCTCCCCCCGGCGCCGCGGCCGCCCGTGCCCTCTCGCGCGCAGCCGCGCTACCCCTCGTCCTTCAGGAGCTTGATGATCTTGAACGGCAGGAGGTTCCGGTTGATCGGCGTGACCTCCAGGATCCGGACGTCGTCCCGGCGCCGGATGTCCTGGAGCAGCGGGTTGCGCGACTTCTTGTGGAGCGTGAGCAGCATCGGCTTGGTCGCGTCGAGCGCGCGCTTCACCGCGGCCACGAACGTGGCCGACTCCACCTCCATCTTCCCCACCTCGTCGATCACGATGATGTCCGCCTTGTCCACCGCCGTCTCGATCGCCTTCACCCCAATTTCCTCGAGCCGCTTCATGTCCACCCCGAAGCGTCCGACGGACACGTTCGACTCGTAGTCGATATGGGCCAGGACGTCCTTCTGCTTCGTCATCCAGTCGATCACGTAGATCCCCACGAGGCGGTGGTGGTCGAACATGGGCTTCGTGACCATGCCGCCGACCGTCTTCTGGTCGCGCTCCAGCATCTCGATGACTTTCTCGAGGGCCTCGGTCTTTCCGGAGCCTGGGAGCCCCGTGATTCCAATCTTTACGCTCTTGGCCGCCGGGCCCCCTCCTCTCGGGGCCATGGGCTGGCGCCAATAAAACGGTTGCACCGGTCGTCCGGCCCTTCGGGCCCGCCCGCGGGCGCCGCGCCTCACCGTGCCGGCTCGTCCGCGCCGCCTGCCGCGGGCGGGGCGCCCGTTGCGGTCGCCGGGGCCTCCTCCGCGCGGCCGATGGGCACCCGCGCCACCATGAAAGCCACGCCGCTTGCCGCGTAGGCGCTGCCGCCGGCCATCGCCGCGAGCAGGGCGAGCCGGAGTTCGCCGGACCCGGCGGGGAATGCGGCCAGGCCGAGGGCCGCCGCAGCGACGAGGACGGCGGCGCCTGCGGCCGGCCACCCGCGGACCTTCGGGTAGGGCACGTCCGTGACCATGAGCGCGGCCGCGGCCATCACGAGGAGCGCGGTGAGGACGTCGCCGAGGCCGCCCAGCGCCACAAGGAGCGTCGCGAAGAGGCCGGCGCCGGTCGTGGGCAGCCCCGCGAAGCGGAGCTGGACCCCGCCGCCGTCGGCCGCGTGGCGCGCGAGCCGCAGGAGCCCCATGAGCGCGAAGAGCCCGGCGGCGAGGCCCACGAGGACGTCCTCCGGCCGGGTGGAGAGCGGCGAGGGCCCCACGTCGTAGTGGAGGTGGTACAGCAGGATCGAAGGCGCGACGCAGAACGACAGGTAGTCGGCCATGATGTCGAGGTAGTCGCCGAGGTCCTCGTCCCGCGGCCCGAACCGGCGCGCCACGATCCCGTCGGCCCCGTCGGCGAGCACCGCGAGGAGGATGAGGATCTCCGCGACCACGTACTCGCGGTCTGCGATGTAGGTGATCGCCGCGAAGCCGAGCGCCGCGTTGGCGATCGTGAAGGCGTCGGCGGTCCGCAGCCTCCGGAAGACGTTCACCGTGGACCCCCCTCCCCCGGACGCAGGAGGATGGGGGTGCTCCCGGCCTTAACCGTGACGCCTTCCCTCACCGCGAGCTCGAGGGGCGGCCCCCCCACGACCTCGAGGTCCACGCGCGACCCGAACTTGATGATGCCCACCCGCTCGCCCTTGGCGACGGCCTGCCCCTCCTCGAGGTAGCTCACGATGCGGTCGGCGAAGGCCCCGGCGATGAGCGTGAGGCGCAGCGTCGCGCCCGGCGCGTCCCCCTCCCCCTCGCCCTCGAACTCCATGACGAGCCGCTCGTTCTCGTGCGCGCCCTTCGAGGAGGCGAGCCGCTTCGCGCCCGTGCGGTGCGCCGCGGAGACGAGGTGGCCGCTCGCGGGGGCGCGCACGACGTGGACGTCGAAGACCCCGAGCACGACGGTCACGGCCGCCCGGCCTCCCCCGGAGGACGCCGCCCCCACGCGCCCGTCGGCGGGCGAGACGACCCCCTCCCCGGCCGGGCGGTCCGGGTCGCGGAAGAAGGCGACGAGCAGCGCGACCCACGCGATGCCGAGGAGGCCCACGGCGGCCATCGTGTAGTACGCGGGCGCGCCGCCCCAGGGGCCCTGCTCCGGGACGACGAAGAGCACCGCCGCGAGGACCGCCCCCACGCCCGCCGCGTTGCCCACGATGAACGGCCACGGCGTGGCCCGGGCGAAGCGCACGAAGGGTCAAATCGTGACGCCCCGGTTTACCTTTTGGATGGCCGGCGCCCGGAGGAAGGCCGCTGCGAGGCCCCGCGCCGTCGTCCTCCTCTCCGGGGGGATGGACTCGGCGACCGCCGCCGCCGTCGCCAAGCGCGACGGGTTCGACCTCCTCGCGCTCACCGTCGAGTACGGGCAGCGCCACGTGCGCGAGCTGGAGAGCGCCCGGGCCGTCGCGCGCGCCTTGGGGGCCCGGGAGCACCAGGAGATCCGCGTCCCGCTCGGCGCGTTCGCGGGCAGCGCGCTCACCGACCCGCGCGTGAAGGTCCCCCGGGGGCGGCGCCCGCGCCAGATCGGCCGGGGGGTCCCCCCCACGTACGTGCCGGCGCGCAACACCGTCCTGCTCGCGCTCGGCGCCGCCTTCGCCGAGGCCCGCGGCGCGAGAGCCGTCTACATCGGCGCCAACGCGGTCGACTACTCGGGCTACCCCGACTGCCGCCCGGAGTTCCTCCGCGCGCTCGAGCGCGCGGTCGCGCTCGGGACGCGCGCGGGCGTGGAGGGCGACCCCATCCGGCTGCGCGCCCCCCTCGTCCGCAAGTCGAAGGCGCAGATCGTCCGCCTCGCGGCCCGCCTGCGCGTCCCGCTCGAGCTCACCTGGAGCTGCTACCTCGGGGGGCCCATCGCCTGCGGGGAGTGCGACGCGTGCCTGCTCCGCCTCCGCGGGTTCCGGCAGGCGCGCGCGACCGACCCCGTCCCCTACGCGGCCGGGCCGCGGCCGCGCGCGCGGCGCTGACGCGGCGCGCCCCCCCCCTCAACCCTCAAATGGCGGCAGCCTTGTGGGCCGTTCGTGGCCCCGCCCCCCGCCCCCATGTACGCGCCCCCCCGCCGCCACGGGCAGGCCCTCAGCGGAGAGGCGCTGGCCCACACCCCCGAGGAGCGCCTCGCGCCGCTGCGCCGGGCCGGCGCCAAGCCTCCGGGCGTCTCGCTGCGCGTCACCGAGATCTTCCCTTCGCTCCAGGGGGAGGGCCGCGACATCGGCGTGCCCACCGTCTTCGTGCGCCTCACGGGGTGCAACCTCCGCTGCGTCTGGTGCGACACCGAGTACTCCTTCACGGGGGGCTCCTGGATGGCCCTGGACGAGGTGCTCGCCCGCGTGGAGGCCCACGCCGGCGTGCGCGCCGTGTGCCTGACCGGCGGCGAGCCGCTCCTGCAGAAGGAGCACCAGGACCTCGTGGCCGCCCTCACCGGCCGCGGCTACCGCGTCGTCGTCGAGACCTCGGGCTCGCGGCCGATCGCAGGCGCGCTCCTCCACGAGGCCGTCTGCGTCTCCATGGACATCAAGTGCCCCGGCTCCGGCGAGGAGGGCTCGCTCCTCGACGAGAACATCGCGGCGCTCCGCGCGAAGGACCAGGTGAAGTTCGTCCTGGCGGACAAGGCCGACTTCGACTTCATGCGGGGCGTCATCGCCACCCGGCTCAAGGGCTGCCCCGCGCCCGTCACCGCCCAGCCCGTGGGGGGGTCGGCCGAGGGGGTGCGCCAGATCGCCGAGTGGGTCGCAGAGGCCGGCCTCAACGTGCGCGTCCTGCCCCAACTCCACAAGCTGCTCTGGGGCGACACCGCCGGCCGCTGAGGGGCCCCCGCCCTTCAAAACAGCGTCCGCGCGAGCAACCCGACATCGAGCAGGCCCGCTAGGACGACCAGGCAAACGGCAAGGGCGACCGCGGGCTCGAGCCCGCGTGGATAACCGAAATGCATAGGTGCTCGCGCTCCCGCGCTCTTCCCGGGTTTCGTTCCAGAGCACATGGGGCACTTAAACCTACAACTTCCGTGCACAAAGAGCAGCCCCTTGGGCCTCCACCCGCGCTCCCCCCTCGCCCTGCGCCTGGCCATGGGGAGGGCGCCTGGCCACGCGCGAAGCGTTCACCTGGGCGAGAACGCCGCGCCATAACTTCATATGCTCTCGACCCGCGTGGGAAAGGACAGGCCCGCATGATCAACCGGAAGATCGTCCTCGACCAGGAGTCGTTCAAGGCGCTGGCCTCCGACACCCGGATCGAGATCCTCAAGAAGCTCGACGGGACCCAGCTCACCGTCACCGACCTTGCCAATGCCATGCAGGTCAACAAGAGCGCGATCCACAAGCACCTCACGCGCCTAGTCGAGGCCGGCCTCGTCAAGAAGAAGGAAGGCGACCGCAAGTGGGTCTACTACACGCTCTCGCTCAAGGGCGCGCAGCTCCTCCACCCGGAGCGCGTGCAAATCGCGCTCATGCTCGCGGCCACCGCGGTGGCCGTCACCGTCGGCCTCGTCCAGCTGATGAGCTTCATGGCGGGCTACGCGTCCTCCTTCTCGTATTCCCAGGACTACCCCGTGGGGGGCGGCGCGGAGGGGCTGTCCGCACCCGGGACGACGTTCGCGGGCGCCTCCGTCCTCCACAACAGCGACCTGCTCATCATCGGGGCGGCCCTGATCGCGGTGGCCGCCGTGCTGGTGGCCGGCGTCCACTCCACCTGGCGGGCTGCGCGCGCGACCTCCGCCTGAAACGGCCGGACACCCCGTGACGGGGCCCTCGAATCCGCACGCCCCCCGGCGCACCCCGCCTCACTTCAGCGGCTCGATCGTCTCTTCCTCCATCACGTCCACGATCGGGAGGAAGGCCCGCACATAGTACACGAAGACCATCGCCAGGATCCCGAAGAACCCGAGCAGGAAGAGGGACAGCTGGAACGCGTCGAGCGCCTGGTCGCTCACCGACATGAACACCACGAGGATCATCAGGTCGATGATGACGAGCGCCATGAGGACGACGTACGCCGCCATGTTCCGGGGCGGCGGGATCGTCCGGATCTTCACGCTCTTCACCTCGCCGCGCGGCAGCCCGAACTCGTAGAACTTGGACCCCGAGCGGATCACGTAGAACGAGAGCATGACGAGCACGATCGTCGCGAGGATCCCGATGACGCCGAGCCAGTAGGCGCGCAGCGGCACGCCGAGCCTCGAAATGTCGACCTCGCCCGCCGCGGCGCCCGGCTGGCCCGGGAGCACCACCTGCGTCCGCGACCACTTGTCGCCGCCGCCCACGTTCGAGCCGTCGCCGTTGACGGCGTTGACGAGGACGTCGAAGGTGACGTCCGAGGCGTTCTCGTCGGGCGCCTTCCATGTGAACTGGAACGAGCGCAAAGCGCCCCTGTCGCCCTCGAGCGTGTGGGTGATGCTGCCGTCCGTGGCCACGCGGACGAAGTTGCTGCCGTTGACGTCGAACGTCCCCTCGCTCGCCCACACGTTGAAGCCGCCGTGGTTGGCGCCGCTCACGTTGCTCATCGGCACCTGCTCGTCGATGAACGTGAGGTTGAGGTTGTACGTCTCCGCCGGCTGGTAGTACCCCTCCGCCAGCCCGCTCACCTGGAAGAGGATGGTCGCCTGGCCGTTCGGCGTGCGGCTCGCGCCGTCGTCGCTGTGGCAGTAGCAGCCGCGCGTGGGCCCGAGCCCGACACCGCCCGCCGTCGAATCAATCCCGCTGGAGAGCGAGTTCGCGGGGGTCGCGGAGAAGGCGAGCGCCGCCCCGAGCAGCAGGACGGCCGCCGCCGCGACCTTCCGCTTGTGCCCTAGGGTCACCAGGCGCGGTTTCCCTCCCGGTTGCATCCGCCTCCCCGGCGCCGGCGTCCCTGCGGATGAAACCACCGCAGCCAGGCATCCCGGAAGAGCGGCCCGAAAACTGAAGGTCGCTATAAAAACATATTGCGCGCGGCGATTCGACGCGCTCGCTCGCGCCCGCGCGGGGGGCGCCTGCGCGCGAGCGGGGCGCGCGGGAGGGCGTCAAGTAGTTTGTTGTGGCGCGGGCCGCCTCACGGGAAGAAACCGCGCATCGTGACCGCGTCCGCCACGCGCTTGACCGCGACGAGGTACGCCGCCTTCCGGTGGTTGACCCCGCGCGCCGTCGCCTCGCTGTGGACGTCGTTGAACGCGCGCACCATGATCGTCTCCAGGCGCCGGTTCACCTCGTCCTCCGTCCAGAAGTAGCTCCCGAGGTCCTGCACCCACTCGAAGTAGGACACGGTCACGCCCCCGGCGTTGGCTAGGATGTCCGGCAGGATCATCACCTTGTTCTGGTGGAGGATCCTGTCGGCGTCGGGCGTCGTCGGCCCGTTGGCGAGCTCCAGCACGATCTTCGCCTTGATGAGGCCCGCGTTCTCCTTCGTGACCTGGTTCTCGAGGGCTGCAGGCACGAGGATGTCCACCGGCAGCGCGAACAGCTCGTCGCGCTTGATGTCCTTCGACCCGGGGAACCCCTTCACCGTCCGCGCCTTCGCCTTGTGCGCCATCAGCGCCTGGACGTCGAGGCCGTGCTCGTTCCACGCCCCCCCCTGCGAGTCGTCGACCGCCACCACGACCGCGCCCATCTCCGCGAAGAGCTGGGCCGCGACGCTGCCGGCGTTGCCGAACCCCTGGATGGCTACCTTCGCGCCCTTCAGGTTCAGCCCGATCGCCTTGGCCGCCTCCCGCACCACGAACATCCCGCCGCGTGCCGTCGCCTTGTCTCGGCCGAGCGACCCGCCAAGCGAGATGGGCTTGCCGGTGACCACGCCGGTCACCGTGTACCCCTTGAGCGCGGAGTAGGTGTCCATGATCCATGCCATCGTCTGTGCGTTCGTGTACACGTCCGGCGCAGGGATGTCCTTCTCGGGCCCGATGATCGGGGCGATCTCCGCGGTGAAGCGCCGGGTGATCCGCTCGACCTCCTTCGCCGAGTGCTTCTTGACGTCCACGATCACGCCGCCCTTGGCGCCCCCATAGGGGATCCCGACGACCGCGCACTTCATCGTCATCCACGTCGCGAGCGCCCGCACCTCGTCGATGTCGACGTCCGGGTGGTAGCGGATGCCTCCCTTGGCCGGCCCCCGCGCGAACGAGTGCTGCACGCGGTACCCCTTGAACAACCGCCAGCTGCCGTCGTCCATCTGCACGGGGAAGGACACGTGGAGCTCGCGCTGCGGCCACCGGATGAACTCGTGGACGCCGCCGTCGATGGCTAGGACCTTCGCGGCCTCGTCGATCTCGTGCTGGGCGGTCTCGAACGGGTTGACCTTTCCGACGGCCTTTGCCTGCTCCATTTGCATCACCATGGTGCTCACCGTGTCAGGGAGAATCGGGAGCCGCCAGGGCGCCCGCCTGAGCGGCAACCCGGCCTTGGTATTTGAACGATAGGGACTTGCGATTTCCCTCCGCCAACGACGTGGCCAGCAGTACAGCTGGGGCGCAAATCTTGCGCGAACCCGCCCCCCGACCGCGTGCGATAGGCGCCCGCCAAACTATTTCTATGGAGGGCCTCGATTTCGGGCCGTGGCACAGGTGCAGTGCCAGCAATGCGGCGCGATGACGTCGGACGAAGGCGCTACCTGTCAGTCGTGCGGCGCGCCGCTCGGCGCGGGCGCCGGCCAGGCCCCGTCGCCGTTCCCCACGCCCGTTGTCGGCGGCCATTCGCCGACGCAGTCGCCCATCGGGTACGCGCGCGCTGCGGACGCGCCCCCTGCTCCCGCCCCGCCGCCTGCGGCGCCCCAGGTTCCTCCACCCGCCGCCCCGACGCCCGCGGCGCCCCATGCTCCTCCGCCCGCCGCCCCCCCCGCCGCGCAGCCGACGCCGCCATGGCCGCCGCAGTCGCAGGTGCCCGCCACGCAGTCGCCGCCCCCGCAGGCGGCCGCGGGGTACCCGGCCGCGCCCGGCGCCCCGCCGCAGCCGGGGTACCCACCCGTGGCCCCCGGCCCCTTCATGGGCGGCACCCCCACCGCCCTGACGCCCGGCCAGCAGATGGCCAAGGACGCCGCGCCCCTGCGACTCGTGGCCATCATCGTCGACGGCGTCATCATCGGGGTCGGCCAAGCGGTCCTCGTTGGCTTGCTCTTCTTCGTGCCCTTCTTCTACGCGCCGGTCTTCTTCTGGGGCGTCATCGCCGTGCTCTACTTTGCCCTGCTCGAGGGCACCCGCGGCCAAACGCTCGGGAAGATGGCCCTCGGCCTCAAGGTCGTGAAGGAAGACATGACGCCGATCACCATGGAGCAGGCGGTCATCCGCGCCGTCAACATATTCCTCTGGGTCACGCTCGTCGTCGCCCTCATCGACCTGATCTTCGTGCTCGACAACGGCCAGCGCCTCGGCGACCGGTGGGCCCACACCGTCGTGATCAAGGTGCAGTGACCTCCGGAAGCCGGTCTCCCCCCATGCGGCTCCTCTCCCCTCGAAACGTCCTTGGCCCTGGTGATCTCCGGTTGACGGCCACCCATCCCCCCCGGCCGCGCGCACCGACGGCCACCCCACCCCCTTGAGGTCGATGCGTTGGCCGAGGACCTCGACGAGGGCGCGATGCGCCTGAATGTCACGCGGATGCGCCCGACCGAGGCCTCGAAGATGGTGGCCTCGCGGATCTGGCGGACGCGCGAAGGCCAGCGCCTCGTGATCACCTCCGACCGCGACCTGAGTTTCCTCCTGCCGGTCCTCGCGGAGAACGGCTTCACGTACGAGCGGCCGAGGGAGGAGGACGGGATCCACCGGCTGCGGGCGGTGCGGAAATAGCCGCCCCGCCTGCCGCTCACGGGAGCAGCTCGGGCACCGCGCCCGGCCGGTCCGCGACCTTCACGCCCGCCGCCTCGAGCGCGGCGACCTTCGCGGCCGCCGTCCCGCCGCGCCCCGAGATGATCGCGCCCGCGTGCCCCATCGTCTTGCCCGGCGGCGCGACCCGCCCGGCGATGTAGGCGACCACCGGCTTCCGCACGCGGCGCCGGATGTACGACGCGGCCGCCTCCTCCGCGTTCCCGCCGATCTCGCCGACCATCACGATGGACTCCGTCCGCTTGTCCTTCTGGAAGAAGTTGAGCATCTCGAGGAAGTTCGTCCCCTGCACCGGGTCGCCACCGATCCCCACGACGGTCGACTGCCCGATCTTCGCCTCGGAGAGCGCGTTCACGATCTCGTAGGTGAGCGTCCCGGACCGCGACACGACGCCCACGCTCCCCTGGCGGAAGATCGTGTCCGGCATGATGCCGATCTTGCCGACCCCCGGGACCGCCACCCCGGGGCAGTTCGGGCCGACCACGCGGACGCCGCGGGCGCGCGCGACCGCCGCGATCCGCACCGCGTCCTGCACCGGGATGTGCTCCGTGATCACGACGAGCACCTTGATCCGGGGCTCCTCGAGCGCCTCGAGCGCCGCGTCGAGGGCGAACCGCGCCGGGACGAAGATGCACGACGCGTTCGCGCGCGCCTTGCGCGCGCCTTCCGCGACCGAGTTGTAGACCGGGACGTCGTGGACGTGCTCCCCGCCCTTGCCGGGCGTCACGCCGCCCACGACCTTCGTCCCGTAGTCGAGCATCGCACGCGTGTGGAAGGCGCCCTGCTGGCCGGTGATCCCCTGCACGATCACGCGGGTCGTCCGGCTCATGAACGCGGGCACGCTTCGACCCCCTAGAGCTTCGCGACGCGCTCGGCAGCAGCCTCGAACTTCGTCTCCGCCTCGATCCCCGCGGCCTGCAGGATGTCGCGCGCCTCCTGCTCGTTGCGCCCCCTGATCCGCACGACCATCGGGATCGTTATGCGCTCCTCCGCGATGACCTCCGTCACGCCCCGGGCCACGGTGTCGCACTTCGTGATCCCGCCGAAGATGTTGAGGAAGATCTTCTTGGGCGCCGCCTCATTCATGAGGCGGAAGCAGGCCTTCACCTTCTCGGGGTCGTCCGTCCCGCCGAGGTCCAGGAAGATCGCCGGCTTGCCGCCGTAACGGTCGAGCATGTCGAGCGTGGCCATCGTGAGCCCCGCGCCGTTGGCGATGACCCCGATGTCCCCCTCGAGCTGGACAAACGCGATGCCCTGCTCCCGCGCCTTCCGCTCGAGCGGCGGGACCTCCTCGGGCTCGCCCGCAAACTCCTGGTGCCGGAAGAGCGCGTCGTTGTCCAAGACGACCTTCGCGTCCGCGCAGACGACCGTCCCGTCGCGCGTGACGGCCGTCGGATTCACCTCGATCAGCGTCGCGTCGACCTCGTTGTAGATCTTCCAGAGGCCCTCCATCACCGCCTCCAGCTGCTCGCCGACGTCCTTCGGGACCCCCAGGAACCGGGACATCTCGCGCAGGTGGTAGGGCCGCAGCCCGATGAGCGGGTCGATGGGCGCCTTGAACATCTTCTTCGCGGGGACGTCCTCGACCTCCATCCCGCCCGCCGCCGTCGCGAGAAGCACGGGGCACCGGTTGAGGCGGTCGAGCACGATGCCTAGGTAGACCTCCTGCGCGATGTCGACCTTCTCCTCGACGAGGACCTTCCGGACGGGGAACCCCTTGATCTCCATCTTCAGGAGCTCGGCCGCGGCCTTCTTCGCGTCATCCAGGTTGTCCGCGAACTTCACGCCGCCCGCCTTGCCGCGGCCCCCCACCGCGACCTGGACCTTGAGGACGGCCGGGAACTTGACGCCGGCCACCTCGTCGGGCGACGAGACGACCTTCCCGCGCGGGACGCGCAGCCCGTACCGCTCGAAGATCTCCTTGCCGCGGTACTCATGCAGGTTCACGGCGCGACGCACCTTCCCCGGGAAGGGCGGCGATGGCCGACGCGCTATTTCAGTTTCGCGCACGCGGGGCATCGGCCCGCGCGGGCTCACATGCAGGCGGTGGGCGACCACGACAGCATCGACATCAGCAACGCTGCCGTGGCCGGCGCCAACACCGGGAGCCAGCCTAGCCGCCCGCGTTCTCGACCACCGTGGCCCCCTCCACCGGCCCCCGCGACAGGATCTCCTTCATCGCGTTGCACAGGTCCGCGTCGCCCCCGAGGATGCTGTTCGCGCAGCTCAGGAACACCCCGTCCCCGTGCTCGGCGAAGAGAGCATCGAACTCTGCCTGGTCCGACTCGTTAAGCTGGGGCGTCCCCCAGGACACCTCCCACCGCCCGATCCCGTGGAGCGCCCACGCGTCGAAGTCGACCTGGACGACCCAGTGGCCACTCCCGAAGAGCGGCAGCGACCCGTCGGCCACGTACTTCACGACATTCCAGTTCTCGATCCTCGGCGGTCGGTTGTGCCACCCCGTCACGTTCGCGCCGGGTTGATTCGCTTCATCCCAATCGGAGTAGCCGTCGCCGTCGGTGTCCGCGAGAAACGGGTCGCTCCCGTTCTGGAACTCCACGAAGTCCGTGTTGCCGTCGTCCTCGCTGTCCGGGTCCCACGGGTAACTGACGACGCTCCAGTTCGCGATCGCCTCCATCGTGTGCTCGCGCCAGGTGGCGACCTTCCACCCCGCGACCTCCTGGCCGTCTTTGAGGCCGTTCAAGTCCACCGGCTCGCCGAGGAACCCGTCGGGTATGGCTTGCAAGTCGAAACACCATTGCGCCGATGGAGTGCCGGGAGAATCCGCTTGTAGCAGCGAATCGCCATCACCCAAACCGGCGATCATAGATTCCCACTATCCTTTCACCCCAGGTAGGGATTGTTCCGGGCTCTCGTGGGACCTGTGAACTATCCCTACTCTAGCCAAAGCCTCAAGAAACGCGTCAGGATCGACGAGATTTGCACAATAAACACGAGTCCTCCTGCCATCTTTGAGGAAAAAGACAAAGCTACCTAATCGCGGCGCGTATTGGGCATTTCGAACGTGTTCTATCTTGGTGATGGAGATTCCCTCGGGTGGGAACTCTGGTCCCCTTACTCTGTCACCTGTGACGACGTAGGATGCATGCACTCGACGTCGCCGACCGACTCGGTACAGGTGGATAAGAAGAGCAATGCCCGCAAGAAAGAAAACCCCGAGAAGAGGGGTCACCAGCATCGAATAGAGAAACGCCGCCAGAAGCGAAAGGCTCACGTACACCAAGAGCATTGATGTGCTCGCTTTGCGCCTCTCTCTCAATGCTTGGACGTTTGGATCGCAAGGATCCTCGAAGTAGTATACAATTTCGCTCCCTTCTGGCGGCGAAGGTTCCATACGAATACCCTGGGGGAGTCCGACGGATAGTGCTCGCTACAGAAGGCTCGCCGTGGCCAAGATCAGGTTGGCACCCGTCGATACGAACCCGGTTGCCACCAACGAGATTTCTATGGCTACCAAAACCGCCCCTATGCCTTGAGCGGCAGCATACTCGCCGGCCGTCCACCAGCGATAGAAGCCCGTGAGTGCGGTGAGAAAACCAAGAAGAGCGCCGGCAAAGGCAAGCAGCGGAACAAGCTGACCCGGCTGATGCGTCCAGATTGAGGAGAGCCCGCTGGCCGCGATGATAAGACCGACGAGTACAAGGGCAAGTCCGGAGTTGGTCCCCGCCTCATCCATGAAGAGTTTCATGAGAAGGAGAAAGAAACCGATGACAGCCACTACGGCACTTCTGGCTCTAAGCTGATTCCCGATGCTCTCGGCCCCCCCGGGAAAGGATCCTGCAATCCAATCAACTACCGGATCTCCGGCCCCAATGGGATTCGTCCAAGAAATGATCCAGTTGAGCGCCAGCATGGGCAGGAACAACGCAATCGCCGTTCCGAGGAACTGCAGGGCAAATGAACCCGCTTCCGATGTTCCTGCGCTTCCAACGGCAAGGAGAATCCTGATCATGAGGGCGATCGCCTGGAGGACGAAGACTACCGTTATTGCGGTCATCACCAATCTTCGGAGCGAGTCGAGTCCGGGTTTTGTGGGTAATTCGTAGGGACCGTTACCGTGACTTTTGGACATGGAGGTCTCTTCCTCGTAAATACCTGTCACGATCTCACCGAATGGACGCATCATGTACCCGATCTGTTCGCCTAACGGCGACATGACGGCTCTAAGCATCCATTCGATGGCATCCCATATCCAAGCCACAAGGGCGCTCAACGCCTCCGCGATCGCGTTCGCGATCGCCGTGAGGAACTCAACGACCTTCTCCAGCGTCGACTTGACCTGCTCCTTCCTCGAGACGCCCAGCCCATACACATCCCACACCCGCGCCTCCAGCCACTTCCCCGCGATGTGCGCCTCCTCGACCGTCGCATCGAACCGCGCGACGATGTGCGCCGTCGTGTTCCCGCCTGCGTTCCCGCCCACGACCGCCCCCTCGAGCGGCCGCTTCCCCAAGAGCTCCGAGAACGCCTGGCACGCATAACCCTCCTTGTCCCCGCCCAACTGGCACTCGAGGAGCTTCCCCGCCCCGTACTCGACCACCAGCGCCTGGAACTCCGCCTCCTGCGCCGCCGTGAACACGGGCTTCCCGTAGATCACTTGCCAGTGGTCGATGCCGTACCGCGCCCACGCGTCGAACTCCACCTGGACCACCCAGTGGCCGCTCCCGAACAGCGGGAGCACCCCGCCCTCCTTGTACTTCGACACCTGCCAGTTGCGCAGGATCGGGGGGATGTTGTAGTACCCCGTGATGTTCATGTACGAGTCGTTCAGCTCCGTCCGGTCCAGGAACGTGTCGCCGTCCGTGTCTTCCTTGAACGGGTCGCTCCCGTTCTGGAACTCCGAGAAGTCGCTGACCAGGTCATCCTCCGAGTCGGCATCCCAAGGATAGGAGACCACGCTCCAGTTGGCGATCGCCTCCATCGTGTGCTCGCGCCACGTCGCCACTTTCCACCCCGCGACCTCCTGGCCGTCCCGCAGCTGGTCGCCGTCCGTGTCGGGGTTCAAGGGGTCGAGCACGCGCGTCGCGTTGTTCGAGGCGCCCGCCGTGCACCCCGTCTCAATCGCGAAGCAATAGGACCCGTTCACCTCGAGGCCGTCGAGTATCCCATCAACATCCGAATCGTTCGCCAGCGCGTCCGTCTCCGTCCAGTTGCCGCCCGCGTCCTGGTCGCGCCACCCGTTCAGGTTCAGGTCCTCCCCCTTCCCCGAGCAGTTCCCGTCGCACAGGCCGTCCGAATCAGAATCCCACAGGTACGGCGCCGTCTCGATCATGCCCCGCGTGCTTCTGGGACCCCAATCAGGACGCCGATGGGAGGCAAAGCGGGAGGCGCATCGCTGATTAGCGCCATGGACGACCATGTTGATCCCGTGCATCCGCTTCGTCTGTTCGCGCTAACCTGGCAGGGACGAATGTGCCCTCCTCCAAAGAACTGTCCAAAAACCGCTGAAACCTAGAAAAACAATGAACTGGATGAGTAGCGGGATACTCGGAACCTCCGCTAACCCAAAGGCCGGCAGAATCACAAAGGCTACCACGCCCACTCCCGAGAGCGACCACAGAACCAAGGCTCCCAGGAACAACCATGGCGACCTCCCCTGCGTCATGGCCATCTTCTGACCGTCGGGTTCCGTCTTTCGCGAGTTCCCTCCTTCTGTCATCCCCACTTGCCTCCCGCGATGTTGTTGGAGACCGATCCCAGAGTAGTGCCAAACATCAAGATGATCGCAATATCATCGAGTTGTCGCATGAACACACTAATGAAATCGAGGATAGTTTCCGTGAATGCCCATTCAATGGAGACCTTTCGTCGCAGATTCCAAATCGATGAAATGGCCGCTGCGAGCGCGATACTATCCAGAATGAACCGGGCGCATCCGGTCGGTCCAGCGGCGGTGGCACCCAGTGCTTTCATTGCGGTGGACAGCAAGTCTCCCGACCATAGCTCGATCATCAGGCCAAACATCGCCCATGTAAGCGCGCCAGCCTTTCGGTCCACTGCCTCCCTCTGTTGATACTTCTCCATCAAGGTCTTGATTGCACCAGCAAGAACTACGCCACCTGATAGCCCCTTAAGCAACTGATCAATAACAGAATCCACGAAACCAGGTACGACCCATTCAGCAATCATCGTGGAGAAGGAGAGCGCCGCTCCAACAAGTATCGTTTTCACTCCTTGGCTCATGATGGCTTCCTTCACGACCTTCGCGCTCGCCTGTTTAGCAACGGCAGTCGCCCCAAAGGAAGCACCAGTAAGTATTCCCCCCGTGAATCCGTCCAAGTAGTGTATCAGACGCAACAGGAGGTGCAGGACCTTCTCGGTGGCTAGGATTCCCATCCCCACCACCAAACCGGTGGCCGCTACCCCAACTTCGCACACAAAGGTCATCGTGTCCCTAGATGCGGGTCCACGAGCACCGGGAATGGACAGAACTAGGTCGACCACGGTACTGACAAGTGACTTGATGAATGGCCTCATGATCGGAGCCAAAGTGTCGACAATCCCCAAGATCGCTGACGCCAAGGCCGAAATGAGGAACGCAAAGAAGGCGCTCGCCGCTTCCACAACCGCCTTCGCCACCGCCGCCACAATATCGACGATCGTCTCCAGCGTCGACTTCACCTGCACCTTCTTCGAGACCCCGAGCCCCCACACATCCCACATCCGCGCCTCCAGCCACTTTCCCGCGATGTGGGCCTCCTCCACCGTGATGTCGAACCTTGCGACAACATGGGCCGTCGCGTTCCCGCCCCCGTTCCCAACGACCGTGGCCCCCGCCACCGGCCCCCGCGACAGGATCTCCTTCATCGCGTTGCACAGGTCAGCGTCGCCCCCCAGGATACTGTTCGTGCAGCTCAGGAACACCCCGTCCCCGTGCTCGGCGAAGAGGGCATCGAGCTCTGCCTGGTCCGACTCGTTAAGCTGGGGCGTCCCCCAGGACACCTCCCACCGCCCGATCCCGTGGAGCGCCCACGCGTCGAAGTCCACCTGGACGACCCAGTGGCCGCTCCCGAAGAGCGGCAGCGACCCGTCGGCCACGTACTTCACGACATTCCAGTTCTCGATCCGCGGCGGCCGGTTGTGCCAGCCCGTCACGTTAGCGCCGGGTTGATTTGCTTCATCCCAATCGGAGTAGCCGTCGCCGTCGGTATCCGGCAAGAACGGGTCGCTCCCGTTCTGGAACTCCACGAAGTCGGTGTTCCCGTCGTCCTCGCTGTCCGGGTCCCACGGGTAGCTCACGACGCTCCAGTTGGCGATCGCCTCCATCGTGTGCTCCCGCCAGGTGGCGACCTTCCACCCCGCGACCTCCTGGCCGTCCCGCAGCTGGTCGCCGTCCGTGTCGGGGTTGAGCGGGTCAAGGGTCCGCGTCGCGTTGTTCACCGAGAAGGGCGTGCAGCCCGTCTCGACCGCGAAGCAGTAGGACCCGTTCACCTCGAGGCCGTCGAGTATCCCATCAACATCCGAGTCGTTCGCCAAGGCGTCCGTCTCCGTCCAGTTGCCGCCCGCGTCCTGGTCGCGCCACCCGTTCAGGTTCAGGTCCTCCCCCTTCCCCGAGCAGTTGCCGTCGCACAGGCGGTCGCCGTCGCTGTCCCACAGGTACGGGCTGGTCTCGTTCGTCCCCTGCGTCCACGAGCCGTCCGCGTCCTCCGCCCCGTCCACTAAGCCGTCGCATTCCGAACCCGTGTCCGCCATCGAAGAAAAGCCGTCCGCGCCGGTGCGATGGCCAAGCCGTTCGATTTGCATGAGATTGCCAAGGGCGGGGATTCGAGCCCCCAATCGAAGGGTAGTGGGCCCAAACGGCATGCCGGTTTCGTGCATCATTTGCCTTCCGCGTCCCCAACGGGACCGTTCCGTGACCTCAAAAACGCGCCCGAAACCTAGGATCCGATGCAAGTTGCCTCCGCCGTTCCAGTTCGTAATTCGGATCATAGGCCGAAACGACCTTCCAGTCGTCAAGGAGTCTTCCTGCGGCGGTCTGAGAACTCTCGAAACCGATCGTAGCTTGGCACGTTAGCCTGTTCATTCAATGTGAATATGTCCCCCTGCCTTGTGCGATATTCGAGGAGTCTCCGATTCCCTTGAGTTATTCTGGCCTCTGATACGATGTCGCTGTAATTTCTCTTTCCAAGGTCCCTTCCCGAGAAGACGGTTCGGAGTGGAATGTGGGGCAGGTAGAAGGCATCCTCGAAGGCATGTAAGCGCGCCCTCCTGCCGAACATCATGAGCTGCACCTCTACGAGGAGGACGATGACGAGGACCATCATGGATGAAGTGGCAATCCCCTGTGTCTCAATTGCCCGATACAGCGAATACCCTAGGATACCGCCGAACAACACCAAAAGGACCCTAACTGACCGTACTCTCTTCTTTCTGCTTTCGTCAATCATTACCGCATCAATCAGCTTTCCATGGTTCGTGAAATTGCGACCCCGGATCATAGCACACCCCCGGGGAGCATCGTCCATCCGATGGAGGCAACCGCCAAGGCGGTCAAGAACGTCGCACTTACCGCCCCTTGGAGATCTATTTGCTGATCCTCGATCCGTGTGTTAAGCAGCGCAACAAATGAGTCTAGGGCACCAAAGGCGGTCCCAAACACATTTGCGAATGTCAATAGGCCCATGATTCCTTCATACCACACTGGAATCAAACCGTAATACCATTTTACAACTTCTGGGACAAGCGCAATGAGCGCAAGGATGTCCAAACCAATGGAAATCCCAATCATGGCAAAGCTAATGGCGGCATCGAACCAGTTTGCGACCACATGGTAGGTCTGCGCCGCCGCAAAGAGAAGCGCAAATACCGACAGCGTCATTGCCAGAAATGTCCGCCCGCCAGTCTCCTCGATGGCCAGAAGCCCCGGCTGGAAGAGAACTATCGTTTCAATGGTGGAAGATGCAACGAACGCAATCGATCCGGATACCTGTTGCAAAACAGACCACTCTGGATGACCAAAGACACCAAGGAGTGTGTCCATGTTTGAAGATTGGATTGCAGTGCGTATTGCGTCGGCGCCCAAGAAGACCGCGCCAGCGATGAGGATTGCCATGAAGAGTTGCCGGAGCATGGGACCTGTCGCACGATCGGCGACTTCCCCCGCCACGTTGGTGAAGATCTTGAGGAGTACGCCAGCAATGATGAGAACAATGGCCGGGAGTAAGGAAATCCCCATTATGGGCGAAATGGCTGCGACCAAGGTGCGTGAAGAGGTGGCCTTCGGCTCAACGCCCCCCTGAGATGGATCAAGGAATCCGACAATTGGTAGCAGCAAAGCATGTGCAAAGGCATTCCGAACGTTTCTAAACAAGGGCTCCGTCGCTTCAGAAATCGCATCAAAAACAGCTTTCACCAGCCACTTCACGGCATCGAGGATCAGTTGCAGAAGGAAGCTTGCAGCCTCCGCCACGGCCGAAGCCACTGCCGCCAGGAAATCCAGGATCACCTCCAGCGTCGACTTCACCTGCACCTTCTTCGACACGCCCAGCCCGTACACGTCCCAAAGCAGCGCCTCGACCCACTTCCCCGCGATGTGCGCCTCCTCGACGGTCGCGTCGAACTGCGCAACAATGTGCGCCGTCGCGTTCCCGCCCGCGTTCCCGACCACCGTGGCCCCGGTCACCGGCCCCCGCGACAGGATCTCCTTCATCGCGTTGCACAGGTCCGCGTTGGCCCCCAGGATGCTGTTCGCGCAGCTCAGGAACACGCCGTCCCCGTGACCAGCGAAGAGTGCGTCCAGCTCCGCTTGGTCCGACTCGTTCAGCTGGGGCGTCCCCCAGGACACCTCCCACCGCCCGATCCCGTGGAGCGCCCACGCGTCGAAGTCGACCTGGACGACCCAGTGGCCGCTGCCGAAGAGCGGCAGCGACCCGTCGGCCACGTACTTCACGACGTTCCAGTTCTCGATCCGCGGCGGCCGGTTGTGCCACCCCGTCACGTTCGCGCCGGGTTGGGTCGCCTCGTCGTAGTCCGAGTAGCCGTCGCCGTCGGTATCCGCGAGGAACGGGTCGCTCCCGTTCTGGAACTCCACGAAGTCCGTGTTCCCGTCGGCCTCGCTGTCCGGGTCCCACGGGTAGCTCACGACGCTCCAGTTGGCGATCGCCTCCATCGTGTGCTCCCGCCACGTCGCCACCTTCCAGCCGGCCACCTCCTGGCCGTCCCGCAACTGGTCGCCGTCCGTGTCGGGGTTGAGCGGGTCAAGGGTGCGCGTCGCGTTGTTCACCGCGAAGGGCGTGCAGCCCACCTCCGTCGCGAAGCAGTAGGACCCGTTCACCTCGAGGCCGTCGAGGATTCCATCGACATCGCTGTCGTTCGCCAACGGGTCCGTCTCCGTCCAGTTGCCGCCCGCGTCCTGGTCGCGCCACCCGTTCAGGTTCAGGTCCTCCCCCTTGCCGGAGCAGTTGCCGTCGCGCGGCCGTACACGTTTGGACTCATTGCAGCCTAGTTCGATCTGGCTTCGAACGCCTTAACGTGACGGATGACTGCCCTCAGTTTGTTCCCAGCCGCTGGCCCGCGGCAAGACCCGTTTGAGAGAGCCCCAGTATTCGTCAGGACGCACAAGATCACCAGCCCGAACCTTGTGTCTGGATCCATCACGGAGAGAGAATATGAACGCGCCCTCGTCACTATCGGTTCTTTTGGATTCCACGGCTTCTATGTCCTCGAGTCTAAGCCCTTCCGGCGGAAGCCCTTGACCGATGATCCGGGAGTTTGAAACCCGATTTGGAACGAGCTTCTTGATAAGCAATAGACGATAGATACCCAGCGCGGTCCATGCTACGAGCCCGACGAGGGCAATGACGCCCGCCGACGTGCGGAATCCCATCGGAACCGCAATCAGCACGATTACAATGACGCCAGAGAGAACGAAAAACCATGCCTCGGATGTGCTGGCGCGGATCATTGCAATTCGATCTGGATCACTTTCCGACTCGGAGTACACGACAATCTCGTGCGACGTGTCTTGATCCATGTTCAGTCATCCTCCGCAAGATAGTCGACAAGTGCCACTGTCGAAGTGAACAGCTTTGCTAGGTTCGTAACAAAACCGAGAATCGCGATTCCGCTAAGAACGAAACCGTAGATAGGGGACAGGATCATTGCCCTTTGATACCCGGTTAGTGGGTCCTTATCTCCAGGACTCTTTACAGCCTTCGCGAAAAACGTCACGGCCCCCCACGCACTCATAACAAAGGCGATTAGGCGAATCGGCAACAGAACGGTTTCCACACCCTCGGCGTTTTGAGATTTCCATGCATAGTCGGCTGTCGACAGGATCAACCCGAGCAGCACGAATCCGAAGCCTGTGCTTATGATGGTCTTCAGGGCGCCCTTTTGCAATACGCCAAAAAGCACTGTCATGGCCAACGAGAGCATCGCATTTGCGAATGACCGTGCGGTCACCTGGTTTCCTACAGGCGATACGCCGCCAGGGAGGCTCGGCGCGAGCCAAGAGATGAACGGCGTCGTCCCCACAGAAGGATCGAGCGCATCAGCGAGAGTCCCCAGCGTGGCCGTGACAAATGACATGATAGCAACCGTCAGTAGCGACAGCATGAGCATTTGCGCTGCCTCAGATCCTCCCCCGGTGCCAAGCGCAATGAGGATTCTTGCGATGATCGCGGCTGCCTGCATCGCAATGATGATGTACATGAGCCAATTGAGAGCCTCTGAAATCTGTAGGATGAGTTCGCGGTCGGGTTCGGGAGGGCTTGGGGCCGGATCTCTCGCTTTCGCCAATTCCGCGTTTGCGAAAGCCTGGAGGTTCTCATGCAATCTGTCCAACCATCTATCGAATCCGGGGTATACGGCCCTAATCGCATCTAGCATCAGTTGGGCAATGGCATCCATGATCCAATTGAAAAACGCGCTCGCCGCCTCCGCGATCGCGTTCGCCACCGCCGTGACGACATCAACGATCACCTCCAGCGTCGACTTCACCTGCACCTTCTTCGAGACGCCCAGCCCGTACGCGTCCCACAGAAGCGCCTCCACCCACTTCCCCTCGATGTGCGCCTCCTCCACCGTCGCGTCGAACCGCACAACCACGTGCGCCGTCGCGTTCCCGCCCGCGTTCCCGACCACCGTGGCCCCCGCCACCGGCCCCCGCGACAGGATCTCCTTCATCGCATTGCACAGGTCAGCGTCGCCCCCCAGGATGCTGTTGGCGCAGCTCAGGAACACGCCGTCCCCGTGCCCGGCGAAGAGCGCGTCGAGTTCCGCCTGGTCCGACTCGTTCAGCTGGGGCGTCCCCCACGACACCTCCCACCGCCCGATCCCGTGGAGCGCCCACGCGTCGAAGTCGACCTGGACGACCCAGTGGCCGCTCCCGAAGAGCGGCAGCGACCCGTCGGCCACGTACTTCATGACGTTCCAGTTCTCGATCCGCGGCGGCCGGTTGTGCCACCCCGTCACGTTCGCGCCGGGTTGGGTCGCCTCGTCGTGGTCCGAGTAGCCGTCGCCGTCGGTATCCGGCAAGAACGGGTCGCTCCCGTTCTGGAACTCCACGAAGTCCGTGTTGCCGTCGTTCTCCGAATCAGGATCCCACGGGTACGAGATCACGCTCCAGTTGGCGATCGCCTCCATGGTGTGCTCCCGCCACGTCGCGACCTTCCACCCCGCGACCTCCTGGCCGTCGCGCAGGCCGTCCCCGTCGAAGTCGGGGTTGAGCGGGTCGAGGGTGCGCGACACGTTGTTCGAGGCGCCTGCCGTGCACCCCGTCTCAATCGCGAAGCAGTACGACCCGTTCACCTCGAGGCCATCGAGGATCCCATCGACATCCGAATCGTTCGCCAGCGCGTCCGTCTCCGTCCAGTTGCCGCCCGCGTCCTGGTCGCGCCACCCGTTCAGGTTCAGGTCCTCCCCCTTCCCCGAGCAGTTCCCGTCGCACAGGCCGTCCAGGTCCGTGTCCCACCACACCGGGTTCGTCTCGTTCGTGTCGAACTGGTCGAAGCGCCCGTTCCCGTTCCAGTCCTCCTGGTCGTCCCGCAGGCCGTCCCCGTCCGTGTCCACATCCTCCGGGTCCGTCGTCGTCCCTGTCGACCAGTCCCGCTTGAACACCGCCACGTCCGTGTCCCGCGTCGGCTGGTATGCCCCCAGCTCGAGGCCGTCCGAGAGCGTGTCCCCGTCCGTGTCGAACGCCGTCGCGTTCGTCTCCCCCGCGTCGTATCTGCCGTCCCCGTCCGCGTCCTCCGTCCCGTCCACGAGCCCATCGTCATCCGAGTCGATGTCCAAGGGCAGCGTCGTCGTCCACGGCTCCGTGTCCGGCGAGAACGCCCACATCCCCGTGCACGACCCCGAGCACGTCGTCGTGTGCGACGTAACGTCCCCCGTCGTGATGCCAAGCTCCAGACCATCGTCCAGGCCGTCCCCGTCGGTGTCCTGCACCAGCCCGTCCGTCTCGTTCCACTGCCGGTACCGGTCCCGGTTCGCGTCCTCCACCCCGTCGGACAATCCGTCATTGTCGCTGTCCTTGTCCAGCGCGTTGATCCGACCGTCCTTGTCCGTGTCTTCCGTCAGGTACCGCTCCAGCCCGTCCGGCACCCCGTCCCCGTCGCTGTCCGGGTCGTACGGGTCCGTCCCCCACGCGATCTCCCGCTGGTTCGGAATCCCGTCGTTATCGTCGTCCACGTCGTTGAGCAAAGTTGCCAGCCGCCCGTCGTACGCCTCCTGCCGCCCCGCCGTGAACGCCTCCGCCGGGAACGCCGAGTCGTCGTAGTCCCCGGGCTCGTTCACCGACTTCGTGAACTTCGCAAAGTGGCTGGCGTCCAGCTCGATGTACACGACATCGTTCGCCCCGTTGTCGTAGTAGTAGATCGCCTGCCCCTGGCGGGTGTACACCGGCGCGGGGGCGCCATCGTACCGGGTCGCGTACTGCGCGCCCGTCGGCGACGCCACCGTCGAGTCGTACCGGAAGAGCGCCGCCCCGACGGAGAGGTCCGGGGCCGCGTCCGCCACGTCCGTGTCTGGTGGGGCGACAGCGATCCAGACGCTTGCGTCCGCAAAGTCCCCATCCTGCGCGTTCGTCCGGAAAACCACGTAGACCTGCTCGTCGTCGTCGTGCAGGTCCCCGTTCGAGTCCCGGTCGCGCCCGTTGATCGTCCCGTTCCCGTTCGAATCGATCCACCACGCCGGCTCCGCGCCGTCCAGGAGGCCGTCCCCGTCCGTGTCGTTGTCGTACGGGTCGAGCTCCCACGTCGTGTTGATCGTCGTGTCCCCGTCCACGTTCTCCTCCCCGTCCCACAGGCCGTCGTTGTCCGCGTCCTTGTCCCGCAGGTCGCTGTACCCGTCCCCGTCCGTGTCGTGGTCCGGCATCGCCCCGGGGAAGACCGAACGCACGAGCTCCAGCTCGAACCCGTCCGCGAAGCCGTCGTCGTCCGAATCCAATTTCAGCGGGTCCGTCTCCGTGTTCTGGAGGATGCCGTCCAGGTTCAAGTCTTCCCCGTACACGACTCCCTCGATCGTCATGTTGCCGTCGGGCAGGCCGTCGTTGTCCGAGTCCTGCACCGTCACGCCCGTCTCCGTGTCGTTCGGGAACCCGTCCCGGTTGGCGTCCTCGACCCCGTCGGGTAGGCCGTCGCCGTCCGAATCCGCGTTCGTGGCGTTGGACCGCATCTTGCGCTCCAGGACATCCGCCAGACCGTCACCGTCCGTGTCGTTCAGCCACGGGTCGGACGCCGTCAGCGTCTCGACCGTCGCCTGTCCCATCAGCCAGACCGTCACCGTCCAGCCCCTCACCTCATCGACGTCCCGCAGGCCGTCTGAGTCCGAGTCCGCAGACGTCCGGTTCGTCCGCTCCGTATGCGTGCCGTCCCACAGCCAGTACACCGACTCCTCCCCGCAGTGCGACGACGCCGTCGCGTACGAGGGGCACGCCGAGCCGTCCACCGGCTCCCACGGGTCCGACGGGTTCTCGCCCGCCCCTTTCGCGTAACCGTCCCAAAGGGAGTCGCCGTCCGTGTCCACCTTCACCGGCGAGGACTCGCCCTGCTCGTTCGTCCCGTTCTGGTTCGTGTCCTCCCCGTTCGGGAGACCGATGGGGAGCGTTGTGTTCGCCCGCCACCCGGCCACGGACGCGTTCGTGCACCACCCGTCGCAGAGCCCGTCGTTGTCGCTGTCCGCGTCCACCAGGTTTATGTGGCCGTCCCCGTCGCTGTCCACGCTCCAGAGCACCTCGTTCGCGTCGAGGATGCCGTCCCCGTCCGAGTCCGTGTCCGCCATCGGGTAGAGGCCGTCCCCGTCCGGGTCGAACGTGTCGTTGTACCACTCGTTGTTGCCGCCCCGCCAGATGTCCATCACCTGGAGCATCTCCTGGCCATCCGTCAGGCCGTCGCCGTCGCTGTCGTAGTCCCTCACATTGGGGATGAAATCTCCGTCGTCATCACCCCAGGGGTTCACCTCCCAGCCGTCCCCCAGGCCGTCGTCGTCCGTGTCCCAGTCCCACGGGTCTGACGCGTAGAACTGCCTGAGGAAGAAGAGCCATTTGTCGTCCGGGTCGGGGACCACCTCGTTCGTCTTCCAGCCGACGGGGACGCCGCTCGAGTTCGCGAGCCCCAAGACCACCGCCGAACCGTTGTAGAAGCGGGTCACGTTTGACAGGTTCACCGCCTCCTCGACGTCCTCGAAGTTCGCCCCCGGCCGGTAGAGGTACAGCCGCTCGTGCTGGCCCAGGCCCAGGCGCACCTCCGAGCCGTCCGCCATCGTGAACAGGTACGTCGTGTTGTTCTTGGCCCCCTCGAACGACTCGCCGGGGTTCGTCTCGTTCCCGATCCACTCGAAGTACATCCAGTCCTCGACCGAGGCCGACTCCAACGACGGGTCGAAGAGCACCCACGTGCCCGTCCGGTAGTGCCGCGACGTCAGCGCGCCGTACTTCGCGTTCGTGCGCCAGATCGTGTGGTTCGTCGTCTCCTCGCCATCGTCCAGGCCGTCGCCCATCGAGGAGAGGACGCCCGCCGTCCCCGCGTCGGAGTCCTTCATCTTCGGGTTCGTCCCCAGCAGGTACTCCGCCGTGTTGTTCAGCCCGTCCCCTTCCGTCGCGTAGAGGTCGAAAAGGCGGATCGCCGGGGTCCAGTTCCCGCCGACCGACGCGTTGGACCAGAACCCCGTCGCGTTGCGCGTGAATCGCGTTCCCGCACTCGCCGGGGGCCCTCCCCACCAGGTGACGTTCGAAGTCGGGTTGGCGATCACCACGAAGTAGTTGTTCGCCGAGAAATTCATCCATAGCGGCTCGATCGAGAAGTTCACCCACTCCGACACGTTCCGCGCGAGTCCTCCCTTCGCGAAAACGCGGTCGTCCGGGTCGCTCCCCGCCGCGTCGCCCACCCACAGCTCGAGCACGAAGGCCGTCCCGTTGTCCGTCCCGTTGATGTAGACCGAGAGCGACTGCATGTACCTCGGGACCTCCGGGTCCGTCCCGGGGTCAGGCACGAGGATCCCGTCCCCCTTCAGCCCGCTTCCGGAGGCGATCAGGATGGACGCGTCGTCGTCCAGAGGGTCTTCCGGCTCGACCTCCACCGGCGGGTCGAGGTATGCCGGGTCATCGTCTTTCCAGCCGTCGTCCACGACGGGACTGTACAGGTATGTCTCCGGTTCGGACGGGTCGATCAGCACCGGCGGCTGCGTCGCGAAGAACACCTCGTAGCCCTCCGGCATGCCATCGCCGTCGGTGTCCGCGTTCGCCGGATCCGTCTCCGCCGGGCCTCGCCGCACGAACGCCACGGTGGCCGAGTCATACCAGAAACCGTCCGGGTCCGCGATCGTCGTCCAGAACGACCACGTGCCCGTGTCCACCGCACCGTCGAGGTCCGCGTCCTCCCCCTCCCAGATCTGCGCGTAGTTGTCGTAGTACCCCGACTGGCCCCAGTTCGAGACGTCGTACTCGATCGGCACCGCGCGCGTCTGGTACTCGCTCGTCACGCTCCCCACATCCATCGCGTCCCGGATCCCCGACGCATCGTACACCCAGCCGTCCACCCAGCCGTCTGGGATCCCGTCCCCATCCGAGTCCGGGTCCCGCGGGTCCGTCGTCGTGTCCGGGTCCGCGTCCCAGTTCGGCAGCGTCCGCCCCGTCATCGGCGGCCGGTAGTTCGGGTCCCCCCGGAATTTCGCCGCCACCCACTCCGGGTACGACGCCCACGACGGCGTCGTGTCGAAGGCCGTGTAGGGGTCCGTGTCCGCCTGCCCCAGGCCCAGCTCCACCCGGTCGCGCACCCCGTCGTGGTCCGTGTCCCGGTCCATCGGGTCCGTCCCGTAGACCTCGATCTCGTAGTAGTCCGAGATCCCGTCCTCGTCCACGTCCGCGTCGTGCGGGAACCCGTCCGCCTCCTCCCCGTCCAGCAGCAGGTCGCCGTCTACGTTGGGGTCGTAGGGGTCGAGGCCCCGTTTGTCCACGCGGATCTTGTCCAGGTCGAGGATCCGCAGCAGCGACAGGTCCGCCGGGAGCTCTTCGCCGCTCATTCCCCCCACCGGGATCAGCGAGAGGTTCATCCCGATCTCGATCGTGTACTCGCGGATGCCGAAGTCCTCGCCCCCATAGTCCTTCACCCCGCCGTAAAGCTCGAGGTCCACCTCCATCTCCAGGTAGACCGTCGCCCACATCTTCTCCCGCGTCTCCGGGTCCCAGTTCGCCTTGTACAGCGTGATCTTCGCCCCATGCCGGACCCCGTAGTCCGCGGGCTCGCCGCTCCCCGACACGTTCACCCCGAAGTGCTGCGTGTAGCCCACCTTGACATACGTCGCGTTCTCCACCGCCTGCCGCAGGCGCTCCATCTGGCCGTCCGTCAGGTTCACCTCGTCGTCCGACGCGAAGTACCGCCGACCCGCCAGCGCCGAGCACGTCCCGTACGCGGAGGAGGGGTCGGGACTCGCCGGCGTGCAGTCCGTCCCTTCATCGTAGAGGAGGTCCGCGACCTCCTTCACGCCCACGTTGGGGATGAGCGTCAGGCGGTAGGTGCCCGTCTCGTTGACCTCCAGGCCGAACCGGATCCACGAGACCGCCTCGTCCTCGCCGCCCGAGACCGTCCCGTCGTCCGTCGTCAGCGTCACGCCCGTCTGGTGGAAGAAGTTGTAGTTCTTCGGGCCGTCCGCCACCGGCGTGTCGAACCAAGCGTGGAAGTCCGTCGCATCCTCCGCCTCCACCACCTCGTACCCGAAGAGGTCGGCCACCTCCCGGCCGTCCGAAAGGTGGTCGAAGTCCATGTCCGGGTCGAACGGGTCCGTCGGCTGGTACGGGAAGAAGTACTGCGCGTTGTGGCTGTGGCTCGCGTCCCGCCCCGCCTGCGGGAACTCGAGGTACGAGCGGTAGCCCACCTCGAAGTCCTTCAGGTAGACGAAGCTCCCGTCGTCCGTGTAGATCAGGTCGCGGTACCCCGACCCGTCGAAGTCCCCCAAGAGGGGCTGGGCGTTCAGGAACGCCGACGACGGGACCTTCCAGAGGACATCCTCCGCCATGAGCGACCCGAACGTGTTGTTCCCGTCCTCGTCGTGCGCCTCCCCCATCCCGAGCGCCCCGGGGTACGCGAAGAAGTACATCCCGTCGTCCGCCGGCGCGATGATCTCCCGGTCCGTCACCAGGGGCGTCGTGAACAGGTCCGCGTTCTCCATCGCGTACCCGAAGTCGTGGCCCATCAGCAGCTCGCCCGTGAGGCGGTCGTACACCTTGAGGACCGGCCCGTTGACGACGACCGCGTCACCCGTCAGCACGAGCCCCGTCGAGACCAGTGACGTCGCGAGGTTCTGCACCCGCAGCCCCGTGTCGATCGCCCACACGACCTTCCCGTCCTCCGTCACCCGGTAGAGGTCGACCTCCGTCTCGTTGTACGCGAGGACGTAGATGTTCCCCATGTCCGCCACCGGCGGCGCGCTGAGCGCCCGGCTCACGTTCGGGTGCGTCCCGGGGTCCGAGCACCCCTCCGTGATCGCCGGGGGGCAGGCGTCCCGCGGGTCGGGCCACATGTTGGGGCCGAGCACCCACGCTTCGCTCGCCGGCTCCGTGAGGTTGTAGTTCGCCACGTACAGCCCCATCTCGTGGGTGAAGTACGCCTTGTCGTGGTAGATCGTCGCCGCGCCGTGCGACTGGCCGATCCCAGGCTCGAAGTGCCAGAACACGCCCGGCCCGTCGGCCGTCACCTGGACGCCGTAGGCCTCCCCCGAGACGGTGCTCACGACGAGCCAGCCGTCCGCGTACGCCACCCCGGAGAGCGCCTCGCCCACACCCCACAGGAAGGGCTGCGAGAGCGGCTCGAGCGGCAGCGGGAAGATCTGCAGCGTCTGGTTGGCGGTGAGCGCCACCATCTCCTCCCCGCTCTCCAGCTCGAAGTACACGGGCTGCGTGGGGCCGGGGCCCACGTCGATGGAGAAGAGGGGGTTGACCGTCCCGTTCAGCTCGAGGAAGACGATCGGCAGCGTGACGAGCGCCTCGCCCGTCACCCAGACGAGCGTGTCGTCCAGAGGCAGCGAGGGCTCGCCCGCGATGAACAGCGGGACGGTCCCCGCCACCGGGTCGCTCCCGTTCAGGTCGACGCTCGTGAACTGCCACGGAGCCGACAGCTCCCGGACGAGGCCCACCTTGTCCACGCGGCTCTGCGGGTCGTCGAGGTCCTGGCTTTCGTCCGCCACGTCGGAGAGCCGCACGAGCACGGTCGTGTCGGACGCGTACTCGAACTGGGTGCTTGCCACAGCGAACTCCGCCGCCCCGAAGTCGAACGTCTCGTTCCAGGCCGCCGAGCCGTTCACCTCGACGTCCGCTCGGACCAGGCCGTTGCCGCGCACGACGAGCCGGTAGATCCCGACCGACGGAAGGAGGCTCTCGTTGAACTCCACGATCGAGGCGTTCCCGTCGGGGTGCTGGACGGCCCAGGAGTTCGACGCGTTGACGGCCGATACCCACTCACTCCCCTGTGATCCCGCGAGCAGCTCGGCCTCGTACCAGACGGTGCCGGACCGCACCTCTCCGCCGTCCGCGATCTCGTCGTCGTCGGTGTCCGCGAGCGTGGGCTCCGTCACCTGGCTCGGCCAGTGGAGGCGCTCGCCCCCACCGTCGAACTCGCGGATGAAGACGATCCGGTCGAGGAGCACCCCCGCCGCGCTGACGTCGGCGCTCTCGTCGAGGAAGTCGACGTCCGCCACCTGGTCCTCGCCCAGCGCAAAGAGCGGGGTCGAGAACCACTTCCAGCCGACCCAGGGCGTGGCCGTCATGTTCACGACCTCCGCAGCCGATTCGTCGCGCACGACGACCCGGAGGGTGCCCGAGGTGTTCGCGCCCCGCGCGGTGAACCGCAGCGCGTAGGTGCCAACCTCCAGGTACGGGAGCGTCACCGGGTCGATGAAGCGCCCGTCCCCCGCCAGCGACGCCACGGCCTTCCCCCCAAGCGCCTCCGCGTCGTCCTCGAGTTGCGTGTACTCGATCACGTGGGGGTCGGCCTCCGTCCAATAGGCGTCGTCCGTGATCTCGACGAAGTTGTCCAGCCCGTCGAGGTCGAAGTCGACCCCTTGGAAAAGCGTGAGGTTCCTCCCGCGGTCCATGAGCAGCGTCATGTTCGCCCCGTCGATCGTGGCCCGGTGGGCGGTCTCCCGGTGCATCCCCGTCGAGTTCACGACATACTGCGTGACGGCCTCCTCGCCCCACCACCCGTCGGGACCCGTCTCCTTGTCGAAGATGAGCGCGCCCGAGAGGTCGCGGAGCGCGATGTCCGTCTGGCCCTGGGGGTCGCCCGTCCCGGGGTTGAGCACGAGGAAGTTCAGGTACCACCGCACGTGGAGCGTGTCAGCCCCTTCGTCCAGTTCGACCTTCGCGTGGTTGAACGTCGTGTTCGTGGAGAAGATCGAACCTGCCTCCCCCAGGTGGTAGTCCCAGAGGGTCGAGAGCCCCACCGAAGCGTTGTAGATGAGGACCGACCCGTTGGAGGCCTGGACGTTCTCGCCGTTGCCGGTGATGAGGTCTCCCACCAGCCGCGAGGACGAGTTGTTCGCCCGGACGCCGACGCCGTTGTCCTCGATGCGGTTCCCGTAGAGGTCGGCCTCGTACTCGACGACAATCCGCGTGTACCCTTCGCTCGCCAAGTAGTTCTCGTCGCCGTCGAAGAAGTACCAGAGGGTGTAGCGGCGGGGGATCAGGCCCCTCGAATCGAACGAGACGGTCAGGTAGCCGTTGCCGTCCGTCGTCCCGTTCGTGAAGTTCGCGCCGAGCAGGACCACGTTGACGAATTTCGAGAGGGCCGGGCCGTCGTCCTCCACGAGCCGCAGGGTGATGTTCAGGATGGCGCCCACCACGATGCGGGCGTCGACGGCCACCTGCACCTCGGTGGATTCGCGCGTGACGGTCAGGTTCCCCTCGTGCGATGCCGGGGTGTTCCGGGTGTCCCCTGCGAACTCGAAGCGGAGTTCGTGCGTGCCCACCGTCGTGTCCGCCTCGTATGAGAAGGTGGCCCAGCCCGTAGCGTTTGTGTTCTGGCTACCCTCGAGTTGATCGTCGACATACAGGGCGACCGACTTTGACGCGAGGGCGCCCGAATCCTCATCGAGCAACTGGACCGCGAACTGGACGGTATCGCCGTAAGGCACCGAAACGTCCGTGGCGTTGAATGCCACCACCCACCGCCGGACCGTGAGTGTGAAGTAGCCCGTGCCTGCCGCGAAGTGGTCCTCCGCTGCAAAGACGTACGTCATCGAGTAGTCGCCCTCCTCGAGGGACGCGGCCCCGGTGTCTTCGAACTCCGCGTAGCCAGCCGAGTCCGTCGTGTCCGTCCCGAGCGTGGTCGTCCCGCGCTTGAAGGTGACCGTCCGGCTCGCGAGCGGGTACCCCTCATCATCGGTCAGGAGGGTCGAAAGGTCGGCGTTCTCTCCCTGGCGAATGGTGATGTTTGTGGCGGTGAGCACCACCAGGTCCTTGAGGCTCGTGAAGTCCGACGTGTTCGAGGACTCCCCCGTGTACGAGTCGCCGTCGAAGGAAGCGTTCCACGTGACCGTGCCCGGTTCGATCGTGTCTTCAAAGAACCAGGTCGCATACCCGTCCCAACCGGTCGGCGCCTTGCCGAGGTACGTCCCGTCCAGCGTGAAGTGGACCGTGCGGCCGCCAAGCGCGGCGCCCGCTGGGGACGAGAGAAGCCGCACCGTGAGCTCGGCCGGATCGCCCCATCGCCCGGTTGCGTCGGGGGCCTCGAGGAGCGACTCGGTCCACGTGATGTTCACGTACCCGGAGTCCGAGGAGGCCAGCAGGTACTGCGAGCCGTTGAAGAACGCTTCGAGCGCCTGGCTGATCGGCGGCTGGGCGACCGTCACCTGGACCGTCGCGACCCCCGACGCGTCCGTCGCGTCCTCGCCGACCCACTCGCCGTCCAGCTTGAAGGCGACCGTCTCGCCCTCCACCGCGCCCTCTCCGTCCGTGAGCGTGGCCGTCAGCCACACCGCCGTGTTGTTCGGCGTCGTGATGTCCGTCACGGAGAGCGCCGTCTCGTCCTGGATGTCCACATACGCCCACACGCTGTCCTGCGGGAACGGCGGGAACGAGGAGTTCGCCCAGACCTTGACGTCGTACGTCGTGCCCGCCGACGCCCCCTGCGGCACATCGACCGTCAGCGTGACGTCCTGGTACTGGCCACCGTCGAGGTCGACGTGCGAGGTCGAGAGCGAGGCCCACGACTCCTGGTCGTCGTCGACCGACAGGTCGATCCCCACCATCGGCGGGCCCGTGTCCGTGTTCGTCACGCGCAGCGTGAACTGCTTCTGCCCCGGCGCGACGGTGGCCTGCGTGTCGCTGCCCGTGTGGGCGATCGTCACGCCCGCCACAAGGGGGAGGATCTCCCCGTCGCCGAGCTCGGAGGAGCCCGCCATCGTGTAGACGTAGTTCTCCTCCGTCGAGCCGTCGTCGCCCGGCTTCGCGTCCCCGTTGTGCGCCCCTTCGAGCCACGCGCCGATGTCGTTCTCCCGAATCGTGTTCAGCTCGATGTTCGGGTCGGACGCGATAACGCGTATCCCCGCCGCCGAGTTGTTCAGGATCGTGTTCGAGTAGAGGTCGGCCGTCGAGTTGAGCCGCGTTTCGACGCCCGACCAGTTGTTGTCCGCGATCCAGTTGCCGTGGAGGTACGCCGAGTGGTCGTCGAAGAGCGCGACCCCCGACCACAGGTTGCCCGTGATCGAGCTGTTCTCGACCGACGGCTCCGACCCGATCACGATGATACCGTTCCGTCCGGACCCCGCGAACTCGGAGTTCGAGATGTTGATGCGGGAGCCCGAGACCACCATCGCGCCGTTGAGCGTCGAGGCGGTGATGTGGGAGAACGTGAGGTTCCCCGACGTGGCGTTCAGGTAGAGGCCCTCCCCCCCCGCGCCCGTCACGTTCACGTAGGCGCCCTGGATGTCCGACGCCGTCGCGTGGATGCCCGTCCCCGGCGGGTCGGTGATCGCAAGCCCCTGGACGGTCGCAACGGACCCGTCGAGGACCAGCCCGCGTCCGGCCATCCCCGAGAGGGTCACGTTGGAGAGCGTCGCGTTGCCATCCGTGACCTGGACGCCGTCCGCCGTGTGCTCGATGACCGTGTCCTGCGCGGTCATCGTGCCGTGGACGGTGAACGCGAACGGCACCTGCGAGTCGTTCGACCGGACGCGCGACTCGAGGAACGTGATCCTCCCGCCCGTCTCGACGGTCAGGTTCCAGTTGGGCGCTTCCGTGCGGTTAAACACGAGCGTGACGTTGGAGAACTGCGCCGCCCCGGAGGAGGTCACGACGAGGTCCGAGTCCATGAGGATCGTCTCGTCGGCGAAATACGACGAGTTGGAGATCGGGTTCGTGATGCCCGGGTCGATGCGGACGGGCCACTTGATCGCCGGGTCCCACAAGAGCTCTGTTGGCAACAAGACCGACAGCCGCATCCGGCCGCCCTGGAACTCGACGCCGTAGTCCAGGGGGACCACACTCCGCTCGCCTTCCCGATGCGGCGGGAAAAACGCCTCGTACACGCCGGCGGCCCGGTCGCTTGCAGGCGGCGGCGATGCGCGGTACTGGATGAGCGCCAGGGCCGGCGTGATCTGGAATACCGGGCGCCCACCGCCCTCGACGAGTTGGATCGCGCCCGGGACGACCATGGGGCCGGCACCCTGCGCCTCCAGAGACCGCCCGCCGGCAACGGGAACGAGCCCCTGGGACGTGTCCACCCAGAAAGAGAAGGAAAGGTTCTCGCGGCCGACGAAGGGTGCGGAGCGGACGTCGAGGAACATCTCCGTGCCATCGATCCCCGACAGGATCTCTAGGCTCGTCGAGGGGTAGAAGTGGGGGTAATAGGCGCGCACGCCGCTCACTGCGGGCGCGGAACTTCCGACCCGACCCTTCCACCATTGCAGGCCTTCGTAACTCGACCCGGCCGCCTCCACGTACACATGGTGGCGCCCGATGGAGTAGGAGAGGAGCCGGTGGTCGGCCCGCGACCCGATCTCCACCTGTCCGAGGGGGCCGGCGGCAACGTATCCGATGTCGCCCGTGCCGTCGCCGACCTGCATGAAGTCCAGGTTGATGGTCCGGAGGTGCGGGTCCGGGACGGCCTTCGTGCCCGCCCGGTAGCTCTCCTCATGCACTTGGGCGGCCAAGGCAAGGAATAGTATGGCGGCGGCACCCACCGCAAACCCCACCTTGCGGGAGGCGCGCATGCCGTCGATTCTGTCGCTTGCTCGCTTCACTATCGTCCGGAATCTCACCGCGAGTTCCCCCCGCCCGGCGCCGACGCGCGGAGAGGGGCTCGGGGATTCCCCCGCCGATTCGCCGACCGGACGCCGGACGGCATTGGCGGCGCTCCCCCATCAACCTTCCGCCGGCCGCTCGACGGACGATGCAACGGGGCCTTCGCGCCGGGTTCCTGCGAGGCGTACGCTGAAGGCAGCCCCGCCCCGCATGACACCGGGAATTTTTCGGTGGCGGAGCGGGGAGATGATGGAGCAATGACGCGCATGGCATTTGGTTCCTTCGGTGAAAGGTCGGTTTCGATTGGAAACATTCGAAGGAATCGGGCGGCGCCCGGCAAGAATCGCCCGAATAGACAAGGGCCGCCCTCTCCTTCTTGGAGGCGAGATCGGGCCTGCCCCGCATCCGAAGGGCCGCCCGTGGCGCGCATGCGAGCGCCAGGCGCGCCGGGATCCACCAGGCGGCCCTCCGAATGCCCGAAAGGGCCGGTCATCGTTGATCGCCCACGCTTGAGGCGCGCGTGGTGAGGCCCTTCCCGTCGCAACTGCGCGGCCGTCATCGCCAGCAGCCCATCCGGCAGAACGTAGTGATGGACAAGGGGTTGGGCTGCGCCGAGGTTGAAGAGCTCGTCGAGGAGTTCGGGTACGCCGCGCCCGTCCGCAAGCTGGGCGGGCGAACGAGGCGAAGAAACGCCACCCGCGCCACGGGGCGCGGGGGTGGGTGGTGCATAGGACGCGCGCATGGATCAACCGGCTCCGGCGGCTTCCGATCCAACGGTAGAGGCTAGCGGCGAACTACCACGGGCTTCTCCGTTTCGCGTGCGCGCTGATCACGCATCGGGCCGCGGGGGTGTCCGTAGAGGCTCTAGGGCGCGCGCCGAGCGCGGCGTTCGCTATCGCGATGTTCAAGGTCCGTCCCATCGAGTTTCTCTCCAACGACCCTGACCTGGCCGGCCCGCGCGCAGCGCGCTCATCCGCCCCCGCGAATTGTCGTATGTCCGCGCAAAAGACACCACCCAGGTGTACGGTCTCGCGCTCCGCTACACTCCACCGAACGTTTATCAAGGGGGGGCCCGTCGCCCGGCCTTGAGGCCCGAAATGTTCGTCAAGGACCTGAAGCCGAACCAGGCGGTCGACCTGCTGGAACTCCACATCACCGAGAAGGCCGAGGCCCGCGACTTCACCTCGAAGTACGGGAAGCCTGGCCGCGTGTGCAACGCGGTGGGGAAGGACAAGCAGGGGGACACCGTCGAGGTGACCCTCTGGAACGACGACATCGAGAAGGTGGTCAGCGGCCAGAGGATCCGGATCACCAACGGGTGGGTCAAGCAGTGGCGCGGCAAGATGCAGGTCTCGCCGTCGCACAAGGGGACGCTCGAGATCATCTCGAACTGATGGCGCGCGCGCCACGCGGGGCCCCCGGACCGCCAATCACGACGAGGCGAAGCCCTGCCGGCACGCCCGGTCGGCCGCGGCGACGGGCCACGGGCTGCGCGCGCCCACGCGAGTGAGGCGCGCTGCGATGGCGACGGCTTGCGCTACGGAGAGCCCCGTCCCGGGCGAGATGTAGGCGCCGCCCCCCTGCGCCCTCCCCAGCCGCGCGCCGCGGCTCTCGCCGTCGACGCGCAGCCGGTAGGCGTCGTGGCCGTGGACGCGCCGCGGCCGGTCCGCCTCCGCCCCGATGAGGCGGCTCTTCGCGGCCCCCACCGAAGGCACGCCGAGGGAGAGGCCGACCATCGATGCGACGCCGCATCGCCGCGGGTGCAGGATCCCCTGCCCGTCCACGAGGACGACCGCGTGCCGCCGGACCTCCTCGTCGACCTTGCCGACGGCGGCCACGAGGCCCTCCATCTCGCGGAACGCAAGGTACCCCGGGATGTACGGGAGCGCGGGCGCGAAGCGGACCGTGGCGGACTGGAGCGGCTCACCCTCCCCCACGTCAAACACGCACGCGGCCGCGCAGGCGCCGCCCTCCCGGTACGCCGCGTCGACCCCGATCACCACCTTGGGCGGCCTCCTCAACGGCTCCAGCCGGACGCGCGCGGCAAGCCCCCGCTGGCGCTCAGCCATTTCTGCGAGCACGGGCGGCACGTCGAAGTCGCGCACCGCCAGGCGGTCGAGCCGGACGACGCGTCCCCCCGACACCTCCACGCCCTCCGCCCGCAGCGCGCTCGCCTTCCGCCGTGGCCCGCCGAACGCGTAGCCGCCGAGCGTCCCGTCCGCCATGACCACGCGGTGGCACGGGACCTCCAGCGGCCGATCGTTGCGCGCAAGCTCGCCGCCGACAGCGCGAGCAGCGCTGACGTCGCCGAGCGCCCGCGCGAGGTCCCCGTACGTCGTCACGCGGCCACGCGGCACCTGGGCGAGCGCCCGCTCGAGGGACACGCGGAACGGCGCCCCGCCGGGCGGGGGGCCCCTCACGCCGGCTCCGCCCCCGCCGGCCCCCACTCGCTGAGCGCGCTGTGGACCCCGCAGTGCGCGCACTTCAGCGACTCGCGCAGCTCGCCGTTGCAGTGCGGGCAGAGGGGCTTCCCGTAGACCACCGGTCGCGTGCAGTGCTCGCAGGCCACGACGTGAACCTCGCTCTGCCCGCACCAGCCGACGGCGGCCGCGCGCCCGCACTTGGGGCACGCCCGCGACTCCTCCGCGAGCGGGCGGCCGCAGACCGGGCAGTCCTCCATCCCCCCCAGGTACCCGGCGCCCGCGAGGATGTGCGCGCCCGCGCGCAGAGCCGTCCCCCGGAGCAGCGCCTCGCCGCGCTCGTGCTCGCGCGCGGCCTTCCGGTACTCCGGCGGCAGCTGCCCGAAGGCCACCTCCGCGAAGTAGAGCAGGTAGACCCCCAGGCCGATGAGCAGCGCCTCGCTCGCGGCGTGCAGCGGGAGCAGCGGCTCGCCGCGCACCCAGCCGACGTACAGCACGGCGCTCAGGTTGACCGCGACGAAGAACGCGATGAGCGCGACCGTCCAGAGGCCGATGCGGGCGTACTCCGGGGGGGAGTCGCCACGGGCCACCGAGAGCCGCGTGCGGAAGTCGCGGATGCTCTTGACCTCCGCGAACAGCGCGAAGGCGATGTAGAGCGCCACCGCCTCGGCCACGGCCGACCCCACGAGCAGCGCGGGCACCGACGATACCGCCGGCCGCCCCACCGAGGCCGAGAACGCGAAGGCGAGCGCTCCCACAAACGCGAGCGCGTAGACGGCCGCCAGCCAGACCGCGTAGAGCCACATGGACGGGAACGCGCGCCTCAGCAGGAAGATGGATGCGGTGAGGCCGAGCACAAAGAGGAACGGGCCCGCGCTGCCGGGCAGGAGCCCCGCGACCAGCGTGACGAGCAGCGCGCCCGTCGCGGTGTACACGCGGGCCAGGTCGACCTCCGGGGTCTCCGCCGCCGCCGCGTGCGGCGCGCCGTCCCCGTGGACGGTCACAGACACACGCCGCGGATGCGGGGCGGCTGGTATAAAGGGTCGCGGCCGGGCAACCCGCCGGCGGCCCGCGCCACCTTTTTGGGGCGGGCCCCGCATCCGGGGGGCGCCACGATGATGCGACGCGACACGCTGAACCGTGATGAGTGATGGGCGAGCTGAGTGGCCGCTCCTTTCCCCCCCCCCGCGTCAGGCGGGGACGGCGAAGAGCAGGTAGAGCGCGGTCGCCGCCGCTTTCGCCACGAGCGCCGCCCACGGGTACCCCGGCGGGACGTCCGTCGCAAGCAGCGGCGCGCGGCCTAGGTGGAGGGCGTCCCACACGGCGCGTCCCCAGAGGACGCCCACCAGCGCCGCGGCCGCCAACCGCAGGGGGAGGGCCACAGCCACCACAATCGCGGCGGCCGTCACCGTGGCCGCGAACACCTCCACGCGCCGGTCGGCGCCCTCGCGCGTCCCCCAACCCCACGCGAGGTAGGCCGCCGCGTCGGCGACCGCGACCCCCACGAGCGCGACCGTCGCGGCGTCCTCCACCGGCTCACCCCTTGCGGATGACCACCGTGAGGATGTCCTCGTCCTCGAGGACGTGGTCCATCCCCACCGTCTGGCCCGGAAACCGCGCGCTCTTCCCCCACACGTTGGCGTAGCGGAAGCGCGTCCGCCACGCGCGGTGGATGTGGTTGCACACGCCGAGCACCGTCGAGCGCGACTTGACGATGAGCGGCTCCTTGAAGTCCGGCTCGCCGCCTTGGGGCCGCAGGTACACCCGGATGAAGTCCATCCGGTCGTACACGACGTCCTTGAACTTCTCGATACCCTGGCCCCGCGAGGCCGAGATGTCGACCACCGTCCACCCCTTGAGCACCTTGTGGGCCCTTCGCATAAGGTCGGCGTCGGCCACGTCGATCTTGTTCAGGGCGACGACCGCGGGGATGTACACCCGGTTGCCCGCGAGCGCGTCGATGAGCTGCTCGTCCGTGACGTCCTGCCGCACGACCACCTCCGCGCTCGTGTGGCCGTACTCGCCCACGAGGGCCTGCGCGTACTCCTCCGTGAGGTGGGTCTGCGGGACCGCGAACCGCACCTGCACGCCCCCCCTCGGGGTCTTCGTGATCCGGATGTCCGCCGGCCGCTCGTTCAGGCGGATCCCGGCCGACCGCAGCTCCTCCGCCAGCGGCCTGATGTCCGGCGTGTAGACGTCCGCCACGAAGATGATGAGGTCGCTCGATCGGGCCACCGCGATCACCTCCCGGCCGCGGCCGCGGCCGGCCGCCGCGCCACTCACGATCCCCGGCAGGTCGAGGACCTGGATCTCCGCGTGCCGGTGGCGGAGCAGGCCGGGGATCACGTCGAGGGTCGTGAACTCGTAGGCCGCCACCTCGGAGCGGGTGTTCGCCAGGTTGTTGAGCAGCGTCGACTTCCCGGCGCTCGGGAACCCGATGAGCGCGGCTGTCGCGTGCCCCGTTTTGCGCACGGCGAACGCGCGCCCGCCCCCCCCGCGGGCCGCCGCGCGCTTCTCGGCCTCCGCCCTCAGCCGCGCGAGCTTGGCCTTCAGGCGGCCGATGTGCTGCTGGGTCGCCTTGTTGTAGTCCGTCCGGGCGATCTCCGCCTCGACGTCGGCGATCTGCTGCTCGATGTTCGCCATGGGGGGGGTGTCCCGCGCGACCGCTTAGCCGGGCCGCGGATATAAGCACCGGGGGGGTCGGCTAGAAGTGGAGCGCGCCGTTGGCCACCCACGTCAGCCAGAGCGCCGAGTAGAACGCGCCCGCCAGCACATTGCGCGTCCGGTCGAAGAGGACCGACGACAGCAGGCCGACGGCCATCGTCGCCGCGAGCGCCGTGGGCATCGCGCCCTGGGGCCACGCGCCGAAGAGGAACGCCGCCGCCACGCTCATCATCGCGAAGTACAGCAGCGTCCCCACCGCCACCGTCCCCGCGCTGTTGCGCAGCCCCTCGGCCCCGAAGACGGACTCCACGAGGTCGCGCATCCGGCGCTGGACCCGGAGCCGCAGGAACGCCTCGAAGCCCAGCGTGAAGATGAAGAACACGAGGAACGCCAGGACGAACACGCCCGTCGCGGGCCAGGGGGCCCCCTGCGCGAGCAGCGACTGGAGGAGGCCGCCGGCCACGAGCACGGGGACGACCGAGAGCGCGACGAAGAGGGAACGGCGGAGCGTCTCGGCCTCCTCGTACCGCTGCTCATCGCGGCCGCGCACGCGCCGCTCGAGCGCCGCCAGGCCGAACCCGCCGAAGGCCAGCGCAGCCGCGGCGGCCCCGAGCGCCGCGAAGGACGTCGGCGACGCGACGACCCCCTGCAGGAGCCCCGCAGGGCCGGGCGCGGCCACCGCCCCGGCCGCGGCCACGACGCCCACGAACGCCGCCGCGTCCGCCCCGAGGAAGGCCCCCGCCTTCAGCCGCGTCCGGTCGCCCGGGTAAGTATACAGCTTCACGCGCGCCGGCGCGCGCGCGCACCACCGCTCCCACGCGAGCCACGCCACCGGCAACGCGGTCGCCGTGACCGCCTGGCCGAGGAGCGCCCGGTCGCGCTCCACCTGCGGGTAGGCCGGGTCGCGCGCAGGGGAGGCCTGCCCCTTCGTCCGCGCCTCCACGAACGCGATCGTCTCATCGTCGACCGCCGGGCTCGCGAGCGCGTGGTCGAGGTCCGGGTAGAGCGCGAGCCGGCCGCCGGGCGCGAGCGCCGCACCCTCCTCCGCCTGGTTCGGGGGGAGCAGCCGGTCGCGGCCCCCCGCGACAAAGAGCGTCGAGCCGGGGCGCACCGCGTCGAGCGTGAGCGACGGCGAGCGCTCCCGCAGCGCGTCGGGTTCCAGAACGGCGGGCGAGAGCGCCCGGCGCCCCGCATAGTCGAGCAGCGCGGAGGGCCGGTCCTCCCACAGGCGCACGAGGTCCACGGGGGCCGCCCACACGACCGTGGCGTTGACCTGGCCGTCTGCCGTCGCGGCCGCCTGAAGCACCGCCGTCCCGCCCAGCCCGTAGCCGACCATCGCGACCGACAACCGGTCCACCCCCTCGAGGCCCCGCAGGAACGAGAGGCCCCACCGCACGTCCTCCTCCTCCGCCCCCGGCGCGACGAACGACGAGGGGCCCGACGACATCCCGTGGCCCCGCAAGTCGATCGCAAGCACGACGAAGTCCCGGCGCGCGAACTCGAGCGACACCCGGTGCATCTCCTCCTTCCTCCCGCCGTACTCGTGCACCACGAGCACCCCCGGCAGCGGCTCCGACTGCGCGGCCGGGCGCACCACGAGCCCCGACACCGTCACGCCGCCCTCGGAGGGGTAGGAGACGTACGTGACCGAGAGGTCGGGCGAGACCACGAGGTCCTGCCAGAGCAGCCCCGCGGAGAGGAGCACCGGCACGAGGAGGAACACGAGGAGCGTCTCGAAGGCGCGCACGCGCCGCCGTCGCACCGCCGACCCTGCCGCGCGACGGCCCCCCTCGCGCCCGGGGACGGCCCCTGGGGGCCGATAAAGGGAGCGGCGCGCGCGCGCCGCCTCAGTACGCCTGCTCCTCCCAGAACCGCATGATCTCCCAGTCGTCCATCTGCTCGCCCTCCTCCTGCGCCGTCACCCGCAGCCCCCACTGGCGCTCGAACGCCCGCAGGATCCCCTGCTCCTCGTCGCCGCCCACGAACTGGGAGAGGAGCAGCGTGTTGCCCTTCTTCGTCCCCTTGAACGCGCCCGTCATCTCCCCCTTGTTGAAGATCACGAAACAGCTGCCGATCCGGAACTTCCGGCGGATCTCCGAGGCTAGGAAGAGCGCGAGCTGGTCGAACGGGGAGAGCACGAACGACTCCTCGCACCGCACGCTCGTGACGCTCGGGAGGTCGTCCTTCACCATCCAGTACAGCGTCTCGTCCCCCTGGATGAAGAAACCCTTCACCAGCCTCCCCTCGCGCTCCTGCTGCGAGAGGTAGTCGCGGATCTCGTGCATCCGGAACTCGTGCTTCGTCATCCGCGCGAGCCCCTCGGCCGACACGACCCCGAAGTTGTCCACGAGCCGCTCCAGGATGATCCGGCGCGCCTCCTGCTGGCTCTCGGCCGCGTCGCCGATCCTCAGGTACTTGTTCTGCCCGTTGCGCACCACGTACAGCCCCTCGTAGAGCGCATTGAACGCCTCGTCGAAGTCCTTCGGGTCCATCTCCACGCGCTCGAAGAGCTCCTTGCGCGACACCGCGTCGAACTTCGGCAGCTGCCGCAGGAGGACCTCCATCGCCGGCGTGAGCGCCCTGGACTTCGCCTTCTTGTACAGCCGCAGGTCGCTCTTCAGGCAGTACGTGAGGTGCGCCGGGATCACGAGCCCCGCGAGCAGCTCGTTGTCCCGCAGGTGCCGGCGCAGCCTGCGGAACCGCTGGACGCGCAGGTACGACTCGAAGTCGGACCGTATCCCGCCGAACTTCTGGGCGAGCCGCAGGACGTCGCGCACCTTGTTCTCCGGGTGGACGTGCTGCTTCCACAGGAGGTACCCGTGCACGTCGCGCCGCGAGAACACCTCGGGGACGAGCGCCCCCTTGATGAGCATCCCCTGGAGGACGTGGTACCCGGCCGCGCGGAAGACCTCCAGGACGCCCTCCTCGAGATCCTCGATCGGCGTCTCGAAGACCTTGCGG
>Ga0302046_10000234_pt1 | contig 58275 bp, 41 predicted proteins | sample RVTome_11_FD_200261 | JGI IMG/M metagenome (GOLD analysis project Ga0302046, IMG submission 200261) | Soil microbial communities from uranium-contaminated site in the Upper Colorado River Basin, Wyoming, United States - RVT147D111 (version 2) ... | reverse complement strand
CGCGCAGGCTGCGCGTCCCTGACCGTGCGCTCCGCCGAATGTAGTGACAACTCTGACCACGAAATCGCCCCGCGCGGCTACGCCAGGGCCGATCTCCGCTCATAACCGTTCAAGTTGGGCTAGCGCCCGAGGTCGGCCGGTGGGGGAGCGCCCCATGCGCCCGGTCCGGCGCGTCCGGCGGGATCCTCGAGCCTCACCTGCAGGACCGCCTCGACCGACTTCAGGTGCAGGTCGCGCTGCGGGAACGCGATGGTGATCCCCTGCTCGCGGCAAGCCTGGTCGATCGCCATGTGGAGGTCGTGCAGGATCCGCGTCCGGCCCACATTGCTCGTCTCGGAGACGAAGATGCGCACCTCGAAGCTCAGCGAGTTGTCGCCGAAGCTGACAAAGAACACGTTGGGCTCGGGCTGCTCGAGGACCAGCGGGTGGTCGCGGCAGGCCTGGAGCATCGTCCGGTGAGCGAGCGTCGTGTCGGACCCGTACGCGATGCCGACGGTGAACTCGAGGCGCAGGATGGGATCGGAGAGGCTCCAGTTGATGAGCTCGCTGGTGATGAAGTTCTTGTTCGGGACGACGAGCTCGCGGCGCTTCCAGTCGGTGATCGTCGTCGCGCGCATGCGGATGCGGGACACCACGCCGCTGACCTGCGCGACGGTCACCGTGTCGCCGACCCGTATCGGGCGCTCGAGCAGGATGATCAACCCGGAGACGAAGTTGGCGAAGATCTCCTGGAGGCCGAAGCCCAGGCCGACGGTCAGCGCGGCGACCAGCCACTGGACCGACGACCAGCGAACGCCGACGGCATTGAAGGCGAGGACGAAGCCCGCGGCAACGATGGCGTACAGCACCAGGGCGCGCGTCGCGTAGCGCACCCCCGTATCGACGGGCAGGCGCTGGAGGAGCGCGATCTCGAGCAGCCCCGGCATGTTGCGCGCGGCCGTGATCGTGATCAGGACGATCAGGAGCGCGACGCCCAGGTCGGCGAGCGTGATCCAGACCCGCTCCGGTTGGCCGTCGACGACGACCGTGTGGTACCAGAGCTTCACGTCGTCGAGGACGCCCAGCGCCGGCAGGACGCTCACCCACGCGAGCCACAGTCCCACCACCAGGAAGAAGCCGATCGAGAAGCGCAGCAGCTCCTGCGTCTGCTCCTTGATCTCGGCGACGTCGATCCCCTCCACGACATCGACGGCGTCGTCGGCCGCCGGCTCGCCCTCCGCGCTCTCGCGGTTCTTGATGAGCGCGGCGCGCTTCTCCATCGCGACCTTCATCGCGAGGCGCCTCTGCGAGATCATCAGCCAGCGCAGGAGGAAGGCGTGCACGAACACGGCGGAGAGGATGATCGCCACGCTCTGGTTCAGGCGGAGCTCGAGCTGCAGCGCCGCGTAGTAGTAGCCGGCGGCCGCCATCGCGGCGAGACCCAGCGGCACCGCCATTCCGAGGGGCAGCCACGCCGGACGCGTGCGGCGCAGCCAGACCGCCCCCCCGGCCAGCGATCCGGCGATCAGCCCGCGCTTGGGATGGAGGAGGAGGAGGCCCAGCACGGCGGCGGCGATCATCAAGGTGATGAACGCGACCCTCCCGAAGCCCTCGCGCACCAGGAGGCCCTCGCGCAGCAGGAGCCACGGCGTGCTCAGGCCGCGACCGGCCAGTGCGCTCTGCCCCTCGGTCGGCAAGTCTGGCAGCGCCTGCGTCAGCGCGACGACGAAGCTCGTCGGGGGCGCGATGGCGAGGTACCAGAGCAGGTGGCGGCGAACGAGCTGGCCATTGCGCTGGCGCCACCCGAAGTGCCCCAGGGCAACACCGCTCGGACGGCAGGAGTCGCGCAGGAGCTGGAACGCGAAGACGATGGCGAAGGCGGTGACGATCCCCGCGCCGACGGCCTTGGAAGCGTCGGTCGACAGCTCGGCGCGTATCAGCCGCCAGCCGACGAAGGCCATCGCCGCCGGCACGGGGAGCGTGTTCAGCACGTGCAGGGCGAGGACCTCCAGCGTCAGGAGGATGCTGTCGGAGCGCACCTTGTCGACCCTCATCGTGATCTCCCGCAGGCGCGCGCGCGAGCGGCGCCGGGTCAGGAACAGCCCGGCCAGGACCAGTCCCACGAGCACGTGGACGCCACCGAAGTCGTCCAGCCCCACCGCCAGAACCTCGCCCCAGAGCATGGGCGAGGCGAGCCAGAGCAGGTCGCCCTGCAGACGGCTCAGCGTCGCGAGCCCGATCGGCGAGGCGTTGGGGATCCATAGCAGCCGCTCGTCCAGGATCGAGGCGAGCTCGGCAGCGAGAGCCCAGCGCTCGCTCTCGCGCGATTCGAGGTCGGCCAGCGCTTCCAGGTAGTTGCGCCGGGACTTCTCCAACGCCTCCAGGTGCTCGCGCTTGGTGGCGAGGAGCGCCTCGAGCTCCTCGCGCAGGCTCGCCCGATCGGCGTCGCTCAGCTCCCGTGCCGACTCGCGGAGCATGAGCTTGGCGAGCGTCGGCCCGGGATCGGCGAGCTCGGCGATCTCGCGCTGGGTCGTGAAGTTCTCGAGCCGCTCGGCCATGACCAGGCGCGAGCGCTCGGCCGCGGTGCGCCGGTAGGAGCGCGCGTTCGGCAGCATGCGGCGCTGTTCGAGCAGCACGGTGCCCAGGGAGCGGCCGATGCCCAGCTCGAGCGCGCTCCTGGTCTCGTCGTAGTCCTGCTGGGTCTTCTCGATGTCGGCTTCGACCTCGAGCCGCTTCTCGCGCACCGCGTCGATCAAGGGCAGGATGCGCTCGGTCTCCAGCGTGAGATCCGCGATCTGGTCCGTGATCTCCCGGATCAACTCGTGCTTTCCGGTCGCCTCGGCCTGCAGGCGATCCGCTTCCAGACGCGCTTGCTCCGCCTCCGCCAGGCGCAGCTCGCTGATCCAGCCCTCGAGCCGGGCGACCCGCGCGTCGGCCTGCGCGACCTTCCACGCGGCGAGGTCGCGGCGTGCCTCGAGGAGCTCGACGCGCACGGCGTTGCTCAGGAGCTCCTGCTCCAGCATCGCGACCTCCGCCGTTCGCGCCTGCTGGCGCGCCAGCAAGAGCCAGCGGGCGGCCCGCTCGCTCTCGGGCGCGTCGGTCTGCGGCGCCGCGCCCAGGTCGCCGGCGATCTGCTGCAGCGCCGCGCGCGCCGCCGCGAGCTGGCTCGTCGCCTGCGCCGGCTGGCTGCGCTCCTCCCCGACGAGCCGCGCCAGCTCGGACTGCTGGGAGCGCAGGCGGGCGACGGTCGCCTGGAGCTGCGTCCGCTGCTGCTCGAGCTCGGCGAGCGTGACGCCGGCCGGCCGCTCGGCGCCTTCCGCGGGCGCGGCCCTGCCCTCGGCCAGCTCCGCCCGCGCGCGGTCGCGCTCGGCGGGCGCGGCCTCGATCGCGAGCCGGTAGGCCTCCGCCTGCTCGGCGCTCTTCTCTTCCGCGTCGATCTTCTGGACGATCTGGCGGTAGAGCTCGATCAGCCGCGCCCGCAGCGCCTCGTCGAGATCGGGCGCGGCCTCCAGCTCCGTGATGCGTCGCTCGGCCTGCTCGCGCGTGACGCCGGCCTGCTCGCGCGGCGCGACCAGGCTCTCGGGCGAGCCCTGGACGCCCGCGGCGCGCGGCGCTGCGGCGCACAGGAGCGCCAGGCCAAGGCAGAAGCCTCTGGAACCTTCGAGCAGCCCGGAGGAGAGCGTCATGCCGTCGTCACTGCCCGTAAGGCTTACTCCGCCGCGCCGCGCACTTCCAGGGGCGGCCGACGCCAGGCACCCGCCCGGAGACCGAGTCAGTCGGCGAGCACCAGGAGCGCCATCGCGGTTCCGTACGCCCGCCCCAGCAGGAACTTGTCCATGAACGTGCCGTCCCACTCGCGGGCGGAGAGCACGGCGTCGCGGGCGACCTGCAGCCTGCGCGGCTTCGCCCGCGGCCCGGCGAACGCGGTCGACTCCACTGCGTGATGGTGCGCGAAGAAGAAGTAGTAGCCGCCGTGGCCGCGCGAGTTGAAGTAATCGTACAGGCGCTTGGTCGGCGAGCGCAGCTCGTGCGCGTGCCGCGCGTAGCGCTCGAGGGCCGCCTCGAGCGACGGCCGCGAGCCTTCGCCCGCGAGCAGCAGCGCGTGTTCGCCAGGGCGTCGCGCGCGATCGATCCGTGGTCGGTCGTCATCCAGTCATGGCCGCTGGCGGTCGAGTACGGGAAGAGCCCGCCGTCCTGGCGCATCGCGTCGAGCGCCGCGACGCCCGCCGCGAGCGCGTCCTGCTGCACCTCCAGCCCGCCGTCGCGCGCCGCCAGGAGCGCCATCACGTTCAGCGCTGTATTGAACGACGCGGGGCGCGCGGGGTCGTAGACCGTCCAGTTGCCGTCCCCGAGCTGGTTCCCGCGGACGCGCTCCACGGCGCGCCGCGCGGCCTCGTCCTCGCCCTCGGCGACGAGCGCCATCAGCGCGCAAGGGTTGTTGAACGCGTCGGTGGCCAGCGCGGGGCTCTCGGACCAGCGCGCGAGGTAGGCGAGCGCGTTCGACCGCGCCTCGCTCATGCGCGTGCGCAGCTCGCGCGGCGCCTTCTTCCTCCGGAACGTCGAAGGCGCAATCGACGCGCTGCCGTCTCCCGAGCCCTCGACGCGCACCTCTGCGGAGAGCCTGAGCCGGCGCGGCGGTCGTCCGCCGGGAGCCGGATCGTCTGGCGCCAGTTGTGCGGCACCCTGTCCGCGGCGTTCTCGTTGGAGATGCGCAGCGACCCGGGCTCGGACGCCCCCACCCTGCGGTCGAACGCGAACTCGACGCCCGGGGACGCGCCCGTGTCGGTCCCGGCCCTCTGGCCGTCGACGCCGCCGTTCTCGAGCAGGTCGTCGCCGTCCTCGGCCCCGGGACCCCGATCGAGCCGGGTGACGCCGCCGACGAGCGGGACGACTGCGGGAGCGATGCCGATCGGCGGCGCGACGCGCCGGATTGTATAATCGCGCGCCGAGCCCCAGGACAACCGCCGAGCCGAAGGAGACGAGCGATGGCAGGAGTGACGGTCAAGAAGGAGATCGCGGCGCCGCCCGAGAGGGTGTTCGAGGCGGCGACGGACTTCGCGAACGCCGCGAAGTCGATCCGCGGCATCGAGAAGGTCGAGATGCTGACCGACGGGCCGGTCGGCGTCGGCACGCGCTTTCGCGAGACTCGCATCATGTTCAAGCGCGAGGCCACCGAGGTGATGGAGGTGACGGACTTCGATCCGCCCAGGGGCTACTCGCTGCGCGCCGAGAGCCACGGCTGCCGGTATCTCTCCCGGTTCCGCTTCGAGCCCAAGGACGGGGGAACGGAGCTCGAGATGCGCTTCGAGGCGACGCCCCTGACCTTCGTCGCCAAGGTCATGGCCTTCCTGATGAAGCCGATGGTCGGCATGGTGGCCAAGGAATGCGGCAAGGACATGGAAGACCTGAAGACCCGGATCGAATCGATGGACACGGCGAGCAGCGCGAGCGCGTGACGCGCGCCGCGCGCGACGACGGACGGAACGAAGAAAGGACGACGACGATGGCTCTGCTCCCCCTGACGGCGCTCGCACTGCCCTTCCTCCAGGGCGCCGGCGACCTCCAGCTCAACGAGATCTACGTCTCCCACAGCGGGACCGACACCCTGGAGTACATCGAGCTCCTCGGCTCGCCGGGGCTCATGCTCGACGGCTACATGGTGCTCGTCGTCGAGGGCGACGACCCGAGCTTCGGCACGCTCGACCGCGCCTGGGACCTGACCGGCAACGTCGTGCCCGGCGACGGGCTGTTCGTGCTCGGCGACTCGGCCGTCGCCGAGGCCGACTACGGCATCGGCGACCAGGACCGGATCGAGAACGGGACGGACACCTTCTACCTGGTGCAGGCCAGCGACGCCTCCGCGATCATCGCGATGGTCGGCAGCGACGTCTCGACCGGGCCCGACACGACGTCGATCCCGGCGCTGGCGACCCTGCTCGACCTCGTCGCGCTCGTCGACGCCGACGCGACCGACCGCACCTACGACGGCGCGCTCGTGCGCGGCCCGGACGGGACGTTCCTGCCCGCGGGGATCTACCGCGGCGGCGGCCTCCTCTGGTGCGAGGACTTCCTCGACTTCGAGCCGGGCCCCGACCGCTCTCCGGGCGCGCCCAACCAGGACTGCGAGGGCATCGGCACCTCGGTCTGCCAGTCGCTGCCCAGCTCGACCGGCGCGCCCGCGCTGATCAGCGCCTCGGGCTCGGACCTGGCGGGCGCCGGGAACCAGCTGACGCTGACGGCCGAGCCGGTCCCGGACCAGCCCGGGATCTTCTTCTTCGGTCCGAACCCGATCCGCGTCCCGTTCGGCAACGGCTTCCTGTGCGTCGGCGGCGGTCTGACCCGCCTGCTGCCGCCCGTCGCCGCCAGCGGGCAGGTCGCCCAGAAGACGATCGACAACGCGCCGTTCGCGATCGGCGACGTGCGCTACTTCCAGTACTGGTTCCGCGACCCCGCCGGCGGCGGGGCCGCGTTCAACACCTCGGACGCCGTCGGCGTGACCTTCCGCTGAGATCCGCCAGCACAGGAGCCTCTCGCTCCGTTCGCTGGTTCGTACGCCGGGCGCCTGCTCGAGAGAGGAGCAGCACACGATGAGCTCGCCTTCGCGCATCCGGGCGCTCGTCCTCGTGGGCGCCCTCTGCGTGGCCGCGGCCGGAGGCTGGTGGCTCTACCGCCGGCCGCCGCCCGTCGGGCCCGAGCCGCTGCCGGCGCCCGCGACCGCGGCCGCACCTCGCACGGCGGCTCCCGTGACGCTCGTCGAGCCCGAGCCGCCGCCCGAGCCCGAGCCAGGGCCCGAACTCGCCGGGGATGCCGGCGAGGACCCGCCCGTCGACGGAGGACGCCAGGCCCTCGAGCCTTCCGCTCCGAGCGTCCCGGTGCTGCAGGTCGCCGGGCCGGCGGGCCGCGCTCCGGGCGAGCACTTCCGCGGGCCGAACGAGCTCTCGGGCCGGGTCGTCGACCTCTCCGGCGAGCCGCGCAAGGCCCACGTGGCCATGGTCGAGGACGGGGGCTCGTTCGCCATGAGCACGCAGGGCGACGGGACGTTCAAGTTCCAGCCGAATGCCGGGGACCTGACGCTGCTCGCGCGCACCGAGGACGGCCAGGTCGGCGTGCTGACGGGGATCCAGCTCGCCCAGGGCGAGGGGCGCACGGACCTCTCGATCACGGTGCAGCCCGGGGCGAAGGTCGAGCTGGCGCTCGACGGCATGCACGACAGCGTGCGCTGTGCGCTCGTGAGCGACGGCGTGCTCTTCAACGACTTCACGCTGCGCAAGGAGAAGGAGACGACCGAGACCGTGCCCCCCGGCCCGCTGCTCGTCCGCCTGTACAGCGGCAGCGGCGCGGACCGGGTCGTGCACGAGGAGCGCTCGCTGATCCTGTCGGTCGGCGACGAGCAGCGGGCGTCGTTCTGGGTCGACCGATGAGAGCGAGCGCGCGAGAGGCCGTGAACGGCGTCGTCCTCGCCGGCCTGCTCGGCTCGGTCGCGGGCGCGTCGGCGGCGTTCCACCTCGAGGACGGGACGACGCTGACGTTCACCGCCGGGCTCGCCTCGAAGGAGGAACGGCACCCGATGGAGCCGGACGATCGCATGCTCGCCGGCAGCGTCGGCAAGACCTTTTTCGCCGCGGCCGCGCTGCACCTCGCGCACGCGAAGAAGCTCGGGCTCGACGACCCCGCGGCGCAGTACCTGGGCGACGAGCAGTGGTACGCCGCCCTGCCCCACTCGCGAGAGATCACGGTGCGCCATCTCCTGCAGCACACGAGCGGCCTGAAGCGCTACGTGATGGCGTCGGAGCTCTGGAAGCGCCTGCTCGAGGAGCGCGACAAGGTCTGGACCGTGCCGGAGCTCCTGGCGTACTTGCCCGCGGGCGGGCTCTTCGCGCCGGGCGCCGGCTGGGCGTACTGCGACACCGGCTACCTCGTCCTCGGGGAGGTGCTCGAGAGGGTGTCCGGCAAGGACGTCTACGACTACGTGCGCGACAACCTCCTCGAACCGCACGGCTTCGAGCACACCTCGCCCTCGGACCGCCGCGACCTGCCCGCTCTGGCCCAGGGCTACACCGCCTAGAGCGCCGGCTTCGGTCTTCCGGCGCGCGTCGTCGAGGAGGGCCTGTTCGTCATCAACCCGCAGTTCGAGGGCTGCGGCGGCGGCTGGGTCAGCACGCCCTCCGAGCTCGCGCGCTGGGCGGCGATCACGTTCTCGGGCAAGGCGTTCGACGGCGAGTACCTCGAGGAGATGCTCGAGGCCGTGCCCGCGGAGTGGCTGGGGCCGGGCATGCGCTACGGGCTGGGCGTGATGATCGGCGACACGCCGCTCGGCGAGCTGCGGCGGCACGACGGAGTCTTCCCGGGGTACGCCACCACGATGGGGTACTTCGTCGAGCACGGCCTCGGCGCCGCGCTGCAGATCAACACCGAGGACGCGAACGGGCTGGGCAGGCCGCTCTCGCGCGTGTTGATCGAATTGGCGCAGATCGTCGTGGACGAGGGGTAGGCGCGGGCTAGGCGCCCCCGCGCCCGACGCAGAACAGCTTCGAGTTCGTGCGGATGAAGAGCCGGCCGTGCGCGATCGCGATCGTGGAGCGCGTCCCGTCGTCGTCCTCCTCGCCCATCGCGATCTGGTTCACGATCTTGCCGTTCTCCGCGTCGACGACGACCACGTCGCCGCCGTGGTTCATGCACCACACCTTGCCGTCCGCGCCGGTGGGGGACGCGCGCCAGAGCTTCTTGCCGGGCATGTCGATGACCCAGTCGATCGCGCCCGTCTCGGGGACGATGCGCGCCAGGGACTCGCGCACGTCGCTCAAGACGTAGAAGCGGCCCTCGTAGTAGAGCGGCGTCGGGACGTCGCTCGACACGCGGTTCGGCCGGCCGTCGCTCTTCCACGCGAGCCCGGCCTCCCCCAGCTCGCCCGACCCGTCGAGCCGCACCGCGAAGACCGGCGCGGTCTTGGGAGCGCAGACGAGCACCACTCCGGCGCCCGTGACGGCCGACGGCACGAGGCGCCACCAGATCTCGCGGTGCCCCGGGTTCCAGGTGCCCCAGCGCCACAGCTCTTCACCGGTCTTGGGGTCGTGGCCCGTGATCACGTCGCCGCCGGCGACCAGGAGCTCCTTGCGGCCGCTCGCGCCGACGTAGGGGATCGGGGTCGCGTACGACTCGAGCGACTCGACGCGCGCGTCCGACGGCCGGAGATGCCTGAACAGCTCGTCGCCGCTCCTCGGGTCGAGGGCCAGCAAGAACGAGGGGCTCTCGGGCTCGCCGACGTCGTGCACCGGCTCGTTGCGCTGCAGGACCTGCAGGTACAGCCGGCCCTCCCACAGCGTCGGGCTGGCCGAGAAGGTCCACTGGAAGGCGAAGTCGCCGTAGTCCTTCTGCATGTTGCGCGCCCAGACCCGCTCTCCGTCGGGCGTGAAGCACACGAGGTCGCCGTTGCCGAAGAAGAAGACGACGCGCTCCCCGTCGGACACGGGCGAGGGCGAGGCGTAGTTGCTGCGGTCGTGGAGCCGGACCGGCGTGCCCGCGCCCCCGGCCCGGTACCCGCTGCCCGCGTTGCGCTCCCAGAGCACCTCGCCCGATTCGACGTCGACGCAGAGCGCGAGCAGCGCTCCGGCCTCTTCCTCGATGGACGTGAGGTAGACGCGCTCGCCCACGACGATCGGCGTCGACGCGGCCGGTCCCGGCAGGTCCACGGCCCAGGCGACGTGCTTCTCCTTGTCGAAGTCGGTCGGCAGGCCCGTGGCCTCGGTCGAGCCGTCGTGGTTCGGGCCGCGCCAGGTGGGCCAGTCCTGCGCGGAAGCGGCGGCGGCGAGGATCCAGGTCGCGGCGAGGTGCGGCAGCTGCATGCCGAGATCCTATCCGGATCCGCGGCCCGGCGCTGGTTCGCGCAAAGCCCTCGCCAGCCCGTGCGCCGCTTCGCGGCCGAAGCCGTGGAGCACGCTGCCCTGCATACCGCCGAAGCGATCCTGGAGTGGCCGCGGCCCGGAAGCCGTGGCACCGACCGCCGCGCTTCGGGCCTCATCTCGAAACGGGGTCGCCCGCCAGCGGCAGCTCGTAGCACGCGGCCTCGAGGTCGTTGCGCACGAGCAGGTAGGGGGCCGCGAGCGTCGGCGAGTTCCAGGTCTTGCCCTCGAGGGCGTCGAAGCGTGCGAGCTCGCGGTGCGCGTCGGGGGTCGCCGCGACCAGCACGACCGCGCCCGACTCCGCCTGGATCAGCAGCACGTCGTCAACGAGGAGCAGCTGGCCGTGCCCGTAGCGGCCGCTCTTCCACGCGCGCTCGCCGTCCTTGGCGTCCAGGCACGCCAGGATGCCGTCGTCGAGCCCGTAGACGAATCCCTCGCGATCGACGAAGTTGGCGAACTTGGCCTTGAGCGCGCGGCTGCGCCAGACCGCTCGCGCCTCCAGGCCGCCCGTGTCGCCGGCGCTACGGGCCACCTCGAACAGCGTGCTGCCGACGCCGTACCCGCTCGAAACGAGCACGCGGTCGCCGTCGAGGACCCGCGGCTGGGCGACGTTCGGGTTGCGGTCGGACCACGGCACCTCCCAGAGCAGGTGGCCGTCCTCGAGGTCGTGGGCGCTCACGGACCCGGCATTGAAGGCGAGCAGCTGCGGCACGCCCGCCAGCGTCGCGACCTGCGGCGAGCTGAAGCCCGCGACGTCGTGCCCGGCGGCCCACACTCGCTCGCCGCTCTCGGCGTCGTAGGCGAGCAGCGTCGGACCGCCGGCTCCGGCGCCGACGATCACCGTCGAGCCCGTGACGAGCGGCGAGCTCGCGAGCCCCCACCCGAGGTTCTCGGCGCCGGCGTCGCGCAGCACGTCGCGGCTCCACTCCGCATTCCCGGAGGCCAGGTCGAGACAGGCGAGCGTGCCCGTCGCGCCGAGCGCGAACACCTTGTCCCCCGCGATCGCCGGCGTGGCGCGCGGACCGTTCCCCGCGACGACGCTCTCGAAGCGTGCGGCCGCGCTCCAGATCCAGCGCGGCTCGCCGCCCGCGAGGTCGTAGGCGACCACGCACTCGAGCTCGCCGCGCTGCTCCTGGGTCACGGCGAGGCCCGCGCCGACCGCGAAGCCCGACCACGCCGAGCCGACCGGCCGGCGCCAGAGCAGCCGCGGCGGGTGCGCGGCCCAGTCGCGCTCCAGCCCGACCCCGCGCAGCGTCCCGTCGCGGTCCGGGCCGAGGAACTGCGGCCAGTCGCGCGCGGCCGGCCCGGCGGCTTCCGGCTCGACCGGATCCCGCGGACGCGCCTCGGCGAGCGGCGGGCGGGGCGCGAAGCGCCAGGCGACGATGGGCACGAAGTCGCCGGTGACCCCGCGCACCTCGAGGCACAGCCAGCCGAACCCGGCGAGCAGGGCGAGCGCGGCGAGGATCCCGAGCCGCGCGCGCGCCGCCCAGCCCGAGAGCGCGAGCACCCAGACCAGGAGCGCCGCGCCGGTGAGCAGCAGCGTCGCGTACGTGCCGAGGACGCGGTCCTGCGCCTGCTTCTCGGAGAAGAGCCAGAGCCAGCCGAGCGCGGCGCCCGAGCCCGAGAGGACGAGGACGAGGAACCACTTGCGAAGCGTCGCTGCCATGGCCCGCTTGTAGTCGCGGGCGCGGCGCGCATCAATGATCCGCCAGCGCCTGGCGCAGGAACGCGCGCTCGGTGTCCGTGGCGCGCGGCGCGAACTGCTCGAGCGCGGCGCGCGCCTCTTCCGTCCCGATCTTCCCGAGCGCCTGGATCACGAGCGTGCGCTGCGCCCTTCCCTCGGCGCCGAGGAGCGGGACGAGGAGCGTCGTCGCGCGCGGATCCGCGCTGTTCCCGAGGGCGACGACCGTATCGTCGCGCACGCGCGGGCGCTCGTCGTCCAGGAGCGCGAGGAGCTCGTCGTCGCCCATCACGGCCTTCAGCCGCCCCAGCGCCTTGACGGCGTTGCCGACGACGAGCGGGTTCTCGGAGTGCAGCGCCGCGTGGCGCAGCGCGGCCAGGTCCTCGGCGCCGGCATCGGCGCAGAAGCCGACGACGAGGCGCACCTCCGCCGGGTCGGCGGGGTCGAGCGTCGGGAATCCGCCGCGCGGCCCGGCCAGCTCCACGGGGCCCGTCGAGCCGGCGGTGTGCGCGCCCCCCGAGTCATCGGCCGCCCCGGCCGGGGAAACGGCCGGCCGGGGCGCGGAGCGCCACGTCGCGAGCACGGCGCAGACGGCGATCAGGGCCGCGAGGACTGCACCCAGGAGCGGAGCCCTCGCGGCCATCGCGTCAGTCGACCAGGAAGAGCCGGTCCTGGCCGAGCACGAAGCCTTCGACCGCGAACGTGACGATCGTCTGGCCGTGGGGCTGGATCATCCCGGCTGCGATCCCGGCCTGGATCGCGGCGACCAGCCGGCGGCGGTCGAACTTCATCCTGAGGTTCGGGATGCCGTCCCCGTCGTCGTCGGCGAGCACGTCGTCGAGCACGATCCCCGTGAGGGCCGGCACCGGGCTGCCGCCAGGGACGCTCAGCGTGATCGCGTAGTCGTCCGTCGGCATCATCAGGTTCAAGCTCGTGCCCTCCAGCAGCGCGGTCACCGTGAGCGATCGCAGCGGCGAGGCGATGTTCAACGTCTCGGGTCGAATCTCGAAGTAATTGTTGTTCACCGTCACAGTGGCTTCGCCGTGCGACGAGTTGCCGGCCAGGTCCACCGCCACGACCTTGATGTTCATCGCGCCGTCGAAGCGCGAGCTCGTGTCGAAGGGCACCGTGAAGGGCGATGTCGCGGAGATGCCGAGCGAGTCGCCGTCGACGATGATCTCGAGCGACGCCAGGTGCGGATCGGTCGCCTTCGCCGTGATGTCGATCAGCCCGTTGACCCAGGCTCCGTTCACCGGGTTCTCGAGCAGCTTCTCGGGGGCGGTGTTGTCGAACTCGACCGTGACCCCGAGCGTCGTCATGTTGCCCGCGGCGTCGAGCGCGACGACCGTCAGCTGGCTGAGCCCGTCGAGGCGCAGGGACGAGTCGTCCACGCTCGAGAAGAGCATCGAGCCGGCGGGTGGTTCGAAGGTCGCCGAGCCGTCCGTGACGTTCGGGGGCGTGCCGTCGACGCGCATCGTCACCGACACGAGGCCGGAGCCCGAGTCGTCGACGAGGGCGTCGAAGGAGTAGAGCCCCGCCAGCAGCTCGCCCACGCTCGGATCGAGAATCATGATCGTCGGGGCGATCGAGTCGACCGTGACCTGGATCGACTCGGTCGACGCATTCCCCTTGCCGTCGTAGGCCGCGGCGGAAAGCGAGTGCGAGCCCTCCGCGAGGGGCGTGGTGTCGAGGTCGAAGGTGAAGGGCGGCGCCGTGGCCGAGTGGACCACGAGCCCGTCGACCAGGAAGTCCACGCGGGCGATCCCGCTGCCGGGCCCCACGTCCGCGGCGCGCACGTCGAAGTCGACCGTCCCGCGGATCGCCTGGCCGTCCGCGGGCGAGTCGATCATCACCGTCGGGGCGGTCGTGTCGAGGATGACGACGATCGAGGTCGAGGCGTCCGTCCCCGCCGCGTCCGTCGCCTCGACCACGATCGTGTTCGAGCCCTCCGCGAGCGCGATCGCGCCCGTGAGGGAGCCGCCGCCCGCCGGGACCGTTCCGGAGAGGCCCGGCGGCGTGGACGTGATCGAGGTCTCGCTGAGGTCGTCGATGGTGACCGTGATCGGCATGCTCTCCTCGCCCGGGCCGAAGCACGCGCCGTCCGCCGGATCGTCGATCGTGATCAGGGGCGCGGTCGGGTCGAGGAAGACGTTCAGCGTCGTGGTCGTCGCGTTGCCGGCCGCGTCGGTCGACGTGATCGCGATCGGGTTGTCGCCCGTCACGAGATCGACGTCGCCGCTCGCGATTCCTCCGCCGGCCGGGAGCGAGAAGCTGTTCGTCCCGAAGGTGACGGTCGTGGCCGTCGCGTCGGCGACCTGCACGCTGACCGACGCCGGGCTGCTCGCCAGCACGGTGCCGTCGGCTGGCGACAGCACCGTGTTCGTCGGCGGGATCGTGTCCACCGTGACGCCGATCGAGTTGCCGCCGGTGTTGTCGAAGGCGTCGGTCGCCGTGACGCTGATCGTGTTCGGCCCCTCGACGAGCGTCAGCGTGCCGGTCACCATCCCGCCGCCCGGGGGCAGCGTGATCGTGATCCCGGAGGGGGTCGAGGTGACCGTCGTGACGCTCTCGTCCACGACGCTCGCGGTCACGTCGACCGAGGTCGTGTTGACGAATGCTCCGTCGAGCGGGTCGTTGATGTCGACGTCGGGGACGGTCGTGTCCTCGCAGCCTCCGGGCGCCGCACACTCGAAGCGCAGGTTGTCGAAGCGGAACGACCCGTTCGAGACGTCCGTCACCGCGAAGAGGAGCTGGTCGAACGGCGTCGACGACTCGAATCCCAGCCACTGCCACTGGAACGACGTGATGAACGTCAGCGTGTCGACGAGGATGCCCTGCCGGACGCACCAGACCTCCATCACCACGTCGTCGAGGACGTTCGTCTTCACCTCGCAGGCGAAGCGGTTCACGTGCCCCTCGAAGGTGATCAGCATGTCGGCGTAGGGAGGCGGCGCGGGCACCAAGGGGTCCAGGTTCCCGATCAGGTTCGCCCCCTGCGGGCCGAACTGCCGCATCGTCCCGTCGACCGTCTCGACCCAGGGCGAGCCGCCGTCCGTGAGCGCGAAGGTCACCCCCTGGTCCGCGTACTCGTCGGAGACCGTGTCGCCGCGAACGAGCGGACCGGCCGTCGTGGCCTCGAACTCGATGACGGTCTCGCCCCCGCTGAAATCACCGGGGCTGGAGAGGATCGTGGCCTGGGCCATGGCCGTCGTGGACGCGACGGCGGCCAGGGCGCAGCCGGAGAGCGCCTTGGCGAACACGGAACGAAGCTGCGAAGCAGGCGTGAGCCGTTGCATGGTTGCAGATCTCCTTCTTCTCTCGAAAAGCGAAGCACCCCACCCCCCCGGACTGCGCCGGGACCGAGCCGAGTCCGCCGAATGTACGCAGGATCCGCGAATCGCGCTAGCCCTGGGCCAGCGCGCTCGTGCCGGCGATCCGCGCCCCGGATCAGGAGGCCTCGGCGCTCCCGCGCTCGAGCTCGCGGCGGCCGCTGCCCGTCGGCAGCCCGTGGGAAAGGGGCTCGGGAACGCTCGCGTACCGGGCGATCGCGGCGAAGAACGGCCCGAAGTCCCGGTCGAGGTTGCCGGTCAGACAGTCCGTCATATCGCGGTGAAATTCCGGGTGATTACGTAGGAACGTCCCGAAGTGGAATGCGGAATCGTAGAAGGCGTAGACCAGCCTGCGCATCGGCTCGATCTGGCGGCAGAAGCGCCGGCCGTAGTCGAGGAAGCGCGCAGCGGACGCGTCGCCCGCCTCGACGGCGGCGTGCACCGCGTCCGCGGCCATCACGCCGCTCTGCAGCGCGAAGTAGACCCCCGAGGAGAAGACCGGGTCGAGGAAGGCGAACGCGTCGCCCACGAGCACGAGGCCGCTCGTCGCGCAGTGTTTCGAGCGGTAGGAGAAGTCGCCCGTCGTGCGCAGCTCGGCGACGCGCTTGCCCGGCGCCAGCCGTTCGCGGATCCAGGGCTGGCGCTCCACCTCGCGCAGGAAGATCCGCTCGCGGTCCCGGACGTCGCGGTAGAGGTAGTCGGCCTCCGCGACGATCCCGACGCTCACGCGGTCGTGCGCCATCGGGATGTGCCAGAACCACCCGCGCTGCGGCAGGTAGGCGATCGTCGTCGCGCCCTCGTCGATGCCCTCGTCCCGCACGCTCCCCTCGTAGTAGGTCCAGAGCGCGATCTTGTTCAGCGAGGGGTCCTTGACGCGCCACCCGTTGCGGGTCTGCGCGAGGGCGTCGCGCCCCGTGGCGTCGACGGTCACCGGGGCGCGCAGCTCCAGGACCGCGCCGTCCTCGCGCACCGCCCTGACGCCGACGACCTGCGAGCCCTGGGCGACGAGCTCCTTCGCGGCCGTGAACGGGTACAGCCGGGCGCCCTTCTCGAGGGCGTTCTCCAGGAGCAACGCGTCGAACTCGGCGCGCGAGACCTGCCAGGTGCGCGAGCAGTCGTGATCGGTGTGCCGGTTGAAGTAGAACGGCATCGAGCGGCGCCCGTCGGTGCTGACGAACTGGACGCTGAACTTGCGCACCACGAAGCCCGCGGAGTCGACGCGCTGCACGAGGCCGAGGCGCTCGAGCGCGTACCAGCAGTGGGGGATCAGCGACTCGCCGATCCGGTAGCGCGGCAGCGGCTCGCGCTCGATCAGGGCGACGCGGTGGCCCTTCTCGGCGAGGAGCGCGGCGACGGTCGTGCCGGCAGGGCCGGCGCCGAGCACGATGGCGTCGAACTCGAGGTCGGGGGGCATGGGTCCTTCAGGCGAGCGATTCGGAGCGAGAGGATCTTACAGGGTCGGCACGGGCTCGGGCACGGGCTCGAAGTGACCGCCAGCGGCGATTCGATTGTTCGAGTTACGCTTCCCGCCCCTCACCATGGCTCCCGACCCGCGCTCCCGGTCCTCGTCACGGCTCGCCCCGTGGGCGGCGGCGCTCGCGGTCCTGCTCTGCGGCGCGGTGTGGGCTGGCGGCCTGCGAGGCCCCTTCCTCCTCGACGACGCTGCGGCGATCGTCGAGAGCGAGAACATCGAGAGCCTCACGCCGCTCGCGCGCGCCCTCGACGCGCCGGACGGGACCGGTGCGGACGCGCGCCCGCTCGTCGCGCTGTCCCTGGCTCTCAACTACGCCCTCGGGGGGCGTGCGGTCTTCGGCTATCGCCTCTTCGATCTCGGGGTGCACCTCGCGACCGCCCTGGCGCTTCTCGGGCTCGCGCGGCGCATCCTGATCGCCGCGCCCGGAGCCCACGCCGAGCCCGTCCGCGCATCCGTTCGCGTGGTGCCCGTGCTCGGAGCGGCCGCGCTCGCGTGCGCCTGGGTCGTGCACCCGATCCACAGCGCCACCCTGCACCACGTCATCCAGCGCAACGGGACGATGATGGCGCTCTTCTACTTGCTCGCGCTCTACGGCGCCGTGCGCGGATTCGCTTCGGCGCGCCCCGGCCCGTGGTTCGCGGCGAGCGTGCTCGCCTGCTGGCTCGGCGCGACGTGCAAGGAGGAGATCGCCAGCGCGCCGCTCGTCGTGCTCCTCTACGACCGCGCGTTCGTCTCGGGCTCGCTGCGCTCGGCGCTGCGCCGCCACGCCGGCCTCTACGCCGGTCTCGCGCTGACCTGGCTCCTGCTCGCCGGCCTGGCGACGACCGGCGGGCGCTCCGCATCGGTCGGCTTCTGGATCGAGAGCTGCACGCCGCTCGACTACCTGCGCACCCAGGCGAAGGCCCTGCTCCTCTACGCGCGCCTCGCGCTCTGGCCCGACCGCCTGGCCTTCGACTACGGCGGCTTCCCGATCGCGCACCGCTTCGCCGACGTCCGGCTCGAAGGCTCGCTCGTCGTGCTCCTCCTGGCGCTCTCGCTCGCCGGCCTGTGGCGGAAGCGGCCCTGGGGCTGGGTCGCGAGCGGCGTCTTCCTCGTGCTCGCGCCGACCTCGAGCTTCATCCCGCTCACCGGCGCGGTCGTCGCCGAGCACCGCATGTACCTGCCGCTCGCGGGGCTGCTCGCCCTCCTCGGCATGGCTCTCGTCCGCGCGACGTCCGCGAGCCCGCGCCTCGCGCCGCACGCGGGCGCGATCGTCGTCGCCGCGGCCGCGCTCGCCGTCGTTCCCCTCGGCGCGACGACCTGGCGGCGCAACCTGGTGTTCCGGAGCGAGCTCGCGGTCTGGGAGGACACCGTCCGCAAGCGCCCCGAGAACGGCCGCGCGTGGGGTTACTACGCGATCGAGCTCAAGAAGGCCGGTCGCGCCGCGGAGGCCGAGCGCGCGTACCGCGCCGCGCTTGCCCTCGCCCCGCGCTTCTACGTCGGCACCGTCAACCTGGCCCACATCCTCTTCGAGCGCGGCGAGCTCGAGGAGGCCGAGTCCCTCTACGCGCGCGCCGCCGAGCTGCACCCGACCGACGGCGAGCCGCGCTACTACCTGGGCGCGATCGGGCTCGCGACGGGGAAGATCGAGCAGGGGACGCGCGAGCTGCGGGCGGCCCTGGAGCGTTCGCTCGACGAGCGCCTGCGCGGGCCCGCGCTGCGCGAGCTCGCCTGGGTGCTCGCCACCTCCCCCGACGAGAGCGTGCGCGACGGCGAGGAGGCCCTGCGCCTCGCGCGCGAGCTCGCCGCCGCGGGCCCGGCGCGGGCGCGCCGGCTCGACGTGCTCGCCGCCGCGCTGGCCGAGGTCGGCCGCTTCGAGGAAGCCGTCGAGACCGCGCGGCGCGCGATCGAGGCGGCGCGCGCCGCCGGCAGCACGGCGCTCCTGCCCGGGCTCGAGGCTCACCGGGCCGCGTTCGAGCGCGGCGAGCGCTGGCGCGAGCGCCGCGACGGGTGAGCGGGCCACGCCGCGACGAGGATGTACACCGTGCCCACCGCGGCGAACAGGAGGTGGCCGGCGGTCATGCTCGGCGTCGACCAGAAGGCCGCGAAGAGGCCCAGGTACAGCGGGTGGCGGACGGTGCGCTCGAGCGAGCCGGCCTGGAGCGGTCCGGGCGAGGGCTCGCGCCCCCGGAATCCGCGCACGGCCTGCGCGACCCCGAGCAGCTCGAGGTGGTCGAGCAGGAAGGTCGCGAGCACGACGAGACCCCAGCCGGCCCAGGAGAGGCTGCGCAGCACGAGGGCGGGAGCCGTCGCGCGCACGTCCCAGACGACGGAGGGGATCGGACGCCACTGCCACATGAGGAGCACGAGGCACGCGCACGTCGCGAGCACGAGGGTGCTGCGCTCGACGGTGGCGGGGAGGACGCGCGCCAGGCGGCGCTCGAATCCGCCGTGCGCCAGCGCGCCGTGGTGGAGGCCGAGGAGCAGCAGCAGGCCGAGGTCCACGGCGAGCGCGACGCCCAGGGGGGACTCGCGGCCCTCCACCAGGCTCGGACCGACCCCGATCCTCTGGACGAAGGCGACCATCCCGAGGAAGGTCGCGAGGAAGATGGCGTAGGCGGCGAGGCCGTAGAGCAGCGCCGCGACCCCGGGGGCCGCGCGCGCCTTCACGAGGTCGGTGGGCATCGGAGGGGGGCGTCTTGGGGTCGGCACCCCAGCGGCGCGGGCCGCGCACCGGAGCTGCCAGGGAAACGCACGATTCGCCGGGATTCCTGGCGGTCCCGGGCGTCCGGTTGCGCCAGACCGATCGGGAGCGCTGCGAGCCGCGCCTCCTTATCATGACCACCGCGAGCCACGGCCCGTCGATGACCGAGCCCAGCGAGACCGAGCCCAGCGACGTGACGCGACTCCTGCGCGAGGGCGCGGACGCCCAGGGCCGCCTGCTGCCGCTGATCTACGACGAGCTGCGCTCGATCGCCCAGCGGCGCATGTCCGGCGAGCGCTCGGGGCACACCCTGCAGGCGACCGCCCTCGTCCACGAGGCGTACCTGAAGCTCGTCGACGAGGCCGCGACCGAGTGGCGCGACCGCGGCCACTTCTACTCCGCGGCGGCCGAGGCGATGCGCCGGATCCTGATCGACCACGCGCGCAAGATGCGCAGCCTGAAGCGCGGCGGGGACCGGCGCCGCGTGACGCTCGGCGGACCCGAGGGCCAGGTGGAGCTCGACTACGAGCAGATCCTCGCGCTCGGCGACGCCCTCGACCGGCTCCAGGCGGAGGACGAGCGCGCCGCGGCCGTGACGCGCCTGCGTTTCCTGGCGGGGCTCTCGGTCGAGGAGACCGCGCGCGCGCTCGGGATCTCCGAGCGAAGCGTGCATCGGGAGTGGACGTACGCGCGGGCGCGGTTGGTCGAGATCCTGGGGGAGGGCTAGGAGCCCGTTGAAGAACTCACGCGGCACCAGGACGGCGTCCGCCACCCTGGCTCGGCACCTGAAAGCCTCGACGAATCCACCGATTCGGCTGCGTTTCCAGGCACCGACCCAGGGCGGATGCCACCGCCCTGGTGCCGCGTGAGTTCTTCAACGGGCTCCTAGGCGAGTATCCTGGGGGAGTGACGGCGCAGCCCCCCTCCAGGCTCACCCAGCTCCTCACCGACCTCGACCGCGGCGGCGAGCACGCGGGCGCCGAGCTCCTGCCGCTCGTTTACGAGGAGCTGCGCGCGCTCGCGCGCGCGCGGATGCGCCACGAGCCGCCGGGCCACACGCTGCAGGCGACCAGCCTCGTCCACGAGGCGTACCTGCGCCTGATCGGCTCGGACGCGGAGTGGAAGGGCCGGGCGCACTTCTTCGGGGCCGCGGCGCTCGCGATGCGGCGCATCCTGGTCGAGGCGGCGCGGCGCAAGCGGCGCGCGCGGCACGGCGGGGAGGTCGAGCGCGTCGAGCTCGACGACGCCGAGCTCGCCATCGAGCCCCCGCAGGGCGATCTGCTCGAGCTCGAGGCGGCCCTGCAGCGCCTGGAGGCGCAGGACCCGCGCAAGGGAAGGATCGTGAACCTGCGGCTCTTCGCCGGGCTCACCAACGAGGAGACGGCGCAGCTACTCGAGGTGTCGGTCGGCACCGTCGAGCGCGAGTGGCGCTTCGTGCGCGCGTGGCTGCGCACCGAGCTTGGCGAGGACCGGGGCCCGGCGCTCGGCGCGGGCTCGGGCCCGGCCGCGTAGGATCGCCCGACCCCCCCCCCTCCCGATTTCTTCCTTTCTCCAGTTTCCATCGAGGGCGCGCGCAACCTGCGTCGCACGGTCCTCGAGTTCGGCGCCAAGCGCCCCGGGAGCGACGCGAGGAGCGGATGAGCGAGACGGACCTGAAGAGGCTCGAACGACTGTTCCAGGAGGCGGCCGACCTGCCCAAGGCCGACCGCGCGGCGTTCCTCGAGCGGGCGTGCGCGGGCGACGCCGGGCTGCGCGCGCGGCTCGAGGCGATGCTGCTCGAGATGGAGCGCGAGGGCTCGCTCGCGATCCCCGCGATCGGCCCCGGCGCGGGCCCGAGCGAACGGCCCGGGTCGCACATCGGACGCTACAAGCTGCTGCAGGTGATCGGCGAGGGCGGCTTCGGCGTCGTCTACATGGCCGAGCAGACCGAGCCCGTGGTGCGCTGCGTCGCGCTGAAGATCATCAAGCTCGGGATGGACACGAAGGAGGTCGTCGCCAGGTTCGAAGCCGAGCGCCAGGCGCTGGCGCTGATGGACCACCCCGGCATCGCGCGCGTGCTCGACGGCGGGGCCACCGGCACCGGCCGGCCCTACTTCGTGATGGACCTGGTGCGCGGGGTCTCGATCACCGAGTACTGCGACGCGAACAGCCTGGGGGCGCGCGCGCGACTCGAGCTCTTCCTCGACGTTTGCGCGGCGATCGAGCACGCCCATCAGAAGGGCGTCATCCACCGCGACCTAAAGCCGACCAACGTCATGGTCACGCTGCACGACGGCCGGCCCGTCACGAAGGTCATCGACTTCGGCATCGCCAAGGCGATGCACACGCGACTGACCGAGAAGACGCTGTTCACCGCGTACGAGCGGTTCATCGGCACTCCGGCCTACATGAGCCCCGAGCAGGCCGAGATGTCGGGGCTCGACGTCGACACGCGCAGCGACGTCTACTCGCTGGGAGTCCTGCTGTACGAGCTGCTGACCGGGTCGACGCCGTTCGACCCGAGCGCGCTCATGCAAGAGGGCCTGGCGGAGGTCAAGCGCGTCATCCGCGAGGAGCCGGCGCCGCGGCCGTCCCTGCGCATCAGCACGACCGCCGACGCGACGATCGCCGGCCGCCGCAGCAGCGATCTGCGCTCGCTCTCGCGGCGCGTGCGCGGCGACCTGGACTGGATCGTGATGCGCGCGCTCGAGAAGGAGCGCGCGCGGCGCTACGGCACCGTGAGCGAGCTCGCCGCCGACGTCCGGCGCCACCTCGCCGACGAGCCCGTCGTCGCGGGCCCGCCCAGCAAGGTCTACCGCATGCGCAAGTTCCTCGCGCGCAACCGCGCGGCGACCGCGTCGGTCTCGCTCATCACGCTGCTCGTGATCGGCGGCGCGATCGGGACCAGCATCGGCATGTGGGAGGCGGGCCAGCAGCGCGACGAGGCGCTCGCCTCGAACGAGCGCGCGCAGGCCGTGACGGAGTTCCTGATCGACACCCTGTCGCTGGCCGATCCGGAGATCGCCCCGGACCCGGACGTCTCCGTCCGCACGCTGCTCGACCGCGCCTCCAGGCACGCGGATGGCGCCTTCCTGGGCCAGCCGCGGGCCGAGGCGCGCGTGCGCGCGACGATCGGCCGGGCGTACTGCTCGCTGGGCGAGAACGAGCAGGCCGAGGCGAACCTGCGCCGCGCGCTGGCGCTGATCGAGGCCCTCGGGGAGGTCGACCCGCTCGAGCACTACACGGTCCTGTGGGGCCTCACGCACGTCCTCTTCCGGCTCGAGCGGGCGGACGCGCTGCAGGTCGCGCAGCGCGCGCGGCGCGTGGCCCACGCCGCCATCGAGGCCGACTACCCCGAGCTGGGCGCGGCCCTCGAGCGCTTCATCCGCGCCGTCGACGTCGCCGCGTTCGGGGCGGGCGGCGCGAGCGTCGCCGAGCTCCCGGGGCTCTTCGACGAGACGGCGCGGCGCTTCGACGCAAAGGGCCCGCCGGCCGGCGACCCCTGGCGGCTGATCGCCGCGGACACATGGATGGCGGCCGGCTTCTCGCTCTGGTACACGCCGCACGAGGCGCTGAGCGAGCCGATGTTCGCGAAGGCGCTCGAGGTGCAGCGCCAGGAGCTCCCGCCGAACCACCCGCAGATCGGCGAGACGGTCAGCCAGCTCATCGGCGTCCTCGGCCGCGCCGGCCGCGCCGGCGAGGCGGAGGCCTACATCCGCGACGTCGTCGAGCTCCTGCGCGGCGTCTACCACGAGGGCAACTTCAACCTCGCCTACCTCGAGTCGATGCTCGGCGACAACCTCGTGCGCCAGGGGCGCCTCGCGGAGGCCGAGCCGCTGCTCGTCGAGAGCCACGAGGCGATCCGCGCGTCGATCGGGAGCGAGGCCGTCTTCTACGTCGCCGACTCGTGCGGCCGCGTGATCCTGCTGTACGAGGCGTGGGGCAAGGAGGAGCTCGCCGCGCCGTACCGCGCCGAGCTTGCGCGGATCTGCGCGGTGGGCGACATGCTGCCGGGGTTCGTGCTCCTGCGGATGGCGTTCGGGCCGGAGCACGCGGAGATCGCGAGCCGCCTCGACGGGCTCTTCGCCGCGTGCGGCGACGTGTTCCATTACCTGTCGAAGAGGGTCGTGCCTTCCGCCGACCTCGGGCCGACGCTCGGCGAGCTGCTCGAGCTGCGGCGCGCGACCCTCGCCGACGACGATCCGCTCTCCGCGGCGATCGCGCGCGCGCTCCTCGCCTGGGCCAAGGCGCTCGAGCCCGGGACGGCTGACGGCGCGCGGCGGCGCATGGTCGAGGAGGCGCTGGCCATCCTCGCGTGCTGGGCCGAGGAGGGCCGCTTCGACGCGGCCGACGGCCACGCGCAGCTCTCCGAGCTGGCCTTCGCCGCCGCCGACTTCGCCGGGGCCGCGCGCCACGCGCGCCTCTCGTGGGAGATCCTGCGCGACCTCTTGGGCGCGGACGACTGGATGACGGCCAACGCGAAGGTGCGCGTCGCGCGCTGCCTCGTGCAGCAGGGCCTCTACGCGGAGGCCGAGTCCGTGCTGCGCCCGAGCCACGAGGTCCTGGTCGAGCAGGTCGGGGAGCGCCACCCGGAGACCGCCGCCGCGCGCGCCCTGATCCACGAGCTGTACGTCGCGTGGGGGAAGCCGGACGAGGCTGCGGCCTGGGCCGGAGAACTGTAGCCGGCGCGTCGCCGGCTGCTCCCGCGCGCGAATCCCGACGCGAACCCCGAAAGGAGCGAGCCGATGACCGGCGTGAGACCCATCCCCCCCGGCTTCAACACCGTGACCCCGCACTTGCTCTGGTACCACCTGGCGTTCCTCGCGCTCCTCTTGCCGGGCAACGTCGTGGGCGGCGTGCTGCGCCGCCCGCGCGCGCCGGCGGTCGCGGCCACGGCGTAGGGCGTCCGGCGGGCGTGGGGTAACGTACGCCCCGGCATGGACCGCCATCGAGCCCTCCCGATCGCGGCACTCGTCCTCGGCGCCGCCGGCGCCCTCTTCTCCGCGGTGCTGTGGTCCGCGCACGTCGCGGGGAGCGGCGCGCTCGCCGGGTCGTGCAGCGACGAGGGCTCGGCCTGCGCGCGCGCGCTCGCGAGCCGCTGGGCGTACTTCCCGCCGCTGCCGGCGGGCGCCGGAGCCGCCGCGGACCCGCGCGGCGTGCCGGTGGCGGCCGTCGGCTTCCTCTACTTCCTCGCGCTGTCGACCTGGCTCGCGGCCGTGGGCGCGCCGGGCGCGCGGCGGCGCTGGACCTGGGCGGCCCTGCTCGCGTGCGCGGCGGGCGGCGCCCTCGCGTCTTTCGCGCTCCTTTGCCTCTTGGCCTTCGACGTGGGCTCGCTCTGCCCGTACTGCCTCGGCGCGCACCTGTGCAACTTCGGGCTCGGAGCGGCGCTCTTCCTGGCGCGGCCGCGCGGCCCGCGCGCGAGCGAGGGGATCGCGGAAGGCCACCCCGGCGCGCGCCTCGCGGCGACGGCGCTCGCGCTGATCGCCGCGCTCTCCGCCGCGAGCTGGCTCGCCGTGCGCGGCGCGACGCTCGGGCGCGCGAACCGGGAGCTCGCCGGGCGGCTCGACGCGATCGAGCACGACGCCGCGTTGCTCGAGGCGCGCTACCTCCAGGACGAGCGCTTCACCAAGGACGACGCCGCCCGCGAGCGCTTCGACCGCACGATCCGCGCCGACGACCCGGTGATCGAGCAGGTCCCGGGGCCCGCCAGCTCGCTCGTCGTCTACGGCGACGCCGAGTGCCTCAGCTGCAACTACTTCGAGCGCTACCTCTCCGAGGTGATCCGGCCGATGTTCAACGGCCATCTGCGGGTCGTGTACAAGCACTTCCCGCTCGAGAAGGACGCGCACGCCCTGCCCGCGGCCCAGGCGCTCGAGGCCGCGCGGCTGCAGGGCAAGTTCTGGGAGATGCATGACGAGCTGCTCGAGCGGCGCGGCGAGCTGGGGCGGGTCGACTGGACGCGACTCGCCGGCACGCTGGGGATGGACCCGCTGCGCTTCCGCGAGGACTTCGCCTCGCGCCAGGTCCTGGCGCGCATCGCGGAGGACCTGCGCTTCGGCCGCGAGCTGGGCGTCGACTCGACGCCGACGGTCTTCCTCAACCGGCGCGTCGTCGAGCGCTCGCTGCGCAGCCTCGACGGGTTCTGGAAGCTGCGCGCGGACCAGCTCAGGCGCTCGTACGAGGCGCGCGGGGACCCGTGGTAGGGGCGGCCGCGCGGGCGGGTAACCTCGGGCGAGCCCGGAGATAAGGACGCCGGTCATGAAGCTCGCCCTCTCGCTCGGCCCGCTGTGGTGCATCGCCTGCGTGGCCGCCGCGCCCGTTTCGGAGCGGCCCGAGCCGCCGCAGCCCCGGGAGGTCGGCGCCCTGTCCGAACCGCTGCCCGTCGTGACCGGGTCGCCCGGGGCGGCTCGGGCTCGCGCGCCGCACGCCTTCGGCGGGAGGAGCTGGGACGAGCTGCGCGCCGCGCGCCCCCGCGCGGCGAGCCTCGCCGCGCACCCTGCCGCGCGCGTCGACGCGACGCTGCTGCCGCGCCTCCACCTCGAGGAGGCGACGCTGCGCGAGGCGCTCGAGCTCCTCGAGCGCTCGATCGGGGTGGACGTGCACCTCGATCCGGCCGCCGAGGAACAGGTCTCGGGCGAGCCGCTCACGATCGACGTGCCGCGCCCGCTCGCGGCGCGCAGCGCGCTCGATCTCGTCACCGAGCTGGCGGGCGACGAGATCACGTGGACGCTGCGCTACGGCCTCGTCTTCGTCACGACGCGCGAGAAGGCGCGCGGCGCGCCGAAGACGACGATCTACGACGTCGCCGACCTCGTGCGCGGAATCCCCAATCACCCAGGCCGCGAGATGGACGTCAGCCCCAGCGGCGGCATCGCCTACCCCGACGAGGACCTCGTCGAGCGCACGCCGCCTGTCGTCGACGAGAGCTGGCTCGTCGAGCTGATCCGCGGCACGATCGACCCCGAGAGCTGGGACCGGCCGGGGAACTCGATCACGATCCGCGACGGGAAGCTGATCGTGACGCACGATTAGCTACCGCTCCACCGCCCGCGCCGGCCTCACCCCCAGGTCGTTGTAGCGCACCTCGGGCGTGAAGCGGCCGCGGTGCGAGCTGCGCGCGTCGGTCGCCGACTTGCTGAAGCTGCCGCCGCGGAACATCCGGTTCAGCGTGTGCTCGCCCCGGCGTTCGCCGTCGCCGGGAGCGATCGGCAGCCGGTAGGAGGCCGACGGCTCGCGGCACCACTCCGCCACGTTGCCCATCGTCTCGTGCAGCCCGAACCCGTTCGCGGGGAACGCGCCGGCGTGCGCGTGCACGGCCCAGCCGTCGTCGAGTCCCGGCCATTCGCGGATCGCCGCGAACGTCCCGCCACCGCGCGCTGCGGCCGCGTCGGCGATGTTGACGTGGCCGACGAGCGACTCGCGCTCGTCCCCGGTCCACCACGGCGTGTCGGTCATCGCGCGCGCCGCGTACTCCCATTGCGCCTCCGTCGGCAGGACGAGGCCCATCTTCCACATCGCGCTCGCGCACGCCTCCCAGCTGACCTGCTCGACCGGGTGCAAGAGGGTCGTGACGTTGCCGGCGTACACGTTCGGCGGATCGTAGCGGCTCGGGTCGTAGCCGTTGACGTGCAGCCACTGGCCCTGGGTCATCTCGTACTTCGAGAGGAAGAAGGCGTCCAGGACGACCTCGTGCACCGGTCCCTCGCCGGAGTCGGCCAGCGGGTCGTAGTTCTCCTCTTCGGGCGTCTGGCGCTGGGCGCCCATGGCGAACGCACCCGGGGGGAGGAGCACGAAGACGAGGCAGGTGTCCTCGTCCAGCACGAGCCGGCCGCTGTCGTCGCGGTCGGGGACCTCGCCGCTCAACGGGTGGCCGAACTCCCACAGCCACGACTCGGGGTCGGGGCCGATCGGGACCAGCCCCCGCTGCGGGGTCAGCTTCAGCCCGCCGTAGAGCGGGAACGCCCGCGCGTCGCCGATCGCCTCGATCGCCCCCTCCCACGCGCGCCGCGCAGCTTCGCCCGTCAGCGTCCGCTCGTCGACGCTGCGCGCGAAGGCGAGTCGGCGGTCGATGCCCCAGCCCCAGCGCTCGGAGGTGCCCGAGACGAGGCCCCTGTCCTCGTCCGCGAACGCCTCGATCTCGCCGACGAGCTTGTCGAGCTGCGCGTGCCACCAGCGGTCCTCGTCCTCGTCGAAGTGCCAGGCGCGCGGTTGCGACACGAGGGCGTCGGCCTCCGCGACGGCCGCCTCCAGCTCGCGCAGGGCGGCGAGCCCCGCGCCCCCGCCGGCCGCCGCGACGGCGTTCCGGAGCGTCGCAGCGGACTCCTCGATCTCCTCCTGGCGCTCGCCCGAAGCCATGTCGAGCGATCGGGCGCTCATCTGCAGCGCCTCCTCGTCGAGGCCGTTCGCGAAGAGCGCCCACGCCACCGTGTCCGCGATGACCGCGCGGTCGGCCTGCGTCCGGGCGCGCTGCAGCGCCACCCGCGCGAGCGCCAGCCCCTCGGCCTCGCGTCCGAACGTCAATCGCTCGGGCTGGACCAGCTCCCAGGCCAGCGCGTTGACCGCGCCCGGGTCCTCGGGCAGCCGCGCCGGATCGAGGGCGAACGGGGTGGCCGTACGCTTCCCCGTGCGCACGTCGTGCGCGCGGCGCGTCGCCTCGAGCTGTTCCTTCAGTGCGAGCCACTCGGCGTGTTGCGGGTGCGCACTGCGCGCCGCGTCGAGCTCCTCGTCGGACATCGGAAGGCCGCGCTCGCGCAGCGCGTCGCGCTGCGCGTAGTGCCCGGGGTCCCCGCCGCCGGGATCGGGGTAGAGCCCGGCGACGAGCTCGCGCGCTCGCTCCAGCCAAGCCTCGTACTCGGGGACGAGCTCGGGCGTCGCGGGCCACAGCGTCTCCGCCCGCGCCTGCAGGTCCTCCAGCTTCTGGAACGCCGACAGACGCATGACGTTCGCGCGCTCGCGGCGCGCCTGGTCCGCGTTGGCGTCGGCGATCTTGCGCTGGGCGTCGGCGGCCTGGCGCCCTTCCGCCTGGACGTACCCGACCGCCGCCAGCCCGCCGATGGCGGCCAGCACGGTGGTCCCGATCGCGGCCGCGAGCCCGCGGTTGCGCGCCACCCACTTGCGCAGCTCGGCGAAAGCACCGGTCTCGTACGCGCTGACCACGCGCCGGTCGAGGAAGGCGCGCAGGTCCTCGGACAGGTCGCTCATGTCGGCGTAGCGGTCGCGCGGCAGGCGCGCCATCGCCTTCTCGCAGATCGCCGCGAGCTCGGGGGGGACCTTGGGGTCGATCACCAGCACGCGCGTCGGAGGTCCCTCCAGGAGCTTCAGCAGCACCGCGGTCGGCGTGACCTTCGCGCCGGGCGCGACGTAGGGCGCTTGCTGCGTGAGCAGCCGGTAGAGCATCGCGCCCACCGAGTACACGTCGGTGCGCGCGTCCAGCTCGGCGACCCTGCCCTGCGCCTGCTCGGGCGACATGAAGGACGGCGTCCCGACGACGTCGCCGTCCATCGTGCGCAGCGGGTCGTTCGAGTCCGTGACGATCTTGCTGTCGTGGCCGGCGCGCAGCAGGTTGAACTTGGTCGTCTCGGTCTTGATCCGGACGTCGGTCAGGTCCTCGCGGCCGAGCACCCGGGCGAGGCCCCAGTCCATCACGTAGACCTCGCCGAAGCGGCCGATCATGATGTTGGCCGGCTTGAGGTCGCGGTGGATGACGCCCTTCGTGTGAGCGTAGGCCATCGCGTCGCAGACCTTGAGGATCACCTCGAGGACGCGCGCCGTGCTCCAGCCGTCCTCCCCCCGCTCCGCGAGGCCGAAGATGTGGTTGAGGTCGCGCCCGCGCACGAGCTGCATCGTGAAGAAGACGCGGCCCGCCGCGTCCAGGCCGAGCTCGTGGACCGGCACGATCCCCGGATGATCGAGCTGCCCGGTGATCTGCGCCTCCTCCATGAAGCGGCCGAGCGACTTCGGGTCCGCGTCGTCGGCGTTCGGCTGCTCGGCGCGCTTGTCCCCGCGGCCCAGGATCACCTTCATCGCCAGGTTGCGGCGCAGGTCCTCGTCCCAGACCTTGAGGATCGCGCCCATCCCGCCGCGCGCGATCTCGCCGGTCAGCTTGTAGCGCGGCGCGCGCGGCCCGTGCGCCTTGAGCCGCTTGAGGATCTGCGTCGAGTGGGCGTACGAGACCGAGTGCGCCGCCGGGAGCTCGCTGGGCGGCAGCGCGACCCCCGGGTCGACGTCGACGCCGAGCCTGTCCCGCAGGCGGTCGGCGAGCGGTCGATCGCGCTCGACGGTTTGCTCGTCTTCGGCTTCGGGTTCGTCGGAGTGGACCACGTCGTGAATCTACGTCAAGCCCCCGAGCCCGCGCCAGGTCGGCCCGCGACTGCTCCGCCGCCGGGGGGGCGGGCCTCCCTCCGGCGCCACCGCCGACCCCGCCACGGAGCTTCGAAGCGAATGTCCACTGCTCGCGACCTCACCCTGCATGTGTGCGCGGGACGAACCCGTTGCTCGTCGCGAACGCCGCCGTCGTCTTCGATTCGTCCAGCCCCACCGCGGGCGGGCGACGTCGGCCCGAACGACTCGCTCAGCTTCTTCGGCCAGCTCGCCGACGGCCTGCTCGGGAGGAGCGTCGTCATCGCCGTCGACGGGTTCCTGAACGGCGAGATCGACACCAGCTGCTCGCAGCCCATCTTCCTCGGCCTCGTCGCGGGCGACTTCGAGATCGTCGCCGGGACGAGCCTGGCGGGCGGGACGCTCGGCCTCGGGGATCGAGCGCCGGGGGGGAGCGCTCGGGGCGAGGTCTGGCCGCCCAATGCGATTCCGTATATAGTGCCGGGGTTCCGAGGAGAAGAAACTCCTCTCTCACGCGTCGCTGCGGGGTCCCATTCATGAAAACTTCCCGGGGTCTGTCCACACTCGCCGTCTGCATGTCGTCGTTCGCCTTCCCGGCAGCGCCGGGGGCGCAGGATTCGGTCGCCGTCGACAAGCGTCGCTTCGACATCCTCGACTTCGAGGGGATCCCCGCGGGGACCGTCCTCGAGGCGGTCTACGGCCGCCACGGCCTCGGCCCGGTCGGGGTGCACGGGACCAACCCGCTGCTCGGCGCCGTCGACGCGGCCGTCGTCTTCGACTCGTCCGACCCCACCGGCGGCGACTTCGACCTCGGAACGCCGAACGAGGACTTCGGCGGCCCGGGCGTCGGCGAAGGCGGCTCCGCGGGCAGCCCGTTCCAGAACGACCGCGCGCTGGGCCGCACGCTGATCGTCGCCAGCAGCCTGGTCGACGGCGACGGCGACGGCCTCGTCGACGATCCCGGCGACGTCGACGTCGACGGCTCGCGGCTGTCCCTCGACTTCTCGGAGTTCGGGGTCGTCACGCTGCACGCGATCACCGTCATCGACGTCGAGGGGAACGGGCTGCCGCCCGTGGTGGCGATGTACGACGCAGAGGGCGGCCTCATCGGCGACCCCGTCGACCTGCCGCTCGCTGGCGACAACGGCGTCGCGCGCGTGCGCCTGGGCGCCGTGCCGGGCGTGGCGAGCATGGACGTGATCCTGAACGGCTCGGCCGCGATCGACGAGGTCCTGTTCGAGATCGCGCCGAAGGCGCGCATCCACGGCCGGGTGTGGGACGACCTCGACGGCGACGGCATCCAGGACCGCGGCGAGCCCGGGCTGGCTGGCGTCGTCGTGACCCTCGCGAGCGCCGCCGCCGGTCCTCCGCTCGCGACCGAGACGAACGCGGGAGGCGTCTGGCAGTTCAAGGACCTCGATGCGGGCACCTACACCCTCGACGTCGACCCCGCGAGCCTGCCCCAGGGCGCGTTCCCCTCGCCGTGCGACGCCGGCGACGACGATTCGAAGGACAGCGACTGCGCCCCCGTGACCCTGACGCTCGGCGCCGGCCAGATCTCGACGACGACCGACTTCGGCTTCGACAGCGAGTGCGACGGCGCGATCGGCGACACGGTCTTCTTCGACGTCGACGGCGACGACCTGCAGAGCCCCGGTGACGTCGGCATCGGGGGAGCGCTCGTCCGCCTGCTCGACGAAGCGGGGACCGAGCTCGCGACGGCGATCACGGACGCCGACGGCCGCTACCTCTTCGAGCGCCTCTGTCCCGGGCTGTACCAGATCTACGTGCGCCCCGGTGGCACGAGCCTGGGCATCGGCTCCACCGTCGGACCCGTCGCGTGCAACGTCGGCGGGGACGAGTCGATCGACAGCGAGTGCGGTCCCGTGTGCGTGCAGGTCTTCCCCTTCGCGCTCGGCTCGACGATCGACTCGAGCATCGACTTCGGCTTCCGCGACTGCGGGGACTGCGTCGGCCAGATGACCTCGCTGTCGCTGCACTACAGCGGCGAGACCTCGGCCTTCGTCGAGGTCTTCCAGAACGACGGGACGAACGTCTACTCCGACGACGTCGCGCCCGACGAGTCGTTCAGCTTCTTCGGGACGCGCAGCGGAGGGAGGCTCGGCCCGCAGGTGAACGTTTTCGTCGACGGCGTCTTCCACGGCGAGATCCACACGAGCTGCTCGCAGCCGATCTTCATCGGGCTGACGGTCGGCAAGTTCGAGATCGTCGCCGGCGCGAGCCACGACGGCGGGACGCTCTGTCTACCGGATTGATGCGCCGGCTCACGAGCGCGACGCGCGCGACAGCGTCGCGATCAGCGCGCGGGCGAGGGGCGAGCGGTAGCTCGTGAACGGGTTCGCGACGTAGCGGCCGAGCTTCTCGAGGTGGTAGTCGACGACCATGTCGTCGAGCGCGTCGTCCATCGGATAGGCGCCCTTCCCGCACGCGATGTCCCGGAGGAGGCGCAGGAAGCCGACGCGCTTCATCGGCTCCATCAACGCGGTGACCGAAGCGCCGGGGGCGACCCCGGCCATCAGCTCGCGCTCCGCGGCGGAGAGCTCCGTGCGCGCGTCGCCGACCTCGAACCCGGTGCACACGCCGGCCTCGACGCGCGGCCGCAGCAGGGAATGCCCACCGCCCTCGTCCGCGAAGTCGGCGATCGAGCCGCGCGCTCCCTCGAGCAGCACGCGCCCGGTCGCGTAGTCGCGCGGCTCGAGGATCCGCGCCGAGCGGCCGCCGGCGAGCGTCAGCCGGCGCTCGGCCGCCGCGCTCGAGAGGCGCCGGCGCTTCCCGGAGATGACGCGCGGAGACTCGAGGAGCGCCTTCGCCGTCGCGATCCCATGGTAGGCGTACGCCGAGTGGAAGAACGTGACGCTGCGCAGGGCGCCGAGGTGCTCGCGCGCCGCCGGCTGGCGCACGGCGTCGAACCAGGGCAGGCGCGTGCAGTCCTCCGCGACCCACGTGGCCCGGAACGCGCGCGCGAGGCGGACGTGGCGGAAGTGCTTGAAGCGCAGGACCGGCGTGTCGATCAGGAGCTCGACCCTCGACGTGTCGAACCGGCAGAGCGCCTGCAGCGCGCGCGGGACGGCGTCCTTCCCGACGGCGAGGTACACGAGGTCGGCGCCCGCCAGATCGCTCGCCGTCAGCTGCTGGAGCGGCGCGACCTCGTACTCGACCCCGCCGCACTCGAGCACCCTCGCCGAGCGCGCGTAGATGCGCTGCACGCGGAAGGCGTCGCTCGCGCGCTGCAGGGCGGGCAGCGCCGCCTCGCGCACCCGCCTCCCGGCGCCGACGACGAGGACGCGGCGCGCGCTCATGAAGCGCTCGCCGTCCTCTCGCCGAAGACCCTCTCCCGCAGGTGCTCCGCCAGGCGGATCGAGAGCGCGACGATGGTGAAGGTCGGGTTGGCGCACCCGCTCGTCGGGAAGACGGAGGCTCCGGCGACGTACACGTTCTCCACCGAGTGCACGCGCAGGTCCGCGTCGACGACGGAGCTCGCCGGGTCGACGCCCATGCGCGTCGTGCCCATGTGATGCGAGGCGTCCTGCGTGATCGGCCAGGGGTCCGCGTGCTCGAGCGTCGTGGCGAGCCGCCCGAGCTGCTGCCGCTCGACCTCGTCGGCGAGCACCGCGTGCAGCGCAATCAGCGATTCACGGTCGCGCTGCGAGCACGCGTGCCGCACGAGCGGAAGCGGCTGCCCGTAGACGTCGAGCTCGCCGCCGAGCACGACGCGGTTCTCGGGATCGGGCTCCATCTCCATGAAGTTGCGCAAGCGCACGGTGCGGATCCTCGGCCGCCGGCGCGCGACGACGCGGAAGTACAGGTACTGCAGCACGCGCGGTGCATCGAGGACGATCCGGAAGACCAGCCCGATCCAGTCGCGCAGCGACTTGCGCTCGTTCGAGAGGTCGGAGTCGTCGCCCGTCTCGGAGTAGTCGCGCAGCGCGACGAACTTCCCCTTCTGCCGCGCCTTCCAGCCCGCGAGCACGAAGCGCGCCCGCTTGACCAGCAGCACGAAGGCCTCGATGCCCGCGTTGTCCGACCAGGGGAACAGCGGCTCGAGGCGCACGTAGGCGTTCAGGAGCCGGCGTGCGTCCTGCACCGCCGGGCTGAGCCGCAGGCCGGCGTAGCCGGCGTAGCCGGCGTGGAGGCACCCGAAGTAGTAGGGCAGGTCCCCGACGGGCTGCCGCAGGTGCAGGAGGCCGTGGTAGTTCTTGGGGTGGTTCATCATGTAGCGCCCGACCTGGTCGTTCTCGTTGCCCAGGCCCGCGGCGCACAGGTCGCGCGAGTTGAGCAGGATCCGGGCGTTCTCGATGCCCCCCGTGGCGATGACGAAGACGCCGGCGCGGACGCGCAGCTCGCGACCGTCGCTCGTGCGCACGACCCCTGCCTCCACGCGGTCGCGCGACGCGGAGCCCTCCAGGCGCAGGAGCGTGGCGTCCAGGAACAGGTCGACGTCCGCGCCCTCGAAGACGTGGCGGAGCTCGCGGCCGAAGTTCTGCGGCTCGCTCGCCGCCAGGAAGACCTTCTCGTCGATCTCCGACCAGGCGGGCTCCACGCCGCCCTCCCCGCGCAAGGCGCCGAAGCCGTCCGACTCGAAGAAGGCGAGCGGCGGGAAGCGGTAGCGCCGCGCCGCCTTCTCGTAGTAGCCGAGGAGCTCGGAGCGCTCGATCGGCCAGCCCGAGCTGCGCACGTACGGCCGCGGCCGCATGTCGATGTCGTCGAGCGGGCTCGAGAGCCCCGCCCACGTCGTCGAGGCTCCGCCGAGGACGCGCTCGCGCGAGTAGTCCTTGATGTGGATCCCCTCGCTCAGGACGCGGCGCAGCTCGTCGCCGTGGCGCGTCGGCCGCCGCCGGCCGCTCTCGAGCACGCAGACCTTCAGCCCCGCGCCGGCGAGCTCGCTCGCGAGCGTCGCTCCCGCCGGTCCGGAGCCCACGATGCAGAGGTCGTACGCAGGTAGCTCGCCGCGCGGGTCATCGGCCAGGTCGACGATCATGACGGAGGACGCGGGGAGGGTAGCAATCGTGTGCGTGGCGCGCCGCGTCCGGGGGCCGGACGGGCACCAGCGCGTCGAGCGCGGGGAGGAAGAGCTGGAACGTCGACCCGCACCCGGGACGGCTCTCGAACGTCACGACGCCGCCGTGGTCCTCGACGAGGCCGTGCACCACCGCGAGCCCGAGGCCCGCGCCGCGTTGGCGGCCCGCCTCCTTGGTCGTGAAGAAGGGGTCGAAGATGCGGTCCCGGATGTCCTCGCCGATCCCGCACCCGTCGTCGGCCACGTCCACGCGGACGTACTGCCCCGGGGCGACCGAGTTGAAGCCGGACAGGATCTTCGCCAGCTCGACGGCCTCGGTGCGCAGGGTCAGCGTGCCCCCCGCCGGCATGGCTTCGACGGCGTTCTGTCCCAGGTTGGTCAGGACCCGCACGAGCTGCACCGCCCCGCCGCGCACCGGCGGGAGCCCGCCGTGGAGATCGAGCTCCACGCACACGCCGGCGGGCAGCCGGAGCACTTGGAGGGTGTCGCGCACGATCGAGTTCAGGTCGAGCGGCTCGCGCCGGTAGCGCCCGCGGCGGCTCAGCGCGAGGAGCAGCTGGTTGATCTCGGCGAGGCCGCTCGCCGCCCCCTCGAGCTCGGCGACCAGCCGCCGGAACGCCGGATCGTCGCTCCAGGCGCGCAGGCGGCCCGAGCAGACCGCCAGCGGCGCGAGCAGGTCGTCGAAGTCGTCGGCGATCCGGCCCGCGAGCCGACCGGCCGTCTCGAGCCGTTGCAGACGATGCTGCTCCTCGCCGGGGCCCGACGCACCCCGCGCGTCGAGCCCCGGGGTCTGCTCGTGCGCGATGCCGATCGCCCCCGTGATCTCGCTCCCCTGCTCGCGCAGGGGCTCGACGCGGCTCTCGTACCAGCGCCCCTGCCACGCGAAGCGGCAGGTGCCCGGCTCGCCGGCCAGCGCCCGAGCGTGCCTCTGGAGGACGGGATGCGCGGCGTCATGCGTGCGGATCAGCTCGCGCAGCGGGCGGCCCACGAGATCGACCTCGCACAGGCCCAGTGGCTCCATTCCCGCGCCGCGCGCCGACGTCAGAGTGAGATCCAGGTCCGTCGTCCAGAGCACCGCGGGCAGCCGCTTCAGGAGCAGACGCGCGCGGATCGAGGCCGCTTTCATACCCCCTCCCGTCTCGAAGGTCGGCGACCAGCCGAGCGCGGGATGCTACTCGTCGGTCGTCTCGATGTCACGACCAATCGCTCGTCGTCACGAGGAGTTGACGTCCGCGCGGACTTCGCGCAGAGTGACGCGCGCGGTGCTCGCGGGTCGCGCGCTGCTCTCCGCCGCCGCGCTCGCCACGCGGACCCGTTTCGATCGGGGCTCGCGCATCGAGTGGCCTGCGCCGCGCGCGTCCGCCGCGTGCGCCTCTGCGCGCGTGGCCCTCGTCTCGCGCCGGCTGCTACGCTGCCGCGGGCCCCCATGAGCCGCCCCTGGGATGCCGAGCGCGCCGTCTCCATCGGGCTGGCGCGCGGCCTCCTCGCGCGCCAGTTCCCCGAGCTCGCGGGCGAGCGCGTCGAGCCGTTCGGCGTCGGCTGGGACAACAGCGCCTTCCTCGTCGGCGGCGAGTGGGTGTTCCGCTTCCCGCGCCGGAAGCTCGCCGCCGCTCTGATCGAGCGCGAGATCGCGATCCTGCCGCGCGTCGCGCCCGGGCTTCCGCTGCCGGTGCCCGTTCCGACGTTCGCGGGGCGGCCGGCCGCGGGCTACCCCTGGCCCTTCGCGGGGTACCGGCGGCTCCCGGGCGCGGCCGCCTGCCGCGCGCGGCTCGACGCCGCGGGGCGCCAGCGCGCCGCGCGGCCCCTCGCGCGGTTCCTCGCGGCGCTCCACGCCACGGGCGCGATCGACGGTCCGCGGCCCTGGCTCCCGATCCTCGAGGACCTGCCCGCGGACTTCGTGCCGCGCGCGCGGGCGCTCGTCCACGGCGACCTCTACGCGCGCCACGTCCTCGTCGACGCGCGCGGAGCCCCATCCGGCGTCATCGACTGGGGCGACGTCCACGCCGGCGAGCCCGCGGTCGACCTCTCGCTGGCGCACGCCTTCCTGCCGGATCGCGCGCGCGGGGCGTTCCGCGACGCCTACGGCCCGATCGACGAGCCGACCTGGCGCATGGCCCGCTTCCGCGCCCTGCACTCGGTCGTGCACTTCCTGCGCTACGGGTGCGAGGTCGGAGACGCGGCGTTGGTCGACGAGGGGCGCACGGCCCTCGCGCACCTCGCGGGCTACTCGATCTGAACGCTGACCTCGACCTCGCCCTGCGCGGGAACCTCGAGGACGACGCGCGTCCGCACGCCCTGCGCGTTCCGCTCGAAGTACACGGTGCTCGAGCCCTCGTGCACGAGGACGCTCGAGAGCTCGTCGATCGCCAGCGGCGCGGCCTCCGGAGCGGCGCGGGCCAGGTGCTCGCTCGCGATCTTGGCGAGCTCGCGGACTCGCTCGCGCCCGCCCGCCTGCACCACGTGCATCCACCAGCGCAGCTTCTGGCTGACGGCGTACAGGCGCGCGAGGTCGGTCACCTGGGGCGCCTCGGTCGCGAAGAACTCGAGGCCGTTGAACCGCGCGACGACCCGGTGCCGCGGCAGCGCCAGCGCCACCACCGTGTCCGGCGCGTCCGCGATCTGCGGCAGGTCCCCGGCGCGGCTCAGCTCCTCGCGCGCGCGCTCGGCGTCGAACTCGACGATCCGGTGCGTCTCGATCGCGAACCTCAGGAGCTCCTGCAGCTCCTCCGGGGTCAGCAGCTCCTTCCCGTCGCGCCCGGCACCCGTGCGGTCGGGTACGCGAAGGGTCCCGTCCGCGAGCACCTCGACGTACGGCCCCTGCGCGCGGCGCGGCGGCGCGAAGCCGCCCTGGTAGTCGAGGCTGAGCACGACCGCGGAGCGGTCCTCCGGGAGCTCGTAGTCCTCGAGGGTCGGGGTCATGGAGAGGGAGAGGGCGGTGAGCGTGGCGAGCATGAGCGGCCTCCCGTCGCGAGGGGGCAAAGGGGCAAGGGGGTGCGGGCGCCGGCCATCGTACGCCGCGCGCGTCGCGCCCGGGCTCGAGGCCCCGGGACCCCGGTCAGAGCACGCGCCGCGGGGGCAAGAGGACGTTCGCGGCGAGCAGCCCTCCGACCAGCGACACGGCGACGAGGCTCGTCTGGAACGCCCACTCCATCCCGGCGAGGGCCTCGCGGTCGAGGAACGAGGTCAGGCTCCGGTAGCCCAGGCTGCCGGGGACGAGCAGCAGGATGCCCGGCGTCACCGGCACCGACGACGGCCGGTCGAGCGCGCGCGCGTAGAGGTTGCCCGCGAGGCCGACGACGAGCGCGCCGAGGAACGCGCCGAGGTCCTTGCCGAGGGCGACCGCGCCGAAGCGCGCCGCGAGGAAGCCCACGACCCCCGTGAGGTAGATGACGCCGAGCTCCCGCGGGCGCGCGTGCAGCAGGATGCCGAAGGCGAGCGGGGCGACGGCGAGCGCGGCCCAGACCGCCCACGGCGGCAGCGGGTGGGGCGTCTGGGCGGGGCGCAGCGGCGCCAGCGCCTCGCCCAGCCGCCAGGCGAGCGCCACTCCCAGCAGGATCGTGAGGAAGGTCGTCGCGGCGCCGGCGAGGCGCGCGACGCCCGACACGAGGTGGCGCGTCGCGAGCTCGATCATGCCCGTGGTCAGCGTCAGCCCCGGAACCAGCACGATCAGGCTCGACAGCGTGACGACGCGGTGGTCGAGCGCGGTGAAGTGCGCCATGGCCAGCGCCACGGCCGCGGCGACGAAGGCCGCCAGCGGCTCGAACACGCTGAGCCCCTCGGAGCGCTGCGCGAGCAGCCGCCCGAGCGCGAACGTCGCGAGGCCCAGCGCGAACGACAGCGCGACCTCCGGTCCGCCGCCGGCGAAGAAGCACGCGGCGCAGGCCGAGGCGATCCCGAACGACAGCGCGGTGACGGAGGGCGGGTAGCGCGGGGGTGCTGCGGCGATCGCGTCCAGCCGCTGCGTGGCCACCGCGACGCCGCAGCGACCGTGCTCGACGTCCTCCATCACGTCGTCGAACTCGACCAGCTTGCCGAGGTCGACCTCGCCCGAGTCGCTGCGCACGAGGTAGGTGCGCACGTCCGGGAACGCGCCGAACGCGGCGAAGACCGAGGTCGGCGTGACGAAGAAGCTCGCCTCCTCGCCGAGGCCCGTCGCGACCTTCTGCAGCACGCGCTCCAGGCGGTGGGCCGGCGTGCCGTAGCGGTGCAGGAGCCGCGCGATGCGGACGAGGAAGTCGCGCGCGGCGTCGGGCGCGGGGGGGACGGGCGGCGGCATGGTGGATGCGGGGAAAGGGGGTGATGCGCAGCCAGGGTGCGCGACGATACGCTCGAGTCCGTATCGCCGCGAACCCCTCGAGCGCGCGCAATGGCCTCGTCCCCCTTGTCCGAGGAACGACCATGACCCCGAAGACCGAAACGAAGACGCGCGTCCGGGACGTGATGTCGAGGAACCCGATCTGCGTGACGGGGGCGGCCGACGCCCGCGAGCTCGCCCGCCTGTTCGACGAGAACGACGTCTCGGGCGTGCCCGTGGTCGACGCGCAGGACCGCGTCGTCGGCGTCGTCTCCAGGACCGACCTCCTGCACCGCTGCGTCGAGGGGCCGCCCGGCTCGCGTCCCGGAGGAGCGTTCCTCGAGGCGCTCGGGGAATCGGCGTCCCTGGGCGGCTTCGACCCCGAGGAGCTGGGCCTGGTCCAGGACTTCATGACGGACCCTCCCGTCACCGCCACCCCGGACGAGACGGTCAAGGCGGTCGCGCGGCGCATGGCGGAGGAGCGCGTGCACCGCATCGTGGTCATCGACGAGAGGGGCCACGCCGTGGGGATCGTCACGACGCTCGACATCATGTCGGTCTTCCCGGGCTAGAGCAGGCCTAGTCGACGCGCAGCTCGACCTCGCTCCCCCGGCCCGCGACGATCCGCACCCGCAGCGGCTCGCTCGCGCGGCCATCCTGCGTGGCGCGTACCAGGACTTCCCCGGGGGGCAGGCCGTCGCAGTGGAAACGCCCATCGTCGCCGGTGTGCGTCGGCCACGGATCGATCGGCGTCCCGTCCAGGGCCGTCGCGACGACCAGGGCCGACGCCAGCGCCGCGCCGCTCGGGCCGGTCACGCGGCCTTCGAGCCAGCCCGCCTGCGGCAGCTCGATCGCGAGGCCCGTGCGCTCTTCGCCGTCCCGGAGCTCGATCCCGGGCAGCACGACGCGGCCGTAGGGCACCACCTCCGCGCCCCGCTCGACCCAGGTCGGGCGGCCACCCGCGCGCAGGACGTAGCGGCCGGCGGCGAGGTTCTCGATCGCGAAGGAGCCGTCGTCGGCACTGCGCGCGGTGGTCTGCGTGCTCGGGTCGACGTCGACGCGGTGCGCCATCACGAACTGCCTCTCCGCGGGTGCGCCGTCGGGCCCGCGGAGGACGCCGCGCAGCGCGCCGCCGGGCAGCTCGATCGGGAGCTCGTGCTCGCCCGCGTCCGGGATCTCGACCTGGAACGTGAGCTGGCTCGTGAAGTCGCTCCCCACGCTGCATGTGGTGCTGCCGGGGCCCGCGACCCGGAGCTCGAACCGCCCGTTCTCGTCGGTGCGCGCGGCGCTCTCGCCGTAGCCGCCGTCCGCGGGGCGCGAGAGCCGAACTTCGATGCGCGCGACGGGCTCGCCGCCGCGCACGACGCGGCCGAAGACGCGCACGAGACGCGCCGCGTCGCCGCCGAGCTCGACGTGCGCGGTCTCGCCCTCGGCGAGCTCCACGGTCTTCACCGCGCGCGGCCCGCCGCTGAGCGTTGGATCGATGAACAATGTGACACCGGGCTTCCGGCCCTGGACGTGGCCTTCGGGCCGCAGCTCGACGCGCCAGGTGCCGGGCGCGAGGCCGGCCAGCGCGAAGCGGCCGGTCTCGTCGGTGGCCGCGACCTCGGCGCCGGGGCCGGTCGCCACCACGACGCGGCCGCCGACGGCCCCCGCCGAGGGCAGCACGAGCCCGGTGATCGCCGCCCCGGCGCGCAGGGTCAAATCGACCTCGCTGCGCGCGCCGGAGAGGACCTCGACGCGCGTCTCCGCGGACGAGGCGAAGCCGCGCGCGCTCGCGACGAGCGCCTGGGTTCCGGGCGAGAGCCCCTCGGCCACGAAGCGTCCATCGCCGTCCGCGCGCAGCATGCGCGCGTCGCCGGGCCAGGTCGTCGCGCTGTCGAGGCGCAGGGCGATCGTCGCGCCCGGCACCGGAGCGCCCGCCGGCGAGCGTACGACGCCGGCGACCTCGCCCGTGCGCGGGACGACGAGCCGCACCTCGGGCGCGGGCCCGTGCGTGTCGACGACGCTCGGCGCGGACGACCCGTGGCCCAGGGCCGTCGCCGAGACCGACCAGACGTCCTCGTCGACGCCGTCGAGAACGAAGCGCCCGTTCGCGTCGCGGAACGCCGCGCTCGTGCGGTCCGGGGCGAAGGACCCGCTGCGCGCGCGCTGCGCCGCGACCGTGAAGCGCTCGAGCGGGCGGCCCGCGTCGTCGACGACCTGGCCCGCGATCGACCGGCTGCGCGCGAGGCGCAGCTCGATCCCTGCCGCGGGCGCGCGGACGGTCACCTCGGCGCTGCGCCAGGTCGCGTCGCGTCGGCGGCGGGTCCGCTCGCCGCTCGTGTCCTCGATCCACGGGCGCGCCGTCGCGTCGACGACGAAGTCGCCCGCCTCGAGCCCGCCGAGCGTGAACGTCCCGTCGTCGCCGGTCTCGACCTGCCCGCCCGCGCCGGCGGGTTCGACGGCGCCCGGAATCCCGACGGGGCGGGCGACCACGCGCGCCTCCGGCACCGGGCGGCCGTCCGGCCAGCGCACCGCCCCGGTGATCGTCGCGCCGCGCTCGAGCGCGAGCTCGAGGTCCTCGCGCGCGTCGCCGTCGTGCAGCGCGCCGAGGTCGAGCGTCGCTGGCCGGTAGCCGTCGGCCGTCGCCTCGAGCTCGACGTTCGCCGGCCGCAGGCCCGACAGCTCGAATGTCCCGTCGCCCTGCGTCGAGGCGCGCGCGAGCGGCACGCGGCTCTCGGTGAAGCCGTTCGACTCGCGCGCGAGCGCCAGAACCTTCGCCCGCGCGACGCCCGCGCCGCGCGCGTCGACGACGCGACCGCAGACCCGCGCGCCGGGCGTCAGCGCGAAGTCGCGCTCGAGCGTCTCTCCCGCGCGCAGGGCGAGGCGCGCCGGCTCCGGGTCGAGGAATCCGTCCGCGCTCACGCTCACCGTGTGCTCGCCGGGGGGCAGACCGCGCGCGTCGAACGTCCCGTCCGCGCCCGCGCGCAGCCTGCGCGTGAACCGGCGCCCCTCGAGCCTTCCGGCGAAGGAGAGCTCGACGCCGGCGAAGGCGTCCGCGCCGGTTGCCGCGGGCAGGACGATCCCGCCGACGACGCGCCCGCCGAGCCGCGGCTCGAGCACGACGGGCTCTTCGATGTCGGCGAGGTCGAGCGAGCGGCTCTCGACGAGGAAGAGGTAGCGCGCCTCGAGCTCGAGCTCTGCGCGACGGCTCTCCTTCGCCACGGCGACGCGGAACGTGCCGTCGGCGGCGGGCACGGCCGCGTGCTCGCGCACGCGCGTCCCGGCGAAGGAGCGACCCTTCGCGACGACGGCGAGGCGCTCGTCCGCCGGGATGCCCGGCGGGAGGACGAGGCTGCCCGCGATCCAGCGCGCGTCGGTCGGCGGCTCGAACGGCGCCTCGGCGCGTGCCGTCTCGGCCGTCTCCACGCGGGGCGCGGCGCGTGCGCCCGCGCGCGAGTCGACCAGGGGCTGTGCGGCTTCTCGCGGGCCGCGGTCGGTGCTCGCGGCTCCCGGCACGGCGGCCGCGGGGCTCGTCGCCGCGGCGCGCGACCACCACCAGTCGCCGGCCGCCGCGGCGGCGAGGAGGACCAGGAGAAAGATGGCCAGGGGGGCTTTCATCCGCGGAGATCGCTCCGGCACCGTACCGGCTGCCTCTACGCATGCGAGCCCCCATCTGTTTCTTCGCCCTCGGCCTTGTGACGGAGGACGGCGTCCTCGGCCTCACGGCCGGCTTGCCGCGCAGCCGGGAAGGCTCCTAGCCACGGGCTAGCCAGGCGTCAGCGCTCGACGCCGTCGACCGCGAGGGCCTCACCCTGCTCCTCGACGACCCGACGCAGCCACTTCTCCGGGTAGCCCACGCCGCGCGGGCGCACGAGCTCGTTCACGTAGCCGTCGTTGTGCTTGGTCAGGAGGAACGTGGCGAGCTCGCGCCAGGTCTCGAACAGGCGCTCGGCACTCCCGACCGAGTGCTCGGTCAGGTAGCGGCGCATGAGCGCGGTATCGCGCTCCGCGAGCGCGACGGCCGTCTGGTCGACGACCGGCAGCATCTCGAGGAAGGCGCGCTCGGACTCGCGCTGCACGGCGAGCACGTCGGGCAGGATCCTCGACCAGCGATCGTAGGTCAGGTTCGAGACCAGGTTGAAGACCCACCAGGCCGAGTCGAACGAGAAGCGGTCGTGGTCTCCGATCGCGTACGGCGCGGGCAGCGCCTCGCTGCCGCAGTACAGCGGAGTGAAGCACGACGTGTACGGATCGTCCGGCGTGAACCAGTAGACGCCGCCGATCAGGTCCGGCAGCCATCCCCGGCACTGGGCGACCATCACGAAGCCCGCCTGTTGCGTGGAGATCGGACGCTCCCACGAATAGCTCCGCCCGTCGAGCTCGAAGCCCAGACCGCGGAAGCGCACCGGGCTGCCGAAGGGGCCAGCGGCGAGGCCCTGGGTCATGTCGTACGGCGTGCCCTCGTAGTGATCACGCATGAGCTGCATGGCGTCGTGCACGGAGAGCTTCGCTTCGGGGCGGACGAAGAGCGGGTAGTCCTCGGCGCCCGCGACACCCCGGTGGTAGTCGTCGGGGAAGTGCGCGCCCGGAGCGGCGCGCCGGTAGATGCTCCACACGCGAGTGGCGCAGGCGCGCTGGGTGGAGACGCTCGGCGCCGGGTGGTAGGCGTCGCGGTAGCGGAAGGGCTCACCCGAGCCCGGGTCCCAGAAGCCCTGCTCGACGGCGAAGTCGATCACGTCCGGCGAGTAGCGCCAGTTCTCCGGGTCGTCGAGCGGGAACTCGCGGATGCGGCTCATGTTCGCGTGGGCCGAGATGCAGCCGTCCGGGACGCGCGCCGCGACCCACACCGCGCCCTTGACGCCGGGGCCCTTGCCGATGATCTCCATCATCCAGGCCTCGCGCGGGTCGGCGATCGAGATCGTCTCACCGCCGCTGCCGTAGCCGTGCTCGTCGACGAGCCGGTCGATCGTGTCGATGGCTTCGCGCGCGGTCCTCGCGCGCTGCAGCGTCAGGAGCATCAGCGCGTCGTAGTCGAGCAGCCCCTCGCGATTGCGCAGCTCGCGCCGGCCGCCGGTCGTCGTCTCGCCGAGGGCGAGCTGGTGCTCGTTCATCAAGCCGACGACCGAGTACGTGACGCGCGCCTGGGGGATCTGTCCGCGCACGTCGTCCGACTCCCAGCCCCAGACGTCGGTCGTCGCACCCTCCTCGTGCTCCGCGCCGGCGACGAGCAGCAGGCGAGGAAGGAACGGCGCGTCCGCCGAGTAGGTGATCATCACCGAACCGTCGGTCGACGCGCCGGCGCTGACGAGGATGCTCGTGCAGGCGTCCTCGTTCGGATCCTCGATCGTCTGCGCGACGGCCGAGAGGGTGAGCAGCGTCGCGTGGGCGATGGCGAACGTCATCCAGCGCGCTGTCTTCGAGGTCCTCATCGCGATCTCCGCGTGGCGAGAAGGGGGGCGGACGGCAGGCCCCGGGTTCATCCTGGAGGCCGCGCTGAGTGTAGCCTCCCCCCCGTGCGTCCTCCGGCGCGGGTAGGATGGGCGCGGCAATCCTGGAAGGAGATCCCCCATGACGCCGCCCTCGCGCCTCTCCCCTGTTCTCGTGGGCCGCGTGGGCCTCGTCGCCCTCGCCTGCGGCGCCGCATTCGTCGCTCTCCCGCTCGTCGCGGAGCCGGGCCGCCAGGACCAGGCCCGGCCTCCGCACAGGGAGATGCCCGACGACCCGCCGGGCGAGGTCACGAGGCCGCCCATCGCGGCGCTGCCCGGCGCCTCGAAGGTGCGCACGCCGCCGGCGGGCCCGGTCCAGGTCAACGTCGACGCGAGCGGCGCCAACATCGTTGGCGACGCGGCCAACGAGCCCTCGATCGCCGTCGATCCCCGCGGCACCGGGCGCATGGCCATCGGCTGGCGCCAGTTCGACACGGTCGCCTCGAACTTCCGGCAGGCCGGCTGGGGCTACTCGCGCGACTCGGGCCACACCTGGACGTTCCCAGGCGTGATCGACCCGGGGCTCTTCCGCAGCGACCCGGTGCTCGGCTTCGACGCGCAGGGCAACTTCTACTACAACTCGCTGCGCGTCGACCCGGCGTTCAACTGCGACGTCTTCACCTCGACCGACGGCGGGGCCACGTGGGGCCCGGCGGCCTTCGCTTTCGGCGGCGACAAGCAGTGGATGACGATCGACCGCACGGGCGGGACCGGCGACGGACACGTCTACACGTACTGGAGCACCTTCGCCGGCTGCTGCGGCGACGACACGTTCAACCGCTCGACCGACGGCGGCGCCACGTTCGAGCCGCCCGTGATGATCCCCGGGGAGCCCGTGTTCGGGACGCTCTCGGTCGCGTGCGACGGCCGGGTGTTCCTCGCCGGCGCCGACTCCTCGGATTTCACCCGCGTGCTCGTCGCGCGCTCGAGCAACGCCCGGGACCCGCTCGCGACGCCGTCGTTCGACTTCACGCGCGTCGTCGACCTCGGCGGCGCCGTGTCGTTCGACAGCGAGAGCCCCAACCCCGGCGGCCTCCTGGGGCAGGTCTGGGTCGCGGCCGACCCGACCGACGCGAACAGCGTCTACGTCCTCGCCGCGGTCGACCCGCCGGGCCCCGACCCGCTGGACGTGCGCTTCGCGCGCAGCACCGACGGCGGCACGAACTGGGACCCGTCGGTGCGCGTCAACGACGTCGGCGAAGGCTGGCAGTGGTTCGCCGCGATGTCGGTCGCGCCGAGCGGGCGCATCGATGCCGTGTGGAACGACACGCGCGACTCGGGCTCGGTCCAGTGGTCGGTGACCTACTACGCCTCCTCCCGCGACGGCGGCATGACCTGGTCCGCGGGGCGGCCGCTCACGGTCGCGTGGAACAGCCACGTCGGCTGGCCCAACCAGGACAAGATCGGCGACTACTACGACATGATCTCGGAGGACGCTGGCGCGCACCTCGCCTTCTCGGCGACGTTCAACGACGAGCAGGACGTGTACTACCTCTGGATCGAGGACTGACGCATGCGGGCGGCGCGCTCGTTCGCGTTGCTCGTCGGGGCGGGAGGCGCGCTCGGATGGAGCGGGCTCGCGGGCGGCCAGGCGGCGCTCGCGCCCCGGGCGCGGGTCGACTTCGGGCGCGACGTGCTGCCCGTCCTCGCCGACCGCTGCTTTCCCTGCCACGGCCCCGACGCGAACGCCAACCCGAGCGGGCTGCGCCTCGACGAGCGCGCGAGCGCGACCACGGGCCGCGAGGGCCGCGCGGCGATCGTCCCCGGCGACCCGGCCGCGAGCGAGCTCGTGCGCCGCGTGCGCGCGCATCCCGACGAGCGCATGCCGCCGCCGGAGTCGAAGCTCGTCCTCGACGCGGGCGAGATCGAGCTCCTCGAGCGCTGGATCGCCGAGGGCGCGGAGTACGCGCCGCACTGGGCGTTCCGCGCGCTGGCGCGGCCCGAGCCGCCGGCGGTCGCCGACGAGGCGTGGCCGCGCGACGAGCTCGACCGCTTCGTGCTCGCCGAGCTCGAGCGCGCGGGCCTCGCGCCGGCCGCCGAGGCGACGCGCGCCGAGTGGCTGCGGCGCGCGAGCTTCGACCTCACGGGGCTGCCGCCGACTCCCGGCGAGGTGCGCGCGTTCGAAGCGCAGGAGACGGCGGACGCGTACGCGCGCGAGGTGCAGCGGCTGCTCGCCTCGCCGCGCTACGGCGAGCACATGGCCGCGGGCTGGCTCGACCTCGCGCGCTACGCCGACACCTACGGCTACCAGAACGACGTCTACCGCGAGGTCTGGCCCTGGCGCGACTGGGTGATCGAGGCGTTCAACCGCAACATGCCCTACGACGAGTTCGTGACCTGGCAGCTCGCGGGTGACCTGCTGGCCGATGGAGTGGGGGCGCCAGGGGCGCCAGGTGCGGCGCGCGAGCAGGGCCTGGCGACCGCCTTCAACCGCCTGCACCGCCAGACGAACGAGGGCGGCAGCGTCGACGAGGAGTTCCGCGTCGAGTACGTGTCCGACCGCGTGCACACGTTCGGCATGGCGTTCCTCGGCCTGACGCTCGAGTGCGCCCGGTGCCACGACCACAAGTTCGACCCGATCGCGCAGCGCGAGTACTACGCCCTCTCCGGCTATTTCGCGAGCATCGACGAGTCCGGCCTCTACTCGCACTTCACCAGCGCGACGCCCACGCCGGCGCTCGACCTGCCGACGCCGGAGCAAGAGGCGAAGCTCGCGCGGCTCGACGCGCGCGTGCGCGAGCTCGAGGCGGAGATCGCCGGGATCGAGACGTCGTCGGCCGCCTTCGTCGAGCGCTTCCTGGAGGATCCGCCGCCGTTCGACGAGATGGCCGACGAGATGGCCGACGAGCAGGACCGCTTCCCGCTCGACGGAGATGCGCTTCCGCGGCTCGCGAACCTGCGCGCGCCGGGCGCGGTGGACGCGAAGGCCGAGGGGCCGGTGCAGCGCGTCCCCGGGCGCTTCGGCGGCGCGCTCGAGCTGACCGGCGACGACCCGCTCCTCTTCCCGAAGACCGGCCACTTCGCGCGCAGCGACCCGTTCACGCTGTCCCTCTGGGTCTGGCTCCCGGAGCGCTACGAGCGCGCCGTGATCCTGCACCGCTCGCGCGCGTGGACCGACGCGGGCAGCCAGGGCTACCAGTGGCTCGTCGAGGAGGGACGCTGGAGCGCGGCGCTGATCCACTTCTGGCCCGGGGACGCGCTGTGCGTGCAGACCACGGACGAGCTCCCGCGCGAGCGCTGGGTGCACCTCTGCGCGACCTACGACGGCTCGAGCCGCGCCGCGGGCCTGGCGCTCCACGTCGACGGCGTGCGCGCACGGGCCGAAGTCGTGCGCGACGCGCTCACGCGCGGGATCCAGGGCGGCGACCCGGGCGGCCTGACGCTGGGCGAGCGCTTCCGCGACCGCGGCCTGCGCGGCGGCCGCGTCGACGAGCTGCGCGTGTTCGGGCGCGAGCTCGGCTCCCTCGAGGTCGCGCAGCTCTTCGACGGCCGCGCCCTCGCGGACGCGCTCGCGCGTCCCGCGGGCGAGCCGGCGCTGCGCGACTACTACTTCTCCGCCGTCGACGAGGCGCACCGCGGCGCGCGCCGCCGGCTCGCGAAGGCGCGCGCCGAGCGCGACGAGCTGCACGACCGCGTGCGCCAGATCATGACGATGCGAGAGCTCCCCGCGCCGCGGCCCGTGCACCTGCTCCAACGCGGGCGCTACGACGCGCGCGTCGAGGAGGTCGCGCGCGGCGTCCCCGCCGTCGTGCACGCGGCCGTCGGAGGGCCCGCGCCGCGCGACCGGCTCGAGCTCGCGCGCTGGCTCTTCCAGCCCGGGCAGCCGCTGACCGCGCGCGTCGCGGTCAACCGGCTCTGGCAGCAGCTCTTCGCGCGCGCGCTCGTCGAGACCTCCGAGAACTTCGGGCGCCAGGGCACGCCGCCCAGCCACCCCGCGCTGCTCGACCACCTCGCGTGCGAGTACGCCGCGTCGGGCTGGGACACCAAGGCGCTGCTCGCGCGCATCGTCCTCTCGGCGACCTACCGCCAGGGCTCGCGCGCGAGCGAGCGGGCGCGCGAAGCCGATCCCGACGGCCGCCGGCTGTCGCGCTACGCGCCGCGCCGGCTGAGCGCCGAGATGCTGCGCGACGCGGCGCTCTTCGCGTCGGGGCTGCTCGTCGAGCGCGTCGGCGGTCCCAGCGTGCGGCCCTACCAGCCGCCCGGGCTGTGGGAGGAGAAGAGCGGCCTCGCGTACGTCCAGGACACCGGCGAGGGCCTCTGGCGGCGCAGCCTGTACACCATATGGAAGCGCACCTCGCCGCCGCCCGCGATGATGCTCTTCGACGCGGCCAAGCGCGACGTGTGCGTGGCGCGCCGGCAGGCGACCAGCACGCCGCTGCAGGCGCTCGTGATCTGGAACGACCCGCAGCTCGTCGAGGCCGCGCGCGTGCTCGGCGAGCGCCTCGCGCGCGAGTTCGGCGGGTCGCCGCGCGCCGGGCTCGAGGAGGCCTTCCGCGCGCTCTGCACGCGCGCGCCGGCGCCGGAGGAGCTGGCCGTGCTCGAAGGGCTCCTCGACGCCGAGCGGGCGTCGTTCGACGCCGAGCCGGGCGCCGCGCGCGAGCTCGTCGAGGTGGGGGAGCGCGCTCCCGACGCGGAGCTCCCGCCCGTGGAGGTCGCGGCTTGGACCGTCGTGGTACAAGGCATCCTCTCGCATGACGCCGCCCTCGTTCGACGCTAGATGGCTCGCGACGCGCCGCGACGTGCTCGCGCGCGCGACGCTCGGGCTCGGCGCGGCCGCCCTCGCCGAGCTCCTGCCCGGCGCGCGCGCCGCGGGCGGCGACCTTCGCCCGCAGCGGCCGCCGCGCGCCAAGCGCATCGTGTTCCTCTTCCAGAGCGGCGGTCCCTCGCAGGTCGACCTGTTCGATCCCAAGCCCGAGCTGAACGCGCGCCACGGCGAGGAGCTGCCCGACTCCGTGCGCCGCGGCCAGCGCCTCACCGGGATGTCGGGCAACCAGTCGAGCCTGCCGCTCGCCGGCTCGCCGTTCCGCTTCGAGCGCCACGGCGAGTGCGGCGCGTGGATGAGCGAGCTCGTGCCGCACACCGCGCAGGTCGTCGACCGGCTGTGCTTCGTGCGCAGCGTGCACACCGAGGCGATCAACCACGACCCGGCGATCACGTTCTTCCTGACGGGCTCGGAGATCGCGGGGCGGCCCTCGATGGGGGCGTGGCTCGGCTACGGCCTTTGCAGCGCGAACCGCGACCTGCCCGCGTTCTGCGTCCTGATCTCGCAGGAGAAGAGCGGGCAGCCCCTGTACGCGCGGCTCTGGGGCGCCGGCTTCCTGCCCGCCGAGCACCAGGGCGTGCAGCTGCGCGCGGGCAGCGATCCCGTGCTGTACCTCGGCGATCCGCCGGGGATCGACCGCGCCCGGCGCGGCGCGATGCTCGACGGCCTGCGCGCGCTCGCCGCGATCCAGCACGAGCGCGAGGGCGACGGGGCGATCCTCTCGCGCCTCGCGCAGTACGAGCTCGCCTTCCGCATGCAGACGTCGGTCCCCGAGGTGACCGACCTCTCGGGCGAGCCGGGCGAGGTGTTCGAGCTGTACGGGCCCGATTCACAGAGGCCCGGCACGTACGCCGCCAACTGCCTGCTCGCGCGACGCCTGGTCGAGCGCGACGTGCGCTTCGTGCAGCTCTTCCACCAGGGCTGGGACCAGCACGCCGCGCTGCGGCCGGACCTCGCGCAGCAGTGCCGCGAGACCGACCAGGCGTCCGCCGCGCTCGTCGTCGACCTCGAGCGCCGCGGCCTGCTCGACGACACGCTCGTCGTCTGGGGCGGCGAGTTCGGCCGCACGAACTACTCGCAGGGCAAGCTCACCCCCGACGGCTTCGGGCGCGACCACCACCCGCGCTGCTTCACGATGTGGATGGCCGGCGGCGGCGTGCGCGCGGGGCTGACGTACGGCTCGACCGACGAGCTGGGGTACAACGTCGCTTCGGATCCGGTGCACGTGTACGACCTGCAGGCGACGATCCTGCACCTGCTCGGGATCGACCACGAGCTCTTGACGTACAAGTACCAGGGGCGGCGGTTCCGGCTGACGGACGTGCACGGGGAGGTCGTCCCGGGGCTGCTCGCCTGAGAGGCTCCCGGCGCCGCGCGGGCGGCTCACCTATCGGTTTCGGCGCTCCGCGCTACCCTTGGGTTCGTGCGCGGGTCCCCCCCGCGCCGATGTCATGTCCTGCCACGCGGTGCGCGGTCTCTTCGGCGGTCTCGGAGCGCTGCTCATCGGCGCGGCGCTGCCGGCCCTCGCCCACGCGGAGGGCGAGGGGGTCTGGGAGACGCACGCGTCGCTCAACCTCGCGCGCTACGACGCGGCCGTCGGGGAGATCGGCGGCCTCCTCGTCGTCGCGGGTGGCCGCCACGCCGACGTGCTCGACAGTGTCGAGCTGTACGACTTCGACCGGGACCGCTGGCGCGCCGGCGCTCGCCTTCCGCAGCCGCGCTACGGGGCGGCCGCGATCCAGTGCAAGGATCGGCTCTACGTGCTGGGCGGCTCCGACGGCTGCTGCACCTTCGACGGTTCGGTCTTCGTCTACGACCCGGACCACGACTCGTGGTCGAGCGGTCCCACGATGCCGACGGAGCTGATCCACCATGCCGCGGTGGAGCACGGGGGTCGAATCTACGTCTTCGGCGGAGAAACCTACCCGCTGTCGGATCGGACGTTCGTCTTCGACCCCGGCGATTCCACCTGGAGCGAGAGAGGGCCGATGCCTATGCCCCGTTACGGGCATCGCGCGGTCAGCCTCGGTGGGTTCCTCTACGTCATCGGTGGGCACGGCTCGGAAGCTTTCAGCTACCTCGCGCGCGTCGACCGCTACGACCCGGGCGCGGACAGCTGGTCCAGCGTCGCGCCGCTGCCGAGCGCTCGCCGTTTCGTCGCGGCCGCGGCCGTCGGGAACCGGATCCACGTCTTCGGCGGCTCGACGGAATACGTGGGCGCGCTGTCCGATCACCTGATCTACGACCCACTGCGCGACGCCTGGTTCGCGACCGACCCCATGCCCGCGCCGCGCACGCTCTTCTCGGCCACGGTCCGGGCCGGCCGCATCCTCCTTCCCGCCGGCTGGCACGACTCTCTGCCGTCGAACCACTTCGACAGCTTCTTGCCCGAGCGCGTGCCCGGGGTGGATGCCTATTGCTTCTGTGCTGACGGCGATCCGTGCGGCAACCCAGATGGCGACGGCGGGTGCCGCCATTCCGGTGGCACGGGCGCGCTCTTGACGGCGACCGGTTCGGCGAGCGTCGCGGCCGACGATCTCGTACTGCGCTGGATCCGGGTCCCACCCTTTCCAGAACGGTCTCGTCTTCCTCGGAGCCGGCCGAACACGCCTCGCCTTCGGCGACGGCCTGCTCTGCGTCAGCGCCGGAGCCGCGGGCGTGTTCCGCTTTCCCGTGCGCCACAGCGGCGCGGAGGGGACCTTCGTCGAGGGTCCGGGCATCGTCGAGGCGACCTCGGCGTGTTCCTTCTGCTCGCTGGTGCCCGGGAGCGCCTGGCACTTCCAGGTCTGGTTCCGTGACGCCGCGGGGCCCTGCGGCTCGGGGTTCAATCTGTCCAGTGCTCTGACGGTGAGCTTCGCGCCGTGAAGGCCCTTTCGCGATGGGGGCCCACGCTGCTTCTCGCGGCCCCTCGAGGACGACGACGTGGTGATGCCGAGCCGATTGCCCGCGCAAACAGCACCGGGAGGATGCGGTCGGCCTTGGCGTCGGCTTCGGCGCGGAGGCGACGTAGGCGGTCGGCTTGGTCGAGGATGTCGACGATGCGGCGTTGCTCGGACAGGGGCGGGAGAGGCACGCCAACCGATGCGAGCTGCGAGCGATTGATCGCAGCCTGGCTTACCCACTGCGTGACACGCGATCGAAACGCCCCCTGAGTCCACGCCCAGTGCAAGAAACGGGCAAGATAACACGGCTCTGCGAGGCGCCGGTTAGTTCTTATCCGTGTCATGTGATTAGAGAAGACGTATTCGCCGGGTTCATCGAAGTATGCGGTCTTGCCTACCAGGGCTGGGCTGTTCGTATTGTTGAAGAGAACGTCCTCAGGTGCAAGGAGGTACCGCTGCATCTGTGCTGCCGTAGCGGGAACCCGCTTGACTTCTGATAGATCGATTCGGCCCTCAGTGGATACGTTGTTCGTGCGAAGCTGGGCAACTCCGTGACCGTCAGAGGTCGGCTGGCAGGCGAAGCCTGGTTGCATCTCCAGGGCGATGGCTTCGACAGCCACGGAGGGCCAGACGATGCGCTGGTCACAACTTCTACCAGCGATACGCTCACCGTCCCTGTGTGCCCGTGTTTCGGTGCGAGCATGCGGGCGCGGAACACCCTTCCGGCGCTTCGTCATCACTTCCCACCCTTCCCGATCCCCCGTCGCTCCAGCATCCGCCGCGTCCTCTGCAGATCGGCGGCGATGAGCTTCTCGTCAGGCAGGACGGTACGGTACTCGGAGGCGAGCACCTTGTTGGGCAAGTTGCCGAGCGCGTAGTGAGCCAGCGCCTGGTCCTTCTGGGCGCAGAGGATCAGTCCAACCGGCGGGTTCTCGTCGGGTCGGGTCCAGTGCTCGGCCGCGTAGTTCAGGTAGGTGTGCATCTGGCCCGCGTCGGCGTGGGTGAAGCGGCCGAGCTTCAAGTCGATGAGCACGAGGCAGCGCAGGCGGCGGTGATAGAAGACGAGATCCACCCGGTACCATTCGTCGCCGATGCGCAGCCGCCGTTGGCGGCCGATGAAGCAGAAGTCGCCGCCGAGCTCGAGCAGGAAGCCCTCGAGATGGTGGATGAGCGCCGCTTCGAGGTCGGTCTCCGAGTACTCGTCCCTCAGGCCGAGGAACTCGAGGACATAGGGGTCCTTGATCTCCTCCTCGGGCGTGACCGCGTCCTCGGGCTTCGGGCGGGTGGCCTTCTTGACCATCGCCGCCTTGTTCCGCGACAACGCCGTCCGCTCGTAGAACTGGGACTCGATCTGCCGGTCGAGCTGGCGCACGGACCAGCCGGCACCCAGGGCCTCGGTCTCGTAGAAGGCCCGGGCGTGCTCGCTCTTGACGCCGAGCAGGCGGACGTAGGCCGACCACGGCAGCGGAAAGCGAGCGGCGACCTGCGCCAGGGCCGATTCCGCAGCCATGGTCTGCAGAACTACCGCTTGGGATTTGCCAGACGGTGTCTGGCGAATCTCCTCGCCGGGATGCAGTCGATAGAACCGGCGCATCTGCTGGAGGTTCTGTCGCGAGAAACCCCGGCCGAACCCCCGCGTCAGGTCCTGCGACAGACGAACGAGAACTTCCTCGCCGTACTCCGCGCGCGCCTTTCCCCGCTGCTCGTACTCGACGATCCGCCGGCCGATCTCCCAGTAGGTCGCGGTCATGATGGCGTTCACGGTGCGGGCCGAGGTGCGGCGGGCGGCCTCCAGAACACCGGCGATCCCGCCGAGAAGATCGCCGTAGGGGCCCGGCTCCTGGAGCGCGGCGGTTTGCGTCCGCAGCGGCCGCTGGAGCGCCTTGCGCGGCTTCGGGGCGGCCTTCCTCCGGCTCACGCTTCGATCTCCGAGAGCAGTTCCTCGAGACCCTTCGTGATCTCGCGTTCGATCGCCAGCACTTCCCGGATCAACTCCGCCGGATCTTCGTCGGGCACCTCTTCGCCCACCCGCGGCTTGTAGCGCGACGCTGCCAGGTTGAAATCGTTCTCGGCGACGGTGTCGAACGCCGCCCACCAGCAGCACGGCTGCTCGGTGCCAGGCTCGAGCACCGTGGCGGCCTCCACACCCGGCGGCGTCTCGAAGCGCGACGCCTTGTATTCGCCCCACGCTTCCATCAGCGCCGGGATGTCGTTCTTCTCCGGCGTCTCCGGCCTCCCGCCGCCCTGGATCTTGTCCGGGTCGTAGCCGTCATTCCCGACTTCGTAGAACCAGACGCGCTTGGACGGCGGCCCGCCTTCCTGGGGCGCGCTGGCGGGGCGGCGGAAGACGAGCACGGAGGTCTTGACGCCGGCGTAGGGCTTGAACACGCCCGCCGGCAGCGAGACCACCGCCAGGACCTCGAACTCGCGCAAGAGCTTCTCGCGCAGATCCTTGTGCGCGCCCGTCGAGCCGAAGAGCGCGCCCTCGGGCACCACCACCGCGCAGCGGCCGCCCGGAGCGAGCGCGCGCATCATGAGCGCCAGAAAAAGCAGCTCGCTCTTCTTGGACTTGGTCGGCAGGTCCGCCCGGACGGACTCCTTCGGGATCTGCCCGGCGAAGGGCGGATTCGAGAGGATGACCTTGTAGCGGCGGTGGAGGTCGTCCTCCGTGAGGCCGCTCATCTCGGAGAGCACGTTGGCGCGCTTGAGGCGCGCCCCGCGGATCCCGTGCAGCACCAGGTTCATCATCGAGATCCGCATCATCTGGCGCGACACGTCGGTCCCGTGGATGGACGCTTCCAGCCGGCCCCAGTCCGGGAGGCGCTCGCCCGCCCCCTTGCGGTAGGTCTGGAGGTTCGGGATCGCCTGCTTCGCCTCCTCCAGGGTTTGCCCGCGCTTCTCGAGCCAGTCCTCGCCGTAGATCGGCACCTCGTGCGGCTCCTCGCTGTAGCGCGCGAGGATGTGGTCCACGGCGTCGATCAGGAAACCGGCCGTGCCGCTGGCCGGGTCGTAGATCGTGTCGCCGAGGTCGGGGTCGGTCATCTGCACCATGAAGACCCGGATCTGGCGCGGCGTGCGGAACTGGCCGTTCAGCGCCGACTGGCCGAGGTGCGTCAGCAGGTACATCGAAGATGTCGCCCTTCACATCGGGCCCGAGCTTCTTGAAGTCGATGCCGTCGAGCTCGTCGATGACCTGCTTGAGCACGTTCGGGTCGACGATCTCGAGCACGGCGTCGCGGAAGTACTCGGCCACCTGCGGCTCGTCCTTCACGAGCGAGGCCATGTAGGGGAAGACCTCGTCGCGCACGAAGTCGCGCAGCTCGTTGCCGCTCTTGAAGCGCCACTTCGTCCAGCGGAAGCGTTCGGCCTGCCCGGGGAAGAGGCGGGCACCGTTGCCGGCCTTCATCCGCGCGCGCAGCTCGCGGCTCGCCTCCTCCTCGTCGAGGAGCTTCAGGTAGATGAGGTAGGAGATCTGGTCGATGTAGGTGACGGGGTTGGTGACGCCGCCGGCCCACAGGATGTCGGTGATGCGGTCGAGCTTGCGGCGCAGGTTCTGGTCCATCGGTTTCCTCTCAGCTCGCCGTCTTGAAGACGCCTTCGTTCAGGTCGGCCACCACCCGCCGCAGCCCCTCCTCGCCGAAGAGCTCGACCCCCTTGCCGGCCGCGTCGAGGATCGAGAGCGGGGGCTCGAACAGGTCCTCGATGCGCACGTGGCCGGTGGCGATGCCGCGGTTCTTGAGCAGGCACAGGTACTCGGCCTGCTGGGGCGTGAGCGAGCGCGAGACGAGCCAGGCTCGGAACGACTCCTCGAGCTTCTCCTCGCGGCCCTTGATGCGGAGCTTGCCCAGCGCTGCGCGGATGAAGTCGATCAGGTTGCCGCCGGGCTCGCGGTAGGCCCGGCGCAGGTTGTCCTCGTTGAAGTAGCGCTCGGGCTGGTTGAGGCGCCGCGTGAGCGCTTCCTCCTCGTCGGGGTCGAGCGGCTCCTCGTCGCGGACCTTCTGGAGCAGCGGGTCCTCCGCGGCCTGGGTCTGGATCGTCTTCTCCCAATCGGTGACGTAGGCCCTCTTGTCGACGCGCTCGCCCTCGGGGCCCACCTCGATGTAGGTGACCGCCTCCAGCCACTCGTCCTCGAGCCCGAGCTCGACGAGCTCGCCGGGAGGTTTGGGCGGTGTCGTCGTTCCACCGGGAGCGCTACCGCTGCTGGTGCCGGTGAAGACGTCGGTGTCGCTGTCGTTGAAGTACGGGTGGTTGCGGAAGAAGTCGTAGATGACGAACTTCTGCTTGCCGATGTGCGGGGCCGTCCGCGTGCCGCGCGCAGTGGGGGTAGGCGCAGGACGGCCACGGCGAGGCGGTGGAACAGGTCCTCTCGGAAGGCGTCGCGGGCGATCGCCTCCGTGAGGGAGAGGTTCGTGGCTGCGATGATCCGGACGTCTACCTTGACGGGACGAGAACTCCCGACGGGCAGGATCTCGCCCTCCTGCAGCGTCCGAAGGAGCTTGACCTGGGCGGGCTTCGGCAGCTCACCCACCTCGTCGAGGAGGATCGTACCGCCATCGGCCTCCCGGAAGTGGCCCGCGCGTCGAGAGGTAGCCCCCGTGAAGGCACCTTTTTCGTGGCCGAAGAGCTCGGACTCGATGAGCTCCGCCGGGATCGCGCCGCAGTTCACGGGGACGAACGCTCCGTCGCGGCGCGGGCTCGCACGATGGACCGCGCGGGCCAAGAGCTCCTTGCCGGTCCCCGTTTCCCCTTCGATCAAGAGGGGCACGGATCGGGCGGCGACGCGTCGAGCCCGCAGGATCAGGCGCTTCATCGCGCGTCCGCGGTGGACGATCGCGTCGAACTCGGGCGCATCCGGTGGGAGGCCGGCGCTCAGTCGTTCCAGCTCGCGATCCGGGCGCCGAAGGAGGTCGGGTAGGTAGTCGGCGGAGATGTCGAACGGCACCGACGCCGTGCGGACGCCGTGCGCGCGCGACGACTCGATCAGCTCTGCAGGGAAGCGGGTCTTCGCGAGAATGATCCATACGGCGGCCATGGCCGGGGTGCCCGGGCTGAGGTGGAAGGTCAGATGCGTCTTGTCTTCACGGCCCGCCAGCGCTGCGCTGCAGGTGCGCGCCGCCGCCTCGTAGATCTCGCCGAACTCGGTGGGGCCGGAGAGAGGCTCTCGGACTGCTCTCACCGGCGCCTGCGTCCGCCGACGGAGCCACTCGAGGAAGGGCCCCACATCGGCGTCCTCGTAATCGGTGACCAGCGAGATCTCGTCGAAGGACCGGGCCTCGACGGCCTGCGCGAGCGGGCCGATCCCCACGGAGGAGGAGTCGAGCGAGGCCTGCAGATCGGTCCGGCCGATCCAGCTGACGAGCACGCGCCGCACGTCCGACTTGGTACAAGAATCTTCTTGCTGACACAAGGGTTCTTGTGGCGGCGACCTCGCGGGGTTCCACATCTCGGGTGTTCCGAGCGTCCGCGACGGTAGCGCGATTCGGTACCCGGACATGACACCCGGCCCGCGCGAGCGGCCCGTGGTCGGCCTGGTGCAGCGCGAGGTGGCCGAGCTTCTCGGCGACGAGCGTTTCGGCAACCACTTCCAGATCGGGATGCTCTCCTCTTTCGAGAGCTTCCTCGAGACCGTCGCGCGACGGAGGTGCCGCGAAAGGTCGGAGGGGAACGGAGCCGGTGATGAGGACCCACGTTCCACAACCCCGACCAGACGCAGGACGTGGCCGAGCGCCGCGGCATCGACCTCGCCCGGCATCGACACCCGTGCTCTCGAGGGCTGGTCCACGGGTACCGCGAGCGGTTCGGCACCGGTCAGCCGCACCCGAAGCTCGACGCGACCGCCGGGGCGCTCGAGGACGCCTTCGACGAACGGACCTTGGAAGCGGAGCTCCAAGAAGGTCTCGATCCCGCGGAGCCCCTCAGACCCTCGGGGCCGGGCGGGCTCACATCTGGTGGGTAGCCCGGAAGCCCATGAAGGTCCGATCGCGTGGAGGAATCGGACTTCCGTAGGGGCTCGGGATCCCACGGGGCGGCGGGGTAGGATCTCGAGGATGCGGACTCAGGTGATGCTTCTTGAGGAGGGCCTGCGCACCGCCAGCGCGGCCAACTGGAGTTGGCACATCAGGTTCGCAGCCGGCACCCGGACGTGCGCGTTCGGCTCGAGGTTCCAGCTCGAGCTCTCGGTCTTGAAGGGCGCCGTGCAATCGACCTCGTACTGGGCACTGCGGCCTCCAGGTGCCTGGTTGAACTGAAGTATGCCAAGGCTGATGCCGTCGCGGACTGGGAGGGTGAGCACTTCGAACTCCGAGCCGCGCCGACGGATGAAGGGCCCCATGGCTTCTTGAACTGGCCTTTCGCGGGTTTCATGCGACTGCAGTGGCCCGCGTGAAGAGCTCTCCGAGGCTGCGTGCAATTCGGCCCGAGCCCTTGGTGCGAGGGCCTGACGCGAAAACAGTGGAAGTGATGGTTT
>Ga0302046_10000233_pt1 | contig 58446 bp, 61 predicted proteins | sample RVTome_11_FD_200261 | JGI IMG/M metagenome (GOLD analysis project Ga0302046, IMG submission 200261) | Soil microbial communities from uranium-contaminated site in the Upper Colorado River Basin, Wyoming, United States - RVT147D111 (version 2) ... | reverse complement strand
GCGATACCGTTGACCACGCCCTTTTTTTTGCCCGTATCAGAACAAGTGTTCTGAATACATCGATCACGGCCGTTGCGGCCATTAACCAGAGGACTAGAACCATGACCACTATCGTCAAACTGACTGCCGTCAAACTGACTGCGTCCACGCTGATACTTTCGGCCGGACTGGCCGCTCCGGCATTTGCCGACGAAAGCAACAGACTGCCATTTGCCAGCGAAGTGAACAGCTGCCTTGCAGCGGTGAATGCCAATCTCGACCTGGAAAGCGCCAGCCGGGTCCGCCACCTGGTGAAGCAGCAGGATCGAGCCGGGCAGAGCTACGCTTTTGCCATTGAAACCTCTGTATTCAGCGGTGACGAGGAAAAACGCTATGCGGCGTACTGCGTCGCCCGCGGCGAGGGCCAGCCGTCAAAATTCCGCATCAGCGAAGTGACAGTCTGAAACCGTACTTGCAGTCCGGGCCGACGGCGCCATTTCCCCGGGGCGTCGTCGGCCGGCGTCGCAGCTTGCACTGATTGTTACTGCGGTTCGATCCCGGTTTGTCCATGTTCGCCGGGCAGCTTCTGAGTTAGGGTTGGCCGATGGACAGAAGCCGCCTGCCAGCCGAAATTGCACTCGCCGCAAACCGGATCAGGAGTCATGTGCGCGAGACTCCGCTGGAATTTTCTCCGTGGTTCAGCGAAAAGACGGGCGCCAAAGTCTGGATGAAACTCGAGAATCTGCAGCTTACGGGTTCGTTCAAACTGCGGGGCGCTTTCAACAAGTTGCTGACGATGACCGACGAGGAACGTGGCGGTGGCGGCGTTGCCGCTTCAAGCGGCAATCACGGTGCCGCAATTGCCCATGCGATGGCCAAACTCGGCATCAGGGGCGTCATTTTTGTGTCGGAAACGACGTCCTCCGCCAAGGTCGATGCCATTCGCCGTTATGGCGGCGAAGTCCGGTTTTTCGGCACCGACGGACTCGACACGGAACTGCATGCGCGCCAGTACGCAGCAGAACACGGCATGAGCTACCTGTCGCCTTACAACGATGCAGCAGTCATTGCCGGACAGGGAACTTGTGGTGTTGAAATCGCCCGGCAATTGCCGGACATCGATGCGATCCATATCGCAGTCGGCGGGGGCGGATTGATCAGCGGCGTCGGAACGTTCCTGAAAACGGTCAACCGAAAGATCAGCATAAACTCCTGTCAGCCCGAGGCGTCCCCGGTAATGACGGAGTCCGTCCGCGCGGGCCGGGTCATCGAGTTTCCGAGCCGGCCGACGCTTTCCGACGGAACCGCGGGGGGCGTCGAGGCGAACGCCATTACCTTTGAAATCTGTCGCGACATCATTGACGATTACATCACGGTCTCGGAAGACGAGATTGCAAACGCGATGCGAGCATTCATCGACTCGCATCACATGTTGATCGAGGGCTCGGCGGGCGTGGCATTGGCTGGGCTGCTGGGGCACGATGCAAAATACGCGGGCAAGAATGTTGTCGTTCTGGTCTGCGGTGGCAATATCAGCCGGGATACACTTCGAGCGATCATATGAACGGCGCCGGACGGGCAGTGGAACTCAACCGCAACGGGCCGTTCAAACGCAATTGATCAGCCGGATGCAGTCGCCATGAAATACTTCCAGATATCGCTCGTGTTGCTCGTGCTCGGCACCGCCCGGGCGCCGGCCGAGTCGATCGCAATCGTTAACGTCAACGTCATCCCGATGACGACGGAAGTCGTGCTGCCGGCACGATCTGTCATCGTGACGGACGGCAGGATCGCTTCGATCGGTGATGTGGAGACGACCGCCCTTCCCGAGGATGCTTTAATCGTCGACGGGACGGACCGCTACCTGATCCCGGGGCTGGCGGAGATGCATGCGCATGTTCCGGGCACAAGCTCGCAGGATCTCGGGCGGGTACTGGGATTGTTCATTGCCAACGGGGTCACCGTGGTGCGCGGCATGCTCGGTCAGCCGTCGCACCTGCAATTGCGCCAGCAGCTCGCAGAAGGCGAAGTCCAGGGTCCGCGGCTCATTACCTCAGGCCCATCATTCAACGGCAACAGCGTCACCGGTCCGGACCAGGCGGCATCCATGGTGCGTGAACAGTTCCGCGATGGTTACGATTTTCTGAAGATACATCCAGGGCTTAGCCACGATGAGTTCAGGGCTGTTGCAAAGGCCGCGAATGAATTGCACATGCCGTTTGCCGGCCACGTACCGGAAGACGTGTCCGTAGCACAGGCGCTTGCAGCCGGGATTGCGACGATCGATCACCTCGATGGCTACATGGTGGCATTGATCGACGCCAACGAGGACCGATCGGGTGGTTACGGCGGATTTTTCGGTGTGTACCTCGCAGAATACGCCGACGAAAACAGGATCCGGGGCATTGCTGCCGCAACTGCGGCAGCCGGAGTATGGAATGTGCCGACGCAGTCGCTGTTCGAACATCTGGTATCGGCCGAGGACCCGCGGATGATGGCGGATCGTCCCGAGATGAAGTACGTGTCGGCAGGGACTGTCGAAACATGGAAGCAGACCAAGACGCAGTTCTTGCAGGAGCCGCTGTACAAGCCCGCCACGGCTGCGCGCGCCATCGAACTTCGCAGAAAACTCATACTCGCGCTGCATGAATCCGGTGCCGGGCTGCTGCTTGGATCCGATGCGCCGCAGATCTTCAACGTCCCCGGGTTCTCGATTCACCGCGAATTGAAAATGCTGGTGGAGGCGGGCTTGAGCCCTTTCGAGGCATTGCAGTCGGGTACGGTTTATCCGGCGAGTTTTTTCAATCAGGAGGGCAGCTTCGGTACCGTGCAAACAGGACTGGACGCGGATCTTGTACTGCTTGACGGCAATCCGTTGCAGGACATCGGGAACTCGCGGCGCATCCACGGAGTCATGATCCGCGGCCGCTGGCTGTCGCGCCAGGATATCGGGCGACTGCTGGAGCGATTCGAGCGCTAACGATTCCCGGCAAAAGTCTCGGTCCGGTAGGCTTCCGATCGCCGTACTTCCGCATCGATATGCTGTCGCTGTGTCACTGGTCCGAATCGCGCGGGATTGCCCGAGCTCACGAAGGGTTCGAGAGGCGCGACGACCTGGTTCGCGTTCACGGCAACGAACAGCACGATGCTGTAGCGGGGCACTGTCGTTCGACGCACCCTGTGGCCGGTCGCCCGGAAGTAGCCGTTGGTCCAGCGCTCCAGCATGTCATCGAGCAACACGATTACCTGGTCAGGACGCGCCGGCGCTTCGTACCACTGGCCGTTCACGTCGGTCAGCTCGAGGCCGGGGCAGGTCTGCAGTAGCAACGAGATGCATTCAAAGTCTGTATGCGCTGCGATACCGACATCCCGAAGCCGATCCTCGCAATGCCCACCAGGGTAATGCAGCAATCGCAGTGTGCTGAGTTCCCGGGTACTGCAGCGACTGCTGAAAAAATCTCGTTGCAGATCGGCAGCTTCAGCCAGTATCTCCAGCAGGGCACCGGCGAGGGCCGCCAGGCTGTTCCATAATGCACCGATGTTGTCGCGAAATCCTGGCAGGTCCGGCCATACGTTCCGGCCTTCCAGCGCCTTAGTCGAATGCGCGTCGCCTCCCAGTCCGCAATCGAAAGACTCCACGTGTGCCCGGGTGCCGGGCTGGTAGGCAGGCTCGCCGAACATTGGCATCCAGCCATAACTTCCCTCCTTGCGGCGATTGTCGACAGCGATTTTGCGCGGATCGCTGTCCGGCAATGAGAAAAACCGCTGCATTTGCAACAGGACATTGCTGAATGCCGGGTTGTCGGCGAAGGCATTGCTCACATAGAAAAAACCGGTATCAAGACAGGCGCGTCGCACCTGGCTGACAAGTTTCTCGCGTTGCACCGGATCGTGGCGCAGCAGCTGTCGCGCGTCGATGCACAGTTCCCGGCCGGGTGCATGGCCAAGGAGCGGATCGGACTGATTCAAATCCCGGGTTGATGGCATACGGGTCCTCCCTGCGGCCGAAAACTGACGATTTCCCGGGCCAATTGCAAGCCGTCGGCCCGGATCCGGCAAGCGATCTTTATGTTGCATGCGGAAGGCGATACTCTCGCCGATGAACTACAATAATGCGAAGCCGCAGTCCGCGCAGTCGTACGCGGGCCACCGTACAGGGGGGAGAACAATGAAACTGGTCAGACACGTTCTGCAATCCAAGGGCTCCAGCGTCGTCTCGGTATCGCCGTCGATCTCGGTGCTCGACGCCATAAAGTTGATGGCAGAAAAGGGAATCGGCGCGCTGGTCGTGATGGAGGGCGCGAAACTCGCCGGCATAGTGACCGAACGGGACTACGCGCGCAAAGTCATACTCAAGGAAAGGTCGTCGCACAACACGCCGGTCAGCGAGATCATGTCCGACAGGGTTTCCACAGCCACACTGGACGACACGGTCGACCATTGCATGAATACGATGACCGAGAAGCGCATTCGCCACTTGCCGGTCGTAAGCAGCGGCAGAGTCATCGGCATGATATCGATTGGCGATCTTGTCAAGGCAGTCATTGCCGATCAGCAGGAAGCAATCGAACAGCTCGAACATTACATTACTGGGTGATCCGCGTAACGCTTGGGGGGATAGCATGAACAGGAATCCGACCATCGACCCGCAGATTCTCAAGCTGTTCGACGGCTACGTGCACGGCAGCTTGAGCCGGCGCCAGTTCCTGGATCGCGTGGCCGCTGTATCTGCGACGGGCCTGTCGGCTGCTGCGATTCTCGAGTTGCTCAGCCCGAAGTACGCGCTCGCTCAACAAGTCTCCGCTGACGACAAGTCGATATCGGTCAGTTATCACGACTATGCTTCGCCCGACGGTGGCGGCCGCATGCGGGGCTACCTGGCCATGCCGGCGGGAACTGACGGCAGACTCCCGGGAGTCATAGTCATTCATGAGAATCGTGGCCTGAATCCGTATATCGGGGATGTTGCGCGCCGTGTCGCGGTTGCCGGATTCATCGCCTTTGCGCCGGATGCCCTGACGCCGCTTGGTGGCTATCCCGGTAACGATGATGAAGGCCGTGCGTTGCAGGCGAAGCGGGACACGAATGAAATGGTGAATGATTTCATTGCCGCGGTACGGTTCCTGCAGGGCCATGACGCCTGCGCCGGCAAGGTCGGCTGTGTCGGATTCTGTTTCGGCGGCTGGATGGCCAATATGCTGGCCGTGAAAGTCAGCGATCTCGCGGCAGCCGTGCCGTTTTACGGTGGCCAGCCCGCGTCAGAGGATGTGCCGGCAATCAACGCACCGCTCCTGATTCATCATGCAGGACTGGATGAGCGCGTCAATGTCGGCTGGCCTGACTACCGGGCGGCTCTCGAAGCTGCCGGGAAGAACTACCGGGAATATACTTACGAAAATTGCAACCACGGGTTTCATAACGATACGACGCCCCGCTATGACAAAGCCGCTGCTGACCTTGCCTGGCAGCGGACCATTGAATTTTTCCGGCAGAATCTGGTCTGACACGAGACAGTCACGGCCCCGTGCTGCGTCCGCTGCACCGCCAGCGTGCCGACGCCTGCAGAACGGCGCCAATAGGCCAAGGATCGGGAGATTTCGCCGGATCCGGAGGATAGCCAGTTGAACGCTCGTATTTTGCTCCTGCTTGTCATCGTTCTGGTTCCTGTCGCGCAGGCGCAGAACTCGGATCGGATGAAATCGACGACCGGCCCGGTTCAGACAATAGGACAGCGGAACCCCCCGCTATACGACGGGGCACAGGCGCTCCTTGCCGGACACGATGAACAGGGAATCAAGCTTACGCTCGAGGGCCTGAAGATCGCGCAGGGGGCGCGGGAGGAGGAAGCCGCGCTCTCCAACCTGTGTGCCGGTTACATACGGGTCCGCCAGCTCGATACCGCAATGAAGTACTGCAATATGCTGCTTGCCCGCAACCCGAATCACTGGCGAGGCTATAACAATCGCGCCGTCATATACCTCGAGCTCAAGGAATACGAGAAAGCCGATCAGGATCTCAAGCGTGCAGAGTCGATCAATCCCGGGGCCCGTACGATCAAGGTGGCGCGGGCAATCTACATGGACGCCGTATACCCTGTCGCTCCCGCCGTCGAGATCGACGACCGCCAGGGGCGTGTCAGCCAGGACAATGGCCAGAACCGCTGAAACACCCCGCTCATTGCCGGCCCTGGTGCTCGCAGGGATGCTGCTGCCGTGCGCTGCTTCAGCGCAGGAACTCACTACGGGAGACACCTACATTTCAGATTCCCGGCGCGAGCGCACACCCCTGATTACAGCTTTTCCAAAATATCCGTACGTTGCACGCAGGGATCGTATGGAAGGGGAAACGAAGGTTTGTTTCACAGTGAACGCAAAAGGACAGATCATACGGCCAGGCATCCGCAGCAGCTCGCACAGGATATTCGAGAAACCTGCGCTGCAGGCGATTCGTGCATCGACTTTTGAACCGCTGAAGTCCGGTGAAACCAGGTCCAACCTGAAGACCTGCAGGATATTTCGCTTCAGACTCGATCCGATTTCAGCATCCAACAACGATAACTGAACGCATTCCGTTCATTCCATCCGTTGCTGCAGTTCGAGGATCCTTGTTGCGGCCTCGGTCATGGTTGCCCCGATGCTGACGAGACCCTCTTCGTGCCCGCCCATCACCGCAATGCCGCTCGTCGGTAAGTCCGACTCCTGCCAGAGTCTCGCAAACTCCGTCGCCATTTCGGGCGTGCCGTAGGCAACGCTGTCGGCTGTGGTCGGAACCTGGCCGCGCAGCAGGTGCCAGAGCCGGCGGCAGTGTACATGCACGACCGCTGCAATCGACCGGTCGGTCCGGTACAGCACCGCATGCGTCATCGACTCCGACGACGCCTGGATGGTGCCTCGGCAACTGACGAAATTGCGCTCCGGATCGACATTCGTGACCAGCGCGAAATGCGCCGGTCCGACATCGCGCAGATGGCCGGTCTGTGTGCCGCTGATCAGGAACTCCGGGCCCGAGCCAGCACGCATGCTGATATTGCCGAAACCGATCCCTGAATCGGCATAAAGACCAATGAGTCCGGCATCGTGCAGAGGCCGTCTCCAGCGGCACAATTCCGCGATTTCCGGATAGGGCGGCAGGTCACACCGGGTCCAGGCGCTAATGAACTTCGTGTAGCCTTCGTCGATGGTCACTTGCTGGTGGCACGTTCCGGGAAAAGCCCGGCAAGTCCTGCTTCGCTGGCCTCACAAATGCCGCATTCCGTGATCAGGCCGGTAACAAGACGCCCTGGCGTTACGTCAAATCCGTAGTTCCGGACCGGCGTTCCGCTGGCAATGGTCTGTACCGTCCGGGCTCCCTGTGGCGTCAGGCCGTATATGTGTGATACCTCCTTCGGGTCACGTTCCTCGATAGGAATATCCTGTAGGCCGTCCGAAATGGTCCAGTCGATGGTCGTGGACGGAAGTGCGACATAAAACGGCACATTGTTATCGTGAGCCGCGAGCGCTTTAAGGTAAGTGCCGATTTTGTTTGCCACGTCACCGCTGCGCGTCGTGCGATCGGTTCCGGTGATGCAAATGTCGACCATACCGTGTTGCATCAGGTGGCCGCCGGCATTATCGACGATCACCGTATGCGGCACGCCGTTCTCGGCCAGCTCCCAGGCAGTGAGCTGCGAGCCCTGGTTCCGCGGTCGTGTTTCATCGACCCAGACATGCACGCTGATTCCTTTCTGCTGCGCAAAATACACCGGCGCAGTTGCCGTGCCCCAGTTGATGGTCGCGAGCGAACCGGCATTGCAATGCGTCAGCACGTTGACGGTACCGCCTGCTTTGCGCCGGGAAATATCCTCGAGCAGGGTCATACCGTGGCGCCCGATGCCCTTCGATATTTCGACATCTTCGTCGCAGATGGCCCTGGCTTCCGTTTCCAGCGTTGCGACGAGCTCCCCGGCGTTACTCTCTGCAGCAACCGCGAGGACGCGATCAATAGCCCACTTCAGGTTGACTGCGGTAGGTCGGGTAGTGCCGAGTTTTTCTGCGGCGATCTGCAGTTCGGCGCCAGGATTGCCCGAGTCGCGGCCGGCCAATGCCGCAAGGTAAAGACTCCATGCAGCGGTTGCCCCTATCAACGGCGCACCGCGAACGAGCATGTCGCTGATGGCGTGCGCGCCGTCCTGCCAGGATTTCAGGTCGCGAACGACATACTCGTGCGGCAGCAAGCGCTGGTCGATGATTTGCACCACGGATGGATCGCCGGGCTTCTGCCAGATAGTGCGGAAAGCCTCTCCTTTGGCGCGCAAGTCAGTTTCCGTGATCACGCCAGCCCGGCTGCGAGGCGCGCCGAAGTCAGGGTATTCGACATCAACATCATGATCGTCATCGGCCCGACGCCGCCGGGAACCGGGGTAATTGCTTTGGCGACGCGTGCGGCCGACGGGAAATCGACGTCGCCCGTGAGCTTCGATTTGCTCTCGCCGCCGACCTCGACCCGATTGATGCCGACATCGACCACCACGGCGCCGGGTTTGATCCAGTCTCCCTGTACCATGTTGGGACGGCCGATCGCCGCAACAAGGATGTCCGCGCGGCGCGCGATATCCGGCAGGTTCCTGGTGCGGCTGTGGCAAATCGTAACGGTAGCGTTGGCTTGCAGCAGAAGGCTCGCCATCGGTTTGCCGACGATATTCGATCTGCCGATGATGACTGCATCCAGTCCGGAGAGATCGTTGCCGAGCTGATCCGCAATGAGCCGCATGCAGCCGGCAGGTGTACACGGGACAAAGGCATTTGTCGTATGGCCGGCTGTCAGCTTTCCTATATTCTGGAAATGAAAACCGTCGATATCTTTTTCGGGCGCAACGGCCTGCGTTACGGCGAGTTCGTCGAGATGCTTCGGCAACGGAAGCTGAATCAGGATGCCGTGTATGCGGGGGTCGCCATTCAGACTGCCGATGAGCTTCAACAGAACTTCCTGGGGCGTGTTCGCCGCCAACGAATGCTGAACGGAGTGGAAGCCGCAGCTTTCTGCGGTTTTCTTTTTGTTCCGGACGTACACCTGGCTGGCCGGATCCTCGCCGACTATCACCACGGCGAGACCCGGCGTTATGCCATGCGATCTCAGCAATGCAGCAGCATCTGCAGTAATGATCCGCGACAATTCCGCCGCTTTCGCCTTGCCATCCATTATCGTTGCACTGGACATGAACCCGGACTCTTGACAAACAATGTGAGTGGAAATACCGCGAAAATCGCAGTCTGGAGATTTGGTGCTGACAACCTGCGCAGCCCGCGATAGTAACGCCTGTTGACGGCGTCCGTAAACACACGGGCGTGCCGCAACTGTTTTCACAGCAAGCGGTGAAATGCGGTGCTAACATGGATACACGGTAAGGAGGGCGCAAAATGATTGACCGCATCGACTCGAAATCGCGAAAGCGGGTACAAGTTTGGCCGGTGGCACTGTTGCGCGTTTATACCGGAGTGTTCTTTGCCTGGCACGGTTTCGGAAAGCTCAGCGGCGGAAACTTCGAAGACGGCATGCGCGGTTTCCTGAACTCGAAACTTGACTCGAGTTATCCGTTCTACAGGCTGTTCCTGGAAAGCGTCGTGCTGCCGAACAGCGGACTTTTTGCAACGATCATCGCCTGGGGTGAGCTACTTGTCGGCCTGGCGCTCATCGTCGGCCTTGCCACGCGTTATGCAGCTGTTGCCGGAGCTTTACTGGTCGCAAATTTCTGGTTTGCGAAAGGCGAAGGTATCCTGGCGGGTTCGAATCACGACGCCATCTGGCTCGTGATTTTCGTCGTTCTTGCGACAGTGCCGGCGGGAAAGATTGCCGGCCTCGATGATGGCCTTTCGGACCGGATGCCGTTTCTTCGCTGACGGGCGCTGCCATGACAGAGGACTGGCTGTCACGTTGGGAGGAGGGGCGTACGGGTTGGCATGAAATTGCCGGCAATGCCTCATTGAAGAGATTCTGGCCCGAGTTGCCCGAAGGCAGCCGCGTGCTGGTGCCGCTATGCGGCAAGACTCCCGATCTGGCCTGGCTTGAAAGCCGCAATCTCGACGTAACGGGAGTCGAGCTGTCTCCGCTCGCCGCCGAAACTTTTTTCCCGGAGAACGGCTTCGCGTATAACGTAGTCCGCAAGGACGCCTTTCAGATCTATCGCGGAAGCGAGCAGAAGATCGCCATTCACTGCGGCGAGTATTTCGCTTTTGCGGCTGAATCTTTCGATGCAGTTTACGATCGTGGTGCGCTGGTTGCATTGCCCGCAGACATTCGAGCGAGGTATGCCCGGCATACCGACAATTTGTTGCGACCGAATGCGGCCCGCTTGTTGATTACGGTCGAGTACGACCAATCGGTAGTCGATGGTCCTCCTTTCTCGGTTACGGCTGACGAGGTTCGGCGATATTGGCCGACGCTCCGCCGTGTATCCGTACGGGACGACCTGGCAAACTGTCCGCCGAAGTTTCGCGACGCGGGCCTCGACGCAATTGCCGAGGTTGTCTGGATGTCCGAGCGGACCCTGTGAGCGCTCGCAAATCGCCCGCCCGGAATCAGGTGATTTCGGGCGCGAACCGTGCTTTTGACCAACGCTGTTCCCGCCGCGCAATACGTGATACTTCGTCCTCTCCGTCATAAGACACGGGAACTGCAGTCGCAAGATGTTCCGGCTGCGTCACGAGTGCCCTGACATTGACGATGCCAAATGTGCCGCAGTTACCTGACATCACTGCGCCGATATACACGCCGCAATGGCTGCAAATCAGAAAATCGGCAGTGCGCAGGCCGAACCGGTAGCGACGTAATTTTCCCGGTTCGCGCGCAAAAAAGGTAATGTCAGCCGTCGCCCCGGATGCACTGAGCACATCGTGTGCGCGGCAGAACGAACAGTCGCAGGCACGTATCGCCCACTCTGCGGGAATCAGCGGCGTGCGATACCGGTAGCCGATAGCGGAACAGTGACACCGGCCCTCGTATTCAATGTGCATGACCGGCGCCCAGGGCAAATGGCTGCCGCGGCTGCCGGAACCTGAGTCCGTAAAGAAACAGCAATGACGCAGTCGCGGCGGCAAGATGTTTGACTGAATGTCCGCTAAGCAGTTCGCCGAATGCATATACCGCGTAATCGAAGTGTTCGACCAGTTTCGCTGCCGTATAGACGACGATCATTCCCCAGAGAAAGGCCGTGCGGTCAAAGTGCGACGAGTACATGAGCAGAACGAGCGGAATCAGCAGCATCGGCATGAACTGGACCAGCACATACGGTCTCAGATCGCCGATTCCCAGTCTCTCGGTGACCGACCAATAGACGGCCGACGCCACGCCGACGAGCAGCAGTGGAAGCAGAACCCGCCTGCCGAGCGTTCCGCTGATATGTTCCCCGACTATGATCGAAAACAGGCTCATGAAAACAAGGGTCATCGGCAACCTGTCCCACAGCAGCGAATCGTTGTCCGGCGCGATGTGGTACCTGGCCGAGCCAATTGCGGTCAGCAGCACACCGGCGAAAAATGCCCGGTAAGCCGGCACCAGGGAAGGCAGGATACCGCGAGGTTCGTTTGTCGACAGGTACTTGAGTCCCGCGACGCCGGCGTACAAAAACGGCAGGTTCGTCACGACATTCCAGAAGTTTGCGATGCCAAGAAACCGGCGCGTGTCGGCGAATTGATGATAGTCCGGAGCCTGCGCAACCGGGTCAAAAGCAAATGCAGCAGTAATAAAGACGGCTGCCGCCAGGAAAAGGGCCCTGCGCTTCATTTGTCCGTTGAGGATGATACGCAGTCGACGGCAATCATCGGGAACTCGATGCGACGGAATTGCCCATCGATGTCGCCATCGATCCAGGCAACCATCCGCTCGGCCGACAATCGCCGGTAGGCAACCCGCTGAGGAAAGTCATGTGCGGGATTCTCGAACACAACCTCGTCGGACGAAATCGCAGTCATGACAAACGCAGTCAATGCCTGTCCGGACGGCAACGCGATGTAATGCAGGCCACCATCGTCCGTTTCGACGATGCGTATGAACTCGAAAGCTGTGGTCTTGCCATTGCGCACGGTACGACTGAGCCCGAGCATCGACCCGCCGGCAGGACTCATCCATTGCTCGCCGGAACCCGGCTCGCCACCGTCCCGGGCCCAGCAGCCGCCAAGCCAGCGCAGGTCATCGATTCCGGCGGCCGCTGCAGGCATGCTGCTGAGCAACCCGACGACTGCGAGGTACAGGCCTTGCCGTACGTGCTGCGATGATCGTGGCGTGCGCATCACTCTTCGCCCCCTGGCGGACCGTAGAAAACCACCCAGGCGCTGAAATCGTCGCTGAAATCCTCGAAGCGGTGTTCGATGCCTGCCGGCACGAACAACGCTTCGCCCGGCTCAAATGCCTGCCGTTTGCCATCCAGGAAAAAAACACCGCGGCCGCTCTGGATGACATAAATTTCGTCCCGATCGTGAGCTTGCTGATTGTCGATCCTGTGCGGCTTGTAAAAGCCGAGCTGCATGCTGCCATGGTCGAGCAAGACTCCGTACTCCCCGTCGCCGGATTCCGCAACCGATCGCAGTGCGCGCTTAACCGTGTAACGATCTGACATCCGCGCATTCCTCCGCAATACCAGGAAAAGCCGGCTACAGCAACGCCCGCCGGAATCGCTCACCGATGCCGGTCAGCCGGTCCATGGATTCGTTGGAGTAAACAACTCGCAGGTAGTTCCTGCAGTGCTCCGTGCCCCAGTTGACCATCGCCGTCGCGGCAATGTCGACAGACTGCAACAGCTTTCGGGAAGCTGTCGCTCCGTCAATACCAAGCGGCGATACGTCAATCAGGAACGACCAGCCGCCGTGCGGCGGAACAACCATGAAATCCCGCAATTCGTCGAGCAACAGGTCGCGCCGCGCCTGCAGTTCGGCAACACAGTTTGCGATACCATTTTCCGGGTCGTTGATAGCAGTCGCCACGGCGTTCATGGCGATACCGGTCTGGCACACGACATTGCTGATGCTCACCCGCGCAACGTCCGCAAGGATCGCCGCCGGGCCGACCACCCAGCCGACACGCCAGCCGATCATGCGGTACTCCTTTGACGCGGAGCCGACCGTGATGACTCGGTCGCGCATGCCGTGAAACGATGCGGGATGAATGACCGTCCGGCCGTCGAACAGGATGCGTTCCATGGCGGTGTTATTGATCAGCCAGCAATCTGCCCGTTGGCAGAAACCGATCAATGCCTGCCACTCGTCATTTGTAAACACGGCGCCTGTCGGCATCGACGGGCTCATCAGCAGTGCAGCAGTGACGGGTTCGGGCTCGATAGCGGAAAGCGCATCGAGATCCAGGCGCCATCCGGACCGGGACGGATGCAGCGGCACGAAACGGGGCACGCCACCGGCCAGCCTGACACGATTGATGAGCCCGACGTAGGTCGGATCGGTCATCAGCACTTCGTCGCCAGGCTCGAGAGTCGCCAGCAGCACATTGAGCACGCCGGACAAGCCGCCGGCACTGATGATGCATTCCGTCCTCCAGTCGTACTCCCGGCCGGCGTGACGTCCAACCAGCCGGCTTGCGGCCTGGCGAATGGATGTCATACCGAGAAACGGCAGGTAACTGTTGGCCTCGTCCATGCCGGCGGCGAGACGGGTTGCGGCGACGGCTGCGGCGGGCGGGGCGATATTGGTGTCGAGATTTTCCAGGCGCAACACCGCCGGGTTATCCAGGCTGTCTGCAAGTTCACCCATTTGCTCGACGCCGATTCGCGTTATGTGTTCAAGCCTGGAGACAGACATCGCAACAACCAGTTCAGAAAAGAGCGCGGATCAGCAACAGGAATCCGAATACCGCAAGCGGAATGCCGATCGGTGCGGCAACAATGCTCAGGGTGACAGCAACACCTGCCGCCATCATGGCAAGGCCGAGAATTGCACAAATGATTCGGCCCGTGATGCCAAGGATGAACGTAAGCAAGCGCCAGACAGCGTAAAACGGCCACAACAACCACGGGATCCGACGGTCATTGTCGCTCATGTGGACGCCGATTGCCGATGCGCGAAATACCTGCGATACGCACGATCCATGGTCTTGTCGGAGATTTTCAGCCCGGTCATTGCGCTGTCCAGCAGCTTGATCTCACGCGCATCTTTTACATTGTCGGCGGCAATGACTTCGAGAAGCATGACAACAAGAGTTTCCTTCCGGCCCTTGTCCAGGGCGCGCTGCAGTTTTCGCAGCAAAGATGACACATCCGGATGTTGCTTCACATCATCCAGTGCGCTGACAACGAGTTCCAGCGTCGCGTCGCTTTTGACGGCGAATCCGCGCTGCATCGCAGCTACCAGTCGCTCCGTTTCCTGCGTGTCTATACTGCCATCGCTGCAGGCCGCCATCGCCAGCAGGCAAGCGACGTCATATTGTGTTTCCGGGGTCATTGATCGAGTCTGGCCGATTTCAACTTCTGGTTTGGCTATTTCTGCCAATTCTGCCGCAAAATCACGGATAATGTGCGGCAATTGCGCATAGCCGGAGAGACGCCAATGGCACGAGCAACTGCCAGACACATTCTTGTCGACAGCAAAAGTCAGTGCGAGGACCTTAAAAAGGAAATCGAGGGCGGCGCTGATTTCGCAGACGTTGCGAGGAGGCATTCATCATGCCCGTCCGGGAGAGATGGCGGAGACCTGGGCGAGTTCGGACCGGGGATGATGGTCCGGGAATTCGATGAGGTCGTGTTCAGTGCCGACGTCAACACCGTGCAGGGTCCGGTCAAAACCCAGTTCGGCTATCATCTGCTGGAAGTCACCAGCCGCAGGGACTGAACACTCCGGAACGGCCCGGTATCGGAAAAATCCCGCGGCTGGCGGTGGCGTTCCGGCTCAAGCCACGTCTTTTGCTTCAAGATTTCCTGTTCGAAGGTCGTGCAACCTGACTGGTAACTCGCGAATCCGGTATCCCGTCGCGTCGAATATGGCATTCGTCAGTGCCGGAGCAATCGCCGGTGTGCCGGGCTCTCCGGCTCCACCCAGGGATTCGCCGCTGTTGATGATGTAAGTCTCGATCTCAGGCGCCTCGTTCATGCGCAACATCGGGTAGTCGTGGAAGTTGCTTTGCACAACGGCGCCACGGCGAATCGAGATGTCGCCGTACAGCGCCGCCGTCAAACCGTACGCGATCCCGCTCTCCATCTGCGCTTTCATGCCATCCGGATGAATTGCAAACCCGGCATCGACCGCGCACACCACCCGCCGGGCTCTGACTTTGCCCTCGATAACCTCGACTTCCACGACCTGCGCCACGATGGTGCCAAACGATTTGTGGATGGCAATGCCGCGGCCCCGGTTTTCAGGCAATTTCATGTCCCAGTCTGCTTTGGTCGCGGCAAGGTCGAGCACATCACGAAAACGAGTTGCAGCAGCCAGCAGATCGCGTCGATATCGGTACGGATCCTTACCTGCAGCAACCGCGAGTTCGTCGATGAAAGACTCCGTAAAGAATGCGTGCAGCGAATGATCGACACTGCGCCAGAATCCCCAGGGAACGTGCGTCCAGCTTTCGGTGAAATGTATGTACTGATTTTCGATGCCGTAGGGAATATACGGGGCATCTACCGGGTCGTGTTTTTCCGTGAACTGGTTTTCCCAGGCTGTCGGCATACCGTCGGCATCCAGCGCCGCCTTGAAGCGGCTGATGCTTGCCTGTCGATAATGGTCGTGGCGCATGTCCTCTTCGCGAGACCATATCAGTTTCACCGGGTAGGGTGACTCCAGGGCAATGCGAGCCGCCTGAATCGCGTAGTCGGAGAACGCGCGGCGGCCGAAACCTCCACCCAGGTACTGGTTGTGTACCAGGACCTTTTCACTGTCGAAATCGATCGCTTTGGCAACTTCCGCAGCGAATCCCAGCGGATTCTGTGTGCCGAGCCACAATTCGCACAGGCCGTCGTGTACCCACGCCGTGCAATTCATCGGCTCCATTGCCGCATGCGCGAGATACGGAACGCGGTACTCCGCAAGCACCGTCCGATCGGCACTGGCCAACGCGGCTTTCGCATCGCCGCTGCGAAAGTCGGTCGTTTCCTTTCCGTCTTTGGTCGCGGCGTCGAGGTCGTCGGCAAACTGGCGGTAAATATCCGCCTGGTCCCGCTTCTCGTCTGCGCTCTCAGTGAATTGCACCGGGAGGCGATTCACGGCCTGGCTTGCCTGCCAGTAACTGTCGGCGATGACGGCAACGGCATCCCCGAGATTTACAATCTTTCTTATTCCCGGCAAGTCCTGGATCGACGCCGAATCGAAGGTATCGACCCGGGTGCCGAAAACCGGGGCGGCCCTGATGCTCGCATACCTCATCCCAGGCACCGACGCGTCGATGCCGAATATCGCGCTGCCATCCACTTTGGCCGGTATATCGAACTTTTGTACGTCCGTACCCATGATCGTGAATTCGTCCGGGTTCTTGAGGCGCGGCGTGACCGGCGCCGACAGCTCTGCCGCCTGCGCCGCGAATTCGGCGTAGGCCGCGCGACGGCCACTGGCGTCGTGGAGGATATGGCTGTCAATAGTCCGCAGCTCGCTTGCGGCGACACCCCAGCTTTCCGCGGCGGCCTGCAACAGGACCGCCCTGGCGGCAGCACCGGCGATACGCATCGCGTGCTGACCGGTCGTCGACGTCGAGGTGCTGCCACCGGTGATCTGCAAGCTCATCATCCTGGTCGCCTGCAGGAAAAAGCCATCGACAGTCGGCAGGAGCCAGGACGGGAACTCCATGTCACCAAGCGCATAACCGCGGGCCAGCGCATAGTTGGCATATTCACGGTGTGCAGGGGCTTCCTGCATTTTCACCAGCGACCAGTCGGCATCGAGCTCATCCGCAAGCATCATCGCAAGCGTTGTATGAACCCCCTGGCCCATTTCGGCATGCGGGATGATCGCCGTTACCGTATTGTCTGTGCCGAGCTTCAGCCAGATAGTGATCAGGGATTCGTCATCGCCTGCAACCAGCCTGGCAACTTTCGACGTCCGGTTTCCGGGTCGAATGGCTACGCCGATCGCGAGTACGCCGCCAGCCAGAACGCCGGTGGTGATGAATGCCCGCCTGGTCCATTTACCCATTGTTCGAAATCTCCCCGGAAGCCTCCCGCGCCGCCGCCATGGCGGCGGCCGCGGACCTGATGCCTTTGCGTATGCGCGGGTAGGTTCCGCAGCGGCAGATGTTACCGCTCATGGCCGCATCGATATCCGCATCGCTCGGCGACGGGTTGCTTTCGAGCAAGGCCGCCGCGGCCATGATCTGCCCGGATTGGCAGTAACCGCATTGAGGTACCTGCTCGGTAATCCAGGCTTGCTGTACCGGATGCAGGCCGGTCAGCGCATTGCCGAGGCCTTCGATGGTGGTGATCGACTGGCCCGCGGCTGCCTGCACCGGTGTGACACAGGAGCGGATCGGCGTTCCATTCATATGCACGGTACAGGCGCCGCATTGCGCGATTCCGCAAGCGAACTTGGTGCCGGTCAGGCCCGCGTGTTCGCGAATCACCCAGAGGATCGGGGTTGCCGGGTCGACATCGAATTCCTGCGCCCTGCCGTTTATCGTCAGCGAGATCATTGGTCATTTCGCCTTGTTGTTGCGGGAGCAGGCATTGTAGCCGGAACCCGGTACCGCGCCACCCCGGTCGGGCCCGGATCAACTCAAGGACGAGGATTCCGCCGCAAAGAAAATATGCGTTGGAATCGGGCTAGAATGAGGCGATCGGGGCTGAAATCGAATGGCAAGCAGTTGATAAGAAAGGCTTCAAGGCAGATACAGGGCATCGTCACGTTTGCAGTGATCACGCTCAATACCGTTTTCTGGTTCATTCCGCTGATCATTTTCGCCATCCTCAAGTTGCTGCTGCCCGTACCGCGGTTTCGCCGGTTGATGACGCGCTGGATCATGGCAATGGGTGAAAACTGGGTGACCCTGAATGCCGCCATCCTTTCGCTCGGCAACACCACGCAATGGGACGTTCGCGGCATCGAAAATCTGTGCCGTGACGGCTGGTATCTCGTTGTCGTCAACCACCAGACATGGACTGACATCGTTGCACTACAAACCGTTTTCAACCGCCGCATTCCCTTTTTGAAGTTTTTCATCAAAAAACAGTTGTTCTGGTTCCCGGTGCTCGGCGTCGCCTGGTGGGCGATGGACATGCCGTTCATGAAACGTCATTCGAAGTCTTACCTGGCCAGACATCCGGAAAAAAAGGGCGAAGACCTGGAAGCGACTCGTACCGCATGCGAGAAATTTCGCGACACGCCCACGTCCGTTATAAATTTTATCGAAGGCACGCGGGCAACCGTAGAAAAACGCGCGAAAAGAAATTCTCCGTTCAATCACTTGCTGCCGCCCCGTGCCGGTGGCATCGCACTCGCACTGTCGTGCATGGGCAGCATGTTCGACGCGATACTCGATGTCACAATTGTCTATCCGACCAGCCCGACCCGGTTCTGGGACATGATGTGCGGTGACTTCGATCGCGTGATCATCGAGATCATCAGGCGGCCGGTGGAGGAATGGATGATCTCCGGCGATTATTCCGGGGATCGCGATTATCGCACCCGGTTCCATCGCTGGTTGGCCGGCCTCTGGAACGAGAAAGATGCAAGAATCTCCGAAATACAAGCGGAATCTGCGGCATAGATACATGCGATCGAACAAGGCGTAAACTCCCGCTTGCACCCGCATCGATCAGGCGCGATGACCGATAACCGACACTACGACACCGTGGCATTCGACGTCAGAAATGACGCCATGATCCTGTTTTTCGCGAAGACGAGAAAATCCGGCGACATCGACGACTATCTTCTGCTGATGCGCGCGGACGGCGAGGACTTCGACGATGCAATCTACATCGAGATGAATGAGAACGAATTCGTCGGGCACGATCTCATCATGGAAGCGCGCATGACCGGCGGGATGCTGACATTGCAGTTGCGTGAGCCCGCAGCCGAACTGAATGGTGCCATGGAGATCGTCGTTACCTACGAAAACAACGACAAGAATCGAGCCAGTGTCGAGGCTGGCGCGTTTCGCATCCTGGGTGACCGCCTTGAAGGCGGACATGCCTGAACGCGGTCACGTTCGAAGGAAATCACCGCCCCGGCGGACGCCCGGATTCCCGCGCGCTGCGCATGAGGACAGCAAAAGCGACCCCACAACCACGAGCTGGAGTTTGTACCTGCTGCGCTGCGCGGATGGCGCCATCTACACCGGCATAACGACGGATGTCGCGCGCCGGTACGACGACCACCAATCCGGGACCCGCGGCTCGAAATACCTGCGTGGCCGCCGGCCGCTCGAGCTGCTGTATCAGCGCTGTATCGGTAACCGAAGCCAGGCAAGCCGGATCGAACATCGTGTCAGGAACCTGCCGCGTATCCGCAAGGAGGACGTCGCGCAGGTCGATGCCGTCATCGATGGCTTTCTGTCGCAGCTGTTTCCCGACCCGGCGGGCGTCGCCTGAGTCCTAATAGAGCACTGTTGCCTGGCCGAACGCCAGCAGTTTGATGTCAACGGGACTTTCTTGCGCGGCCGCGATTTCATCGATCCAGCGGGCAGTGCGAACGGCATTGTCCAGCACGTTCGGAAACAGGCGTATATCCCCGAGAGGCATGCTGAAGTCATCGTAGTGGATCGGGAACAACCGGCGGGCACCGACCTGCGTAACAGTTTCATGCCAGAGTTCGTCGACATACTCGCGCCCCAGCCCGGCAAGCCCGGCGATACTCAGCATCACGACGTCCGCCGGGTAGTCGCGAAGATTGTCCTTGATGAAACCGCCGCTGCCCTGAATCAGGGTGGTACCGCGCCGATGACCAATGAGAATTGAGTAACTGACCCCCTCGCGCCACGCCGTTACGCGGGCCGGCTGCACGAGTGGTTCCTCTATGGGGCCGGGAAGCCAGCTATTATCGCCGAACCCGATCGGCGCGTGCCGCGAATCCAGCAATGTAATGGTGAATGATCCAAACTGTCGCGATTCGCCGCTCGCAAGAATCTGGCTCTGGTCGACCGGCACCCCGGCTCCGCGAGCGATATGGGCTGTGGATTCAGAGCCGAGCACGACCGCGGTGCTGCGATTTGCCACATGACCCACGTCGATGGCGTGGTCGAAATGCGAATGCACGGGAACGATCGCCGCCAGCCGATTGATCCGGTAGCTGGCGAGGGTGTGATTGATCGTGGCGATGTCGGATGAAATTCGTCGCAGCGTGAGGATGTGTACCAGCGGCACGCGTGTGAATGCACCGTCAATCAGTATTTGCGTTTCGCCGTCGTCGAACAGCAGCGTCGAAATACCAAACCAGGTGACGGTTACGCTGCCGGCCGGACCATCGCCAGGCGCCGCCGTCGACCAGCCCAGTTCCGACAGGTCCGCCCGGTTCTGCCACAGCTGCGTTATGACGGCAACAGTCGCAACTCCCAGCAGGACTAACAGCACGGCGATCATGCGGATCCGCTCTAACAGCGGTGTCATGTCCGCGCTCCGGCATCAGGCCGCCAGCCGTGGTGTCGTATGGTCTCTTTCGCAGGCATCATTAACTGCGCTGGTTTCGGCGGGCTATTGACCAACGGCCATGCGCGCCAGATGGCCCGTCAGCGGCCCCAGGTAATTGCCAAGCGCATAACCGATCAAGGCCATCAGTATGGATACGGGTACCAGGCTCGGCCGGTGAAATGCGGCGACGATCGGGGCCGATGCGGCAGCACCGATGTTGGCGGCCGAGGCGATGGCAACGCTGTGGATGTCAACCCGGAACAATCTGGCACCCAATACGCAGAACGCACCGTGTATGAAGATCCAGATGAATGCACCGAACAGGAACGCCGGAGCCTGGCCGAAACCTGCGACCGTTGCCCGCGCACCCATACCTGCGACGAATATGTAAATCAGGGCCGTGCCCATGGCCGTCGCGTTCGGCAATCTCGAGACCGGCGTCAATGACAACAGCAGGGCGATAGTCGTAATCAACAGTATCCGCCACGTCGACTCTGACAGGACGACTTCGAGTCCCGGCGCTTTCTCCATCATGCCGGCGAACAGGATCGATGCCAGGACCGCGGAAATCCAGGTGACGGCAACCGCGACGGCCGCAAGAAATACGTAGTCGCGCATTTCCGGCGTGCGCTCTTCGTCGAGCACCACGTTTGCCGCGGCATCCATCATGCGCAATCGATTTTCCGGCACCCGGGCCCACTTGTTGAACCATCCGGCTATATTCCGTGACGCCAGCAGTATCGGCAGCCAGACGATGTAAACGACGTTGTCGGCGAGTACTGCGAGCCCAAACTGCTCCGGCGGCGTGCTCAGCATTTCACTGGTAGCGGCCATATTGCCGGTCCCGCCGATCCAGCTTCCGGCCAAAGCCCCGAAGCCCTTCCAGGCGTCCGGGTCCAGCCATCGATGCACGATGACATAGGCGACGACCCCGCCGGCAATGACTCCTGCTGTCCCCATGAACATCACCAGTACGCCTTTTCCCATGATTCTGATTGCCGCAGGCACGTTGACCTTTACCAGCATCAATACGATGAATGCGGGCAGCGCAAAGCTGCTGAGGCCCGAGTACACGGGCGAAGACGAGGGAATCACGTCAAGGTTATTGAGAAGTACAGGAGTCGCGTAAATGAAGATCAGCGGAGGCAGGTACTGGAAAAGTTTCCACTGCGTCAACTGCTCGACATAGAACCAGAATGCCGCGACGAGGCACAGTACAGCGAGTACACCGCCTGAGGAACTGATGGCAACTTCGGACATGACCCGATGCTCTTGTTCGATTTGGAGCATCGATTATAACCAGAACGCGCGCGAGGGGTTTGCATCGGCTTATGCGCGGCAGGTCCCGATGGGGAAATCGAATCCGAAGGCTCCGCGTACGCGCCACCCGTGCCGCGCGGCTTCAGGAGAAGCTGAGCTGTGCGCGAAAATCCTTGCGCGACTCTTCGTCGGTCAGGGCTGCAGCCCGCACCGTCAGCCAGACAGCATCCCAATCGCTGATCTTGCAGGGGCCGAACACGAATCGAGCAATGTAATTCTTAAGGTCGCGAATATGGATGACGTTTTTTTCGAGCGGCGAAGCAAACTGCACGGAACCGGTGAAAACGACCAGATTTGCTACCGGCACATCCGGCACGACCTTTTTGAGCGCTCTGCTGCGCCCTTCATTCTGTATGAGGGGATTCAGAAATTTGCGCTTGTGCATGCCATCGACATTGGTCCACTGCGGTTCGTCTGCATTGCCGAAAACAAGGCCGTTGTAGTGCTTGGTTTGTATGCAGAGGATTCCACCCGAAGTCAGCACGGCATGATCGATGTGCGTCAGGCCACCATAGGCGCCTGGCAGCATGAAGTCATCCAGTATGCTTGCGCTTTTTTCGGCCAGTATCTTCCTGATCCGCCTCTTGCCAAGTCGGGTCGTTATCATTCTGCCGATCTGTGTGGCCGATGCGCGTAAGAAAAGTGTCAGCAGCAGGGCAATGGCAATCGAGATCACGAAAACACCGATGCCAATGTTGGTCACGCCGGTCACGACGTCTGACGCGGCATCCAGGCTGGCAGCAATCGATGGGCAGGCAGCCATCAATCCGGCGAGGAGACCCGAAATCAGAGATGGTCGACACATAATGGTTCGAGGCTATGCCGATCAGATAACGGTTGCATCGTATTCCGTCACGTTTTCAAAATCCATTCGGCTCCCGGTTCCGGGTAGCTCGCTACGCGGCAGCGCGTTGCGCGATCATGCCCTGCTCGCTGCCGGATAGGTGAAATAGTGGCCGGCGACCATGGCGATCCGTACCTCGACACCGAAAGTGCGTTGCAGGTTGTGTGCCGTGAGCACGCTGTCCTTTTTGCCATCGGCGATGACCTGTCCGGAACGCAGCAGAATAACACGTTGAATTTCTGGAGGAATTTCGCCCGTAGTGTGGCTGACCAGGACGATGTTCCGACCGGCCTCGGACAGGCGGCGGATGCGCTCCAGGTAGTCGAAGGCAGCGGCAAGATCCAGCCCCGCCGTCGGTTCGTCAAGAATCAATGTGTCCGGATCGTGCACCAGCGCCCGGCCGAGCAGGCAACGCCGCTGCTGGCCGGTCGACATATCGGTGTAGCGCCTGCCTGACAGGTCGTGGGCATCAAGGCTCTTCAATGTCGTGTACGCGAGTTCCCGTTGCGCAGCAGTTATGCGCCCGGCGAGCATGCCATGAACACCGATACTCGAGTGAAATCCCGAGAGAATGACGTCGAGTCCGGTAGCGCTCGCGTCGTAGTGCGCTTGCAGCTCATGAGTAACGATTCCGATACGCGAGCGTAAGGACCAGACGTTCCATCGGTCACGGCCCAGAATGCGAACCGACGATACGTCGTCCTGTACCGGATAGAGTTCACGATTGATTACTTTCAGCAAAGTCGTCTTGCCCGAGCCATTCGGACCGAGAATGGCGACTGGCTCGTGTTGGGGGATGGTCAGGCTGAATCGATCGAACACCCGGGTGTCGCCACGGTAAACGGTGGCGTTTTTCATTTCTATAAGAGGTGCTTCTGACAACGGCATCCGATGCTCATCCGGCACATGGGCCGCAGTATAGCGGTGCGGTGCTCATACCTGCTGCAACTTCCAGGCACCTCGACGAAACACCAGGTAACCCAGCACCGACAGTATCGATTCTGCCGTTACGACGGCAATGAAGACGCCGTTCGGACCGAGTCCCGCGGTTCTCGCCAGCCAGTAAGCAAGCGGAATTTCCAGTACCCAGAAACAGACGAAGTTGAGAAACGACGGTGTTTTCGTGTCGCCTGCGCCGTTCAGCGCCTGGGTCATGATCATGCCGACGGCATACAGCGGAAAGCCCATACCAAGAATTCTCAGACAGCTGATTCCGTACGGCAGAATAGACTCATCGCTCGTGAACAATCCGACGACCTGCGGCGCAAAAACGACGAGTGCGAAACCCAGTATCGCCATGAACGCCGTATTGTAACGGGCAGCCTGCATGGCCGTTTTTTCGGCACGCTCGGGCTTCTTCGCGCCGAGATTCTGTCCGACCAGAGTTGCCGCGGCATTGCCAAGGCCCCATGCGGGGAGAAACGCGAATTCGAGCATGCGTATCGCAATGGTGTATGCCGCGATGGGCGCGCTGCCGTAAAGTGCGACGATGCGAATGATTGCAATCCAGCTTGAGGTTGCGATGAGGAACTGACTGATGCCGCCGGCCGATATCTGAATCATGCGGCGAATCAGGACCGGCCGCACCGCCAGGTGTCGCACCTGAAGCCGGAGTCGGCCACGCGAGGAAAAGAGCTTGTAGATTAGATAGACGACGCCCGTGCCGCGACCGATCGTCGTCGCAACGGCTGCGCCTGTGACACCGAATTCCGGGAAAGGCCCCAGGCCGAAAATCAGGCAGGGATCCAGGACGATATTGATGCCGTTTGCAAGTATCAATGCCCTGAGTGCGATCGAGGCATCACCGGCACCGCGAAATGCGGCATTCAGCAAAAACAGGAAAAGGATGCTGGCCGAACCGCCAAGCAGGACGGCGGTGAAACCCCGGCCGGTTTCGACCACTGCATCGCTCGCGCCCATCATCCGCAGCAAGTCCTCTGCGAAGAAGACGCCAAAAGCGCCGATCGCGACCGAAACCGCGCCGCCAACCCACACGGCCTGCCCCGCAACCTGAGCAGCAGCTTCGGCACGCTTTGCGCCGATCCGGCGCGCAATCATGGCGGTCACACCCATGCCAAGGCCTATGGCGATCGCATACAGGACCGTGATCAGGGCCTCGGTCAGACCGACTGCCGCAATGGCATCCATGCCGAGTCGGGAGACGAAAGCGATATCAACGACGGCGAAAATGGCCTCCATCGACATTTCCAGCATCATCGGGATGGCGAGCAGGCCGAGTGCGCGTCCGGTCGATCCCGTTGTAAGATCGGCTGTGTTGTCGCGCAGTGATTCCTCAAGAAATGCAAACGCGCGCCGCCAGCCGGTTGGAAGTTTTTCTGCGCTGCTCATGTTTGTTGTAGTTTCCGGTTTGCTGCGAGCGTAGGGGACCGCCGTCCCGCGGCAATGTTATCCAATGCCGGCGGATTCAGCGAGGCGGCAAATTATCAGTACTCGATCGTCGTCAGCAAGTCACAGGCTATGCGATTGACCATTCAGGAAGGAGCGCATCATGTCCGGCGAACTGCAGATTGCACTGTTGATCGTGCTCGGAGTGATCGCATATGTCATAGCGAATGTCTGGCGTTACGCGCGCAAAAGCCGACAGCAATGGCAAGCCGTCGACAAGAGCAAGTTGAAGGTATGGGATGACGAAGACGACAATTGAGCATTGCTATTGTGAACACATCTGCCAATTTCGATTAGACTAGACCGCAGCCAGGACAGGGAGCATATCGATGATCGCTCGGACAGGCAGGGGGAATGCACGGACACTGGCGATCGCCGGTATCGCTGCCGTACTGGCTGGGTGCGACAGTACCGCGCCGGACGCAGACAGCAAGGCTGCGGACCGGCGTGCAGTCGATTCCATGACACACGAGCACGCTGATGATGTTGCCGTTCCCAGTCCTGCAGCGGCGATTGCGCCGCAGCGAACAATTGTCTCCGAAACATTGCCGTATGCCGAGGTCGACGAGCAGCTGGTGCGCGGATATTTCGTTTTTCCGGCGGACATGGTCGATCCGCTGCCAGCTATCATCGTCATTCATGAGTGGTGGGGCTTGAACGAAGGCGTTCGCGCGATGGCCGATCGCCTTGCCGGCGAGGGATATATCGTTCTCGCAGTCGATCTGTTCGGCGGGCAAACGGCAGGCGATCCGGCAACAGCCCGCAGCCTGATGCTGGGGGTAGTCGAGAATCCGGACAACGCCAACGGCAACCTGCGGCAGGCGTACGAGTGGCTCAGAAATACAGCGGGCGCGCCGAGAATTGCGTCACTGGGATGGTGTTTCGGCGGCGGCTGGTCGTTAAATACGGCGTTACTGTTCCCGGACGAACTTGATGCCTCCGTAATCTATTACGGTCAGGTCACAAGTGATGAAAGCGCGCTTCTACCGCTGAACGTACCCATATTGGGATTGTTCGGAGAGGACGATCGCGGCATACCCGTCGAATCCGTCAATGCGTTTGCGGCGACACTGAAAAAGCTGGGCAAGAACTACGAGATCGAGATATACCCGAACGCGGCCCATGCCTTCGCCAATCCCACGGGCAACAACTACAACCCGGCAGTTGCCGAAGCTGCATGGTTGCGTACACTCGGATTCCTCAGGTTGCACCTGGCCGTATCAGGCGACAGCCAGGCGGCTCAAAGTTCGATGAAGGCTGACTGATCGGCCGCGCCTTCGGCGGCCTCGGCCACCGAGTCACAAACCAGCAAAACGTCAAGATTGACGCTTGCGTACCGCATAGCGTGATCCGCCTGACCAAGGCAGAGCAGTGATGCCTGCGCAGACAGGGCAGAAGGCACGGTCAGGTGCGAGGCTGCTGACGCGCTGTCGACGTCGTCGCCTTCCGCAACACAGAAATTCTGGATCACAACCGGGGCGATTTGCGCTGCCGGCACGAGAAGTCGAACGTCGTTCAGTGCTCCGGCAGCAATCTGCTCGGCATTGAAATTGCGGCGCGTGTCGGCGACCGCCAGTGACAGGGAGGCAGGCGACAGGCCGCTCTTACAGACGGCATCAATGCGGAATTGATATTCCAGGTCCGGCAGTTGCAATGGCGATCGTTCGCGACTTCGTGGCGACACCTTTGCCATCGGCGCATCGGCCGAAAATGTCAGTACTGTTTCCGCGAGCGCTGGCGTCGGCGACAGTGCCAGCAACTGCCAGTAAACCAGATGGCGCAAGGTTTTCATTGCGCCAAGGCTACGGAAAGGCAAGTAAAAGACAAGCGTTTTTGCCATGTGCCGGCTGTCTGCTACCATCGGCCACCCGTTTGAATATACAGCAGCAATGAATGCAACCCTGCGCTTGACATACAAAGTCGCGAGACGAATCGTGATTGGAGTTACCGGCGGCACGATACTCTTGCTGGGCATTGTGATGCTGGTGACGCCCGGACCGGCACTGATCGTGATCCCGGTGGGCCTTGCAATTCTCGGCCTTGAATTTGCCTGGGCCCGGTTATGGCTGAAAAGGATTCGACGCCGGATCAGCGCCGGACTGGCGAATAACCGCGCGCGCGATGCGGAACGCCAGCGTGGCAACTGAAACACGGCAAAATGAAAAAGAAGGGAGCCGGAGAAACTAATTCAGAAATCTTTAGCGGGCCGTTCCGACACGGAGCGGTCCCCGGCTCCCGAGCAGCGGCGGCACTACGGGGGATAGTGACGCCGGGCCTTTCGGCCGCCTGACCCGGCCAGTGGCCGGGGTGCAGATCCGGAGTGCCCGCCAGGATCATCGGGGGAGAGGAGTCCTGGCGCGGCGATATCCGGAATTCATGCCGGAATGACTAGCTTCCGGCCGCTACACTTATCGAAGTGCGGCCAATGAGCCGGATGTCAAGATCCAGCTTGGTAGCCTCGATGACCGCTGTCACCGCCTCGTCGGCCGCTGCTTCATTGGCCGCCCTGGCGTTCTCGCGGGTGTGCTGGTCCGGCGTGGCGGACTCGGTTGCGGTCGTGGGTTCGGCAACGTCGCCGGCAAGCGCCTGCGCTGCGGAGAGCGATAGCCCGAGAGCCAGTAAAGTTGCGTTCAATGCCAAGCGTGTTCCTGTGTTCACTGTCGTGTCCTTGCGAAACTGTCTGCGGCAACGGGTGCCGCTTGTATACGTGTTGATATTCAGTCCTCAGCTATTGCAGGACCCATGCCAACTTGGAAAATCCAGGAAAACTAAATAGTTAAGTCACTTCAGCAGCTTACGGAAATCCGTAGTTAACGGAAATCCGTAGATAATTCCACGGATTTCCGTATAGAATCGCCGGATGCTGACAGCTGAAGATTACCTCTGGCTCTTTCGCCGCTCGCCGGTCATGGCCACCCTGATCGGGGACGACGGCTGCTACCTGGATGTCAATGACCTATTTCTGCAGCGGCTCGGCTACAGCCGCGAGGAAATGCTGGGTGGCAGGCCAGCCGAATTCGTCACTGCCGACAGCGCGGCGCGAATCGAAACCGAGTTTCTGCCGACTTTGAGGCGCACCGGCAAACTCGAAAGAAAACCGATCGATTTCCTTACACGCGATGGCGATGTCGTCAATTGTCTGACGAACTCGATCGTCGAATACGATCCCAAGGGGAAGTTCGTTCGCACACTCGCGCTGTATACGGAAATATCCGACCAGCTCAGATCGGACTGGAAATACCGCCAGTTGTACCGCGCAACGCCTGCCATGCTGCACACTGTCGACGCAAACGCCTGTGTAGTCACAGTTACAGATTACTGGTTGCAAAAGATGGGGTACGCAAGGGAAGAGGTCGTCGGCAGATCCATACTCGATTTCTTCAGCGAGGCCGATCGCAAGCGCTTTGCCAGTGGCAAATTGCGAGAAATCATTGAAGGCGGTGAATTCACCAATGAAGAACGCCAGTTGGTTACGCGAAGCGGCAAGGTCATCGATGTAGTCCAGTCGGCGATTTCCGAACGGGATACAAGTGGCAAGGTGCACCGCATGCTGGTCGCATCCAAGGACGTTACCGAGCGTAACCGCGTCGAAAGGGAGTTGCGCCGCACACTGGCAGAAAACGCAAGGCTCCAGGAGGAGCTGGAACGCGAACGTGACTACCTGCGCGAGGAAGCCAACGTTCGCATGAACTTCGGCCGCATTGTCGGTGACAGCCCGGCATTGAAGCAGATGCTCGCGCGCGTCGAAGCGGTTGCACAAACCTCGGCGAGCGTGCTTGTGCTGGGTGAATCCGGCGTCGGCAAGGAGCTGGTTGCACACGCAATCCATGCGCAAAGTTCGCGTGCTGCAGCACCACTCGTGAAGGTCAATTGCGCATCGATACCCAAGGAATTGTTCGAAAGTGAGTTCTTCGGCCACGTCAAGGGTGCGTTTACCGGCGCTCACCGTGACCGTGTAGGCAGGTTTCAGCTTGCCGACGGCGGCACACTTTTTCTGGACGAGGTCGGGGAAATTCCACTGGAACTGCAGGGAAAATTGCTGCGCGTTCTTCAAGAGAGCGAATTTGAGCGCGTAGGCGACGACAAGACCCGCTCCGTCGATGTGCGTGTCATAGCGGCAACCAATCGCAACCTCGAGAAGCTCATGGTTGACGGCGAATTCCGCGAGGACCTGTTCTATCGTCTCAGTGTTTTTCCGATCGAAGTACCGCCACTGCGCAAACGCCGCGAAGACGTGATCCCGCTCGCACAACATCTTTTGCAGGAGGCCTGCAACGACTTCGGCAGGAAACCGCTCAAGCTGACACGAAGCCAGGGACAGGAAATCCTTGCTTATGACTGGCCGGGGAACGTTCGCGAGATGAAGAATGTCATCGAGCGCGCCGTGATACTGTCCAAGGGTGACGTTTTGCGTCTGGACCTTTCACTGCCGCGGAGCAGCGACACCGGTGCGGAGTCAACGATTCCTGCCGACCTCGACAACGAAGTTCTCACCGAGAAGCAAATTCAGGCACTGCAAAAAAAGAACCTGGTTGCAGCGCTGAGGAAAGCAGACTGGCGGGTATCCGGGCCCGGTGGTGCCGCGGAGCAACTGGGTGTGAAACCGACCACACTGGCCGATCGCATGCGCAAGTTCGGGGTGCGCAAGCCGCGAGCCGCCTGACCCGGCCTGAACAAGGTGCTGGCCAAATTGCCTGGCTTCCGGTAATAAACCGGCTCAGGTCACTGATACAGAGGTCGATTGTGAGAGTTGGGGTCCGGAGTCTGATTTCCCGGCGTATGTTGCCGTGGAGTCTGTTATTGGCAATTGCGTTGTCCGGCGCAGCCGCGGCGGCGAACGTCGAACTGCCTGCCGGTATTCGCAGAGTGCTGGACGTGCGAAACCTTCCGGACGATACCCTGAGCATTTACGTACAGGAAGTCGACAGCAGCGAATCGCTATTGGCATGGAACGAGGGCCAGCCCCGCAATCCGGCGTCGGTTGCCAAACTGCTCACGACCCTGGTTGCCCTGGACATGCTCGGGCCGTCCTTTCGCTGGAAGACCGAGGTCTATCTGCAGGGCGAGGTCCAGGACGGCAGACTGGACGGCAATCTTGCACTCAAAGGATACGGCGATCCGTTCCTCGTAACCGAGCGCGTCTGGCAGATGCTGCGTCAAGTTCGGCAGAGCGGCATACAACATGTCGATGGCGATCTCTTGCTGGACGACAGTTATTTCAGCGTCGACGCAGCCGACCCGGCCGGCTTCGACGGCGAACCGCTCCGCGCATACAACGTATATCCCAATGCATTGCTGACGAACTTCAAGGTCGTGCGCTACACCTTCGAGCCGGACCCGACCTCGCGGGCAGTGCGGGTCACGCTCGATCCTGCCCTGGACAACCTGCAAGTGATCAATCAGCTGGCGCAGGTCAAGGGCAGCTGCTATGGCTACCAGCGCGGCATCACGATCACACCAAATGAGCAGTACGACCGTTTTGTTCTCAGCGGCCATTTTCCGGATGGTTGCAGGTCATACACGCTGGATCGCACGGCACTGGGGCATAACGAGTTCACTTACGGCCTGTTCAAGTCGATCTGGCAGGAGTCGGGCGGCAGCATATCGGGGGGCTGGAAAAATCATGTCGTGCCGCCGGACTGGACTCCCCACCTTACATTCGAATCGCAGCCGTTGTCCGACGTCATTACCTTGATAAACAAGCACAGCAACAACGTCATGGCGCGGCAGCTGCTGTATACGATGGCAGCCGAGACACTTGGGGCGCCCGGAACGGAACAGGGTGGCCGGGATGTCGTTCAGCAATGGCTCGACGCACGCAACCTGAGCTCTCCCGCACTCAGGTTGGATAACGGAGCGGGGTTGTCCCGGGACGCGCGCATGACGGCCAGACAGGTGTCTGAGCTGCTGCGATTTGCCTATTCGAGCCCGTTCATGCCTGAGTACCTGTCATCCTTGTCGCTGTCAGGACTGGACGGCACGCTTGCGCGCCGGCTTCGCAACAGTCCGCTGACAGGGAAGGCTCATATGAAGACAGGATCACTCGACCACGTAAGCGCAATCGCCGGATACCTGCAAAGCAGGAGCGGTCGACGTTACATCGTCGTTGCATTGCAGAATCATACGGACATTCATCGCGGTTCCGGCGAAGAGGTACAGGAAGCGTTGCTCCGGTGGGTTTACGACCGGTAAGTCGAGCCGTCGGCGATTGGCGACATGTGCGAGACAGCCGAAAGCTAAATTCAGGGGACCTGCTGTAGTAGACTTCGGCCGAATGCCGGCCCGCTCGACCGCGTGGTGCCGGAGTTCTGCCCCAATCGATGATGCAACGGAGATCTGGCAATGCGCGTCGCAATCTGTTTATACATATTGTTTCCGCTGTCCGTGTCTGCCGAGACCGCCTATGTCACTGACAATCTCAGGCTGGGACTGCATCGTGCGGCCGATACGAGCGACAGGGCATTTCGCACCCTCGATAGCGGCCAGCAGCTCGAGATCATTTCCCGCGACAGAAACTACGCGCAGGTCCAGCTGCCGGACGGCACGCCCGGGTACGTCAAGGCTGCCTATCTGGTCTTCGACAAGCCGGCCAAACTTGTCGTCAGCGAAACCCAGCAGGCGCTGGAGGCATTGCAGCAGGAAATGGCCGAACTTAAAAAAGCGTTTGCAGCGCCGGCAGCGACAATCGAGTCATTGCAGTCACAGCTTGCGGACAAACAGGCGGCGCTGGAGGAAAGCACCGCCAGCCTGGAGAAAGCAGTCTCCGAGAACGACAGTTATCGACGGCGCTACGAACAGGCTCGGTTCAGCCTGCCTGTTTCGTGGGTTGCCGGCGCAATGGGTGTGTGCCTGCTGGCGGGTTTTCTGTCTGCTCTCTGGTGGACCGACCACCGCAGCCGCAGGCGCCATGGCGGCATTCGAATTTACTGAATCGGAAAGCGCTGGCCTGATTCGGGTCAGGCTGCCACGCAAAGACCCGCGGAGCAGCCGTTCTTCAATGGCAGCTTCACGTGGCGGAACAACGAATCGATGTCCTGCTGACTCTCCGCCTGGGCGATGGACTGCAATTGCGCGTGCGTGATGTGCGGTGCGAACAGCTGGATGAAATCCATCATGTAGAGTCGCAAAGTCTGGTTGCGACGAAATCCGATCCAGGTAGTGCTGCGCGGGAAAAGGCCCGTCGCGTCTATCGCCACCAGGTCCCGGTTGTCCTCATTCTCGTGTGCCATGCCGGCGACGATTCCGATGCCAAGGCCCATGCGTACATAGGTCTTGATGACGTCGGCATCGCGCGCCGTAAATACGATGTCGGGTTTCAGGCCGTGACCGGCAAACGCGCGGTGCAGTGCGGAATCACCGCCAAAACTGAAAACGTAACTGACCAGCGGATACTTCGCGAGGTCAGTGATTGAGACCTTCCTGTCGATCTTCGTCAGCTCGTGATTCTTTGGTACGAGTATCTTTCGGTCCCATTGATAACCGGGAATCATCAGCAAACCGTTGAAGAGATCACTGTTCCCGGTAGCGACGGCAATATCGACTTCGTTGTCCGCCACCATGCAGGCGACTTGTTCGGACGTACCCTGATGCAGGTTGAGGTTGACACGCGGGTATCGACGGCGAAATTCCTGCACGATCTTTGGCAACACGTAACGTGCCTGGGTATTCGTCGTGCCGATCGACAACGTGCCTTCCTCTTCACGAAAATACTCAGTAGCGAAGCTGCGAATCTGCTCTACTTCCTGCATGATCACGCGTGCACGCCCTATGACACGCAAGCCGGCGTCCGTCACACGGTCCAGACTCTTGCCCTTTCTCGTGAACAACTGCAGTCCCAGTTCTTCTTCCAGCAACTTGAGCTGTTTGCTGACGCCTGGTTGCGATGTAAACAGGCGCTCGGCAGCGGCGGTTATATTCAGTCCGTTGTCTGCAATTGCCAGCAGGTACTTAAGTTGTTGTAGTTTCATCCGGGTACTAACGTCAGGTAAGACCGGCTTGAGCCGTAGACAGTCGTTTTTGACAAACGTTGCAGTGAGGCCACGAAATATGTGCGATGCCGTGCTTCGGTTGAAAAAGCGGCTTCCGGTTCCGTTGCAAAAACGAGACTTATAACCACAGGAAATATCCTCTGAAACCAATGATCATGGGTTTTCAGCCGTCTGCTGTTGCATGTTGCTGTAATATGCCCCCGTCATTTGCCGCTGCCGCCCACGCCGAAAGCCAGAATCTTCGTTGTAGCAATTATTTTCTCCAGGTCTTTGGAGACGATGCGGGCATCGGCGCAAATGGTTGCAATCCGGTAAAGCACGCAACATGCGTGAGAGAAAATCTTTACGCGCAGCACCGGTTGCATATGCCGAAAACGTATAACTAAGGAGCCAGGATTCATGATCTATGACAACATTTTGCAGACCATTGGTCGCACGCCCATTGTCCGTTTGAATCGAATTGCACCTGACAATGTTGAGATGTTTGTCAAGGTGGAATCGTTTAATCCGATGGCATCGGTCAAGGACCGCCTTGCTCTTGCCATCGTCAACGATGCCGAACAACGTGGACTGCTCAAGCCGGGCCAGACGGTTGTCGAGGCGACATCCGGAAATACCGGAATTGCGCTGGCCATGGTATGTGCCGCCAAGGGGTACCCGTTTGTTGCGACTATGGCCGAATCTTTCTCGGTCGAGAGAAGAAAGATCATGCGTGGGCTCGGCGCGAAAGTGATACTGACTCCCGCTGCCGAACGTGGCTCGGGAATGGTACGCCGGGCGGAAGAATTGGCGAAAAAGTTCGGGTGGTTTCTTGCCCGACAGTTCGAGAACCCGGCGAACCCCGAGTATCACCGTCAGACGACCGGGCCGGAAATCCTGTTGGACTTTGCCGGCAGGAAACTGGATTACTGGGTTACCGGTTACGGCACTGGCGGCACGATGACCGGTGCCGGCGAAGTCCTCAAGGCGGCGCGGCCGAAGATTACGATCGTCGCGACCGAACCGGCAGGGGCATCGCTGCTGGCAGGCTGCGAATGGCACCCGCACAAGATCCAGGGCTGGACCCCCGACTTCATTCCCGAAGTCCTCAATCGCGATATTTATGACGAGCTTGTGCCGGTCACAGACGCGCGGGCCATCGAAATCGCCCGGCGGCTGGCTGCCGAAGAGGGAATTTTCGCCGGCATCTCATCCGGCGCAACGCTCGCCGCCGCGCTGACCGTCGCAGAGCAGGCAAAGAAAGGCTCGGTCATCCTGGCGATGTTGCCGGATACCGGCGAGCGGTATCTCAGTACGCCGTTGTTCGAGGGCATCAATGAGGGTTCGGACGATGAGTGGCTCGCGTCGCTCCGCCAGTAACGCTTGTTACGGGGGCTCGATAGCGACCTAATTAGCTGACAGGAAAGGAAAACTTGCCGCCGATTCACGGTTGCTGAGACCTGAGTCACAGCCATTGCACACTCTCCGTGGCATTGTGCGCTGGATTCCGCATCACCAGGCGCTTGCCGGGACGGATTCCGGAGCGAAATTGGATCGTATGGCCGCGGAACTGCACAGCATCGTCAACCGAAAAAACATTGGCGCCGCCAGAGGCCTTTTGCAGTCCCTCGTTCCGCGTGCCCAGTGTTTCTGTTTTTACGGACTTGACCGGGCTTGCATCTGGAGCAGCGACGGCGCCGACGATCATGAGATCGATTCCTACATCGGCGAACTGCCCGCAGAGATTGTCGCGGGCAAGGATCCGGAATCCAGCATGCTGCGCCGTACCCTGACATCCGGCCGAACGCTGCTGGTATTGCCGGTCGGCAGCGACAACAGGGCAGCCAAGGGATTGCTGGTTGTTGTGTTCTCGAAGAATGCGGGCAAGTCATCCTGGTTCAACCCGAGTCTGCTGCAAAGCGTACTGCAGCCGGCGGTCTCGATGATCGGTGAGAACCTTTGCCTCTGTGAGCAGCTCGGGCTCGCTGAATTGAAGGCGCAGGAAACCGAGGATGAACTGCAACTCGTCTACAAAGTCGACGAAAAAATTCACGGAACCTCACGCAGCCATGCGGGGCTGGCGCAACTCATCGGTCAAAGCGGCAGATTCCTCGGCATTGCTTACAGTGTCCTGCTGCTGCCGGGAAAAAGAATTCGCATAAGTGCCACACATTCGAGCTGGAAGAACGTCAATCGAAAAGCCATGGATCGCTACATCATCGAGGCACTGTTTCCCCAGCTCGAAGGTCAGCGCGGCCCGGTAGTCTTTGAAATCCCGGCAGTCGACGATTCGGAAAACGTCAACGACCAGGGCTATCAGGCCATGGTTTGTCCGCTGACAGACCGATCCGGAAATCTGGAAGGTGTCGTCGCGCAACTTGCCAGGATCGACGGGTCACCGTTTGACCCGGCCAGCATGCGCTTCATGTCGCATATCGTTCGCAAAGTCGAGTACGTGATCGAACAGTCCTTTGATGCCATGACCGGCCTGATGAATCGCTCCGGCTTCGAAGCGCAGCTGCATGAATCCGCAAAGGCATTGGCGGACGCAGAGGATTCCCACCAGATCATCTACTTCGACCTGGATAATCTGCAGCTGGTCAATGACACGTTTGGCCAGTCGGCTGGCGACGAGGTCATCGTTCGATTCTCACAGATGCTCGAGGAAGCGTTGCCAAAGAATGCCGTTGCCACGCGCCTGACCGGTGACGATTTCGCCATCCTGTTGACGCACAGCACGATAGACGATGCACTCGAACTGACAGCCCGGATCCGCAAGGGCGGGGATAAACTGCGATACCTGCAGGGAGACAAATCCCTGCAAGTCACTGTCAGTATCGGCATCGCCGGTTTCGATCTGCGGGCCGGCGATGCAGGCAACGCCTTGACCGCCTCCCGCATTGCATGTGATTCCGCAAAGGATCACGGTCGCGATCGAGTCGAAATCTACGATCAGGATAACCAGAGCATCATACGGCGTTACGACGACATGCATCTCGTTTCGCAAATCCAGCAAACGCTCGATGCGGACGGGTTCGAGCTTCTGGCACAACAGATCGTGTCACTGACGGGCAAGGATGAGCTGAAGAGATTCGAAATATTGCTGAGAATGAAGGACAGCAGCGGCAACAGGATTTCGTCCCAGGCATTCTTCTCTGCGGCGGAGCGCTATCAGTTGATGCCGCAAATCGATCGCTGGGTGGTGTCAACGTCTCTCCGCAGACTGGCGCCTTATGCCGAGTTCCTGAAGGAAACCGGCGCGATCTTTTCCGTGAACCTGTCCGGGCAATCCCTTGGAGACGACGACATCCTGGAATTTATCGAAGATGAACTTGAAGGCAGTGGCGTGCCGGCGGAATCGCTGTGCCTTGAAGTTACGGAATCGGCAGCTGTTTCGAACCGGTCAAAAGCCCAGTCATTCATCGACGCACTGCGGCAGAAAGGCTGCAAGTTTTCACTAGACGATTTCGGCGCAGGCCTGAGTTCGTTCGCCTACCTCAAGAGTTTTCACGTCGACACGCTTAAGATCGATGGCAGCTTCGTACGTGACATTACCGAGAATCGCATTTCCGAGTCGATGGTCGCGGCGATCACACAGGTCGCCAAGGTGATGGGCCTGGAAACGGTTGCCGAGTACGTGGAGAACAAGAAGACCAGGGCCCTTGTGGCGAAACTCGGTGTCGACTTCGCGCAAGGGCATGCAATCGGCAAACCGCAGTCGTTCGAAGAAGTGCTGGCCACGTTTGCCGGCAATACCCACGTGTCGAATGCCTGATAAACTAACGATGTTGCGGGGAGCATAGGCAAGCTCTTCTTTCATTGCGATAAAGCAGTAGACTTGCGCACATGACATCGGCTCATGTCCGCGATCTGCTGAACGAAATTCATCGACTGCCACCGGCGCTGATCGAGCCTTCGACACGCTGGTTCGAGCGGCTGACAGCAGAGACCGGTACTTGCGACGCGATCGGTCCTGGCGCCACACATGCAGCGAATCTGGCAAAGCTGATCGCTTGCAGCGAATATGCAGGCAACCTGATCATCCGGGAACGCGCGTGGTTTTTTGCGGAACTGGAATCGGGGCGTTTGCAGAAATCACCGGCAGTTGAATCGCTGCACAACTCGTTACGAGGCTTGCTGGCTTCGGTGTCGGATATTGCCGAGGCCAAGCGGCTGCTGCGCGAGTTCCGCAACCAGCAGATGCTGGCAATCCTGTGGCGCGATGTGAGCGGTGTCTCGGACCTGTCCTCGACACTGGCATGCCTGTCTGGCCTGGCCGATGCACTTATCGAGTGCGCAAGCGACTATGTACGAATTGGACTTGCGGCGAGATCCGGTGAAATCGTCGCGGACGACGGCCGACCGATGTCACTGATAGTGCTGGCCATGGGCAAGCTTGGAGGCCAGGAACTGAATTTTTCATCGGATATCGACCTTGTCTTACTTTATCCCGCGGATGGCGAAAGCAATGGCGACCGCCGGCAGTCCGCAAACGAGTTTTTCACCCGCTGGGCACGGCAACTGGTTGCGCTACTCGAGGAAACCACGCAACACGGTTTCGTGTACCGCGTTGATACCCGGCTCAGGCCATTCGGCGACAGTGGGCCGCTGGTTGTCAGCCTGGCAGCACTCGAGGCGTATTTGTTGCAACACGGCAGGAGCTGGGAAAGATATGCCTATATCAAAGCGCGGACGCTGGGTGCGCCCAATGACAGCCGGTCACAGCATGAGCTGGTGGAAGACATAGTCCGGCCCTTCGTTTACAGGCGTTACCTGGACTATGGTGTCTTCGAATCCCTGCGTGAAATGAAAGCCCTCATCACTGCCGAAGTCAGGAACCGTGAGCTTCAATCGAACATCAAGCTGGGACCCGGCGGTATCCGCGAAATCGAGTTCATCGTGCAGTCGCTGCAGTTGGTACGCGGAGGCGCTGATCACAAACTCAGGGAAAGGACGCTGTTGCGAGTTCTTCCGCAACTGGTCCATGCGGGCGGCCTGAAACAGTCCGCGGCATCGGCACTGGCTGACGCCTATCGATTTCTGCGCCGGCTGGAAAACTTCATGCAGGCGATTCGCGACCGCCAGACGCACGAAATCCCGGAAAGCGACGTTGACCGGCAGCGGCTTGCACTGGCAATGGGTTATCCGGAATGGGGCCTGCTCGAGTCTGACCTGCAGATACACCGGGCCGAGGTCACCCGCCAGTTCGCCGATGTTGCGTTTCGTGGCGAGATGAGCGGCGGGCGCGCGGAACAGGCACTGCGGATCGCAGGTTTGTGGGACGGAGCCAACGGCGCGGCTGACTCGAGCGGCTGGATCGCCGACCTTGGCCTGGAGAATCCACAAACATTGTCATCGATGCTGGCTGAGTTTTCGGGATTGCCAGCCATGCGCCAGATCGACGCCGTATCACGGAGGCGTGCTGGCGAATTCATATCCGCATTGATGCCACAACTGAAATCCTGCCCCAATCCTGCAGTCGTGTTGGAGCGGATACTGAAGATCGCGGAGCAGATCGTACGGCGCAGTGCGTACCTGGCCCTGTTGAACGAGAACCCGCTGGTGCTGGAGCGCCTTGTCAGACATTGCCATGGCAGTGCATTTCTTGCCAGCGAGATTGCACGGTTTCCGGTGCTCCTCGACGAGATGATCGATCCTGGCTGCTATGCGGCCGAGCTGTCTGCAACCGACATGAGCGCCGATCTGCAACGGCGTTGCTCGGCAATGGCAGAGCACGACAGCGAACAACGTATCGAAACGCTCGCGCAGTTTCAGCGTGCCATGATTTTTCGTATTGCGGTGGCCGATTTCGGCGGATCGTTGCCGATCATGAAGGTCAGCGACCGGCTGACGGAGCTGGCCGAGCTGGTCTTGAACAGTGTCCTCGAAATCGCATGGTCGGATGTCAGCTCGAAACATGGCGAGCCCTGGTTTGATTCGGCCGACGGTTCGCGCAGGGCCGGTTTCGGCATCATCGCTTACGGTAAACTGGGGGGGATCGAATTGTCCTATGGTTCCGATCTGGATCTCGTGTTTCTTCACGACTCGCACGGAAACAGGCAGCAGACGAACGGCGAGCGCAGTACAGAAAACAGCGTTTTCTTCGCCCGACTGGTTCGCCGACTGGTACATTTCCTGACAACCCAGACCGGCTCCGGCGTGCTTTATGAAGTCGATACAAGACTCAGGCCGGATGGCCAGGCGGGATTGCTCGTCACCAGCGTCGAGGCATTCGAACGCTATCAGGAAGCCAATGCCTGGACATGGGAACACCAGGCGTTGCTTCGCAGCCGGCCGGTGGCTGGCAGCGCGACTGTCGCTCGCGATTTCGAACGCATCCGAAGCGAAACTCTCAGGCACCGCATCCGTCGGGACCAGCTACTGCACGATGTACTTACGATGCGCCGGAAAATGCGCAAGCAACTCGACAGGAGCACGGCAGGACTGTTCGACCTGAAGCAGGGCACGGGAGGAATCGGTGACATCGAGTTCCTGGTACAGTACCTGGTCCTGAAGAACGCGGCCGATCACCCGGCAGTCGTTCACTATACAGACAACATTCGGCAGCTCGGCACGTTGTGCGCAGCAGGTTGCCTCGACGATGTCGACGGATATCGCCTGCAGCAAATCTACAAAGGCTATCGATTGCGGTTACACAGGCTTGCTCTGGATGGCCAGCCACCCATGGTCGACATCGATGAGTTCGTTGCGGAGCGAGGCGAGGTCTCCGCAATCTGGAGCCGTGAAATGGCGGAGCCCGAATCGTCAACGTTGCTATAATTGCGCGCATCGAGGACAGACGCGCGGGTGAGGCAGGCGATGATACGAGCACGAGCAGGCAGGGTCGAGCAGGATCTGATTCCGGCGAATGCGCAGCACCGATACGAAGTTCGCGCGGACGACATTCCGCTGTCCTGCCCGATGCCCGGCATGTATCTGTGGAACTCGCACCCGAAGGTGTACCTGCCGATCGTCGAGACGGGCGAGGCCAAATGCCCGTATTGCGGTGCGCAGTATTTCATCGGCGAGTCTCGAGACTGAAGCGCGCAGCGACAAGGACCGTCAGCCGGGTCCCGTGGCAAGCGACCAGTCGTGCCGGCCGGAGTAGCGCCGGACGGGACCCTCGCCGCCCGCCAGGTCCGGCCCCGCCGTGGCTAAAAGGCCCTAAAATCGACCAACGTGCGACAAATGGCAAATCTGCGGCGATCAAGGTGAAAACTGCATTTTCGAGTAAATATTCACTTCTTGTCGGTAATTGCATCGAAAATCGACCATATTGTTCAGAGCAGACTGTATTCCGATTCAGAATCCCCACGTAAACCGGGTTTTCTGGGCAATGGCGCCCTGCAATGGTCCGATTGTGAAACCAATTTCCGGTTATTTCCTGTTATGTAGGGGCTAAAAGTGCAGAATATCGGCAAATATCCTCGAATCATGTTTGAAGTCGTCTTTTAAGAGCGACCGATGAGGGAGGCGTACGAAAGAACCCGGCGCGGCGCCATACTGTATGACGCCGATATGCTGGCGCAGGTATCCGATGCCGCGTTCACTGCCGCGGCGTGGGACGCCGCGGAATCGGTAACGGGTACTTTCAAGTCGGCCGGACGCGGCAACACCCTGTTCCTGCGCAAGGGCCAGAGCGAATTCGCACTGCGCCGCTACCTGAGGGGCGGACTCATCGGCCGCCTCGTTCGCGAGCATTACCTGTGGCTTGGCGAGAATTCGACCCGCGCGTTCGCGGAATTCCGGTTGCTTGCCAAACTCAACGCGCTGGGTCTGCCGGTGCCGCTCGCGGCGGCCGCCCGCTATGTTCGACGCGGCCCGCTTTATACGGCCGACATCCTTACAGTGCGGGTACCACGGATCCGCTCATTGTCCGACCGGCTGACTGCATCGCCCGCCGATGCACAGTTCTGGCAGCGGCTCGGCAACGGGATCTGCCGGTTTCATCACGCCGGTGTCTTTCACGCCGATCTGAATGTCTCGAATGTGCAGCTCGACGAGGCAGACAGTTTGTGCCTGCTTGATTTCGATCGTGGACGATTGCTTCCGGCCGGGCCGTGGCAGCAAAGGAACCTTGCAAGATTCCATCGGTCCTTGCGCAGACTGAAGCAATTCAATCCCGCCGTGAACTTCAGCGAAAGGGACTGGAATCAGTTCCTCAAGGGTTACTTCGACGCATCCAGGCTGGCATAGAGATCCGGCAACGATGCAGGACGAAACTTGAATTTGCGGTGTACCCAGTAATATTGATCCGGGCACTCACGGATGTATTGTTCGAGCAAGCTCAAGTACTGCTGTGTGTCGGCGGCCGGGTCATCGCCGGGAAAGTTCTGAAGCGCCGGCAGTATGGTCAAAAGATAACCGCCATGCGGCAGTCGGCGCGGAAAAAACGGGACGGCCACAGCATTACCCAGTCGCGCCAGCGCCGAAGTCGCCGTATTGGTCATCGACGGCACGCCAAAGAACGGCAGCAATGCCGACTGTTTCCGGTTATATGCCTGGTCAGGGGCGTACCAGACCGGGACGCCATCCTTGAGGCTGCGAACCATGCTCTTGATGTCCTTTTTTTCGATGGCCCGGCGTGCCGACCGCTCGCGCCCGCTTCGGAGCAATTCGGTAATCAGGGGATTCTTGTTTCGGCGGTAGACCGCGTCAAATGGCGGCAGGGCATTCCGCAATGCAGGCCCGCAGATCTCGAGGGTGGTGAAATGTGCGCTGAGCAGGATGACGCCCTTGCCCTGATTCGTGTGTTCCCAGACGTGTTCTGCACCTTCGACTCGAGTCAGCGTCAGCAATTTTTCCATGTTTTCCCAGCGGCCAAGCGCCATTTCCATGATTGACGCACCGAGCGAAGCGAAGTGCGCACGCGTCAGCGCATCGTGCTCGTCATGCGTCATCTCCGGAAAACACAGACTGATATTTCTTCTGGCAATCGCCCGTCGCTTGCCGGCAACGCGCCAGGCGGCGCGACCGAGAGTTTCCCCGAGAGCGATTTGCCAGCGATACGGCAGCTGGCAACTCAGCCGCAGCAGGCCGATGGCCAGCCACAATGGCCAATAGCGTGGTGTCCAGAATCGGGAGAGCGACGGGCGCCCGGCTTTGTCCATTTCGGTGCTGTACAGACGTAACGGCGAGGATTGCGAAGTGTGAGTTTACTCCGACATGCCGTCGACGTAGTCCTCACTGCCACCCTGTTCGTCGCTCGCAACGTCGGCTTCGCCATCGTCGCTCGGTGTCTGATCGGACTGAATGCCGAGGTGAAAGGCGGCGAAGCCCGGCATTACGACCTGGTTGCGCGCCATACCAATAACGCGCCCGGAGTACGGCGAGTACAGGCGGGTGCTGTCGTTGCTTATCGGATCTGTAATCGTTCCCAGCAGGTCGCCTTCCCTGACTGTACTTCCGAGGCCGACTTCGGAGAGCAGGATGCCGCCGCGATTGGCCCGGACCCAGCTCGACCTGTAATAAACCGGCTCCGAGTCGCTCCACAAGCGCGTTTTGCGCATCATCCCAAGCGTATTGAGAAGGGTCTCGATGCCCTTGACGCCGTGTTTGACTTCGGCGAGTTCCAGTTCGGAGGGCCCTCCTGCTTCGAGAGTCACTGCCGGTATACCGGCCGCGGCTGCGGCATACCGTAGCGTGCCCTCGGCCGGCCCGCTGTGTACGATGACGGTCGCACCGAAACCCTTCGTCAGGGTGACGACATCCGGATCGCGCAGGTCGGCACGCAATTGCGGAAGATTGGCACGTTCGAACGAGCCTGTGTGCAGATCGACCAGCGCCGTACAATGCACGATGACTTCGCGGAAGAAGGAGTATGCAATCCTCGATGCCGCGCTGCCCTTTGGGTTTCCGGGAAAATATCGATTCAGGTCGCGCCGGTCCGGTAAATAGCGCGAGCCCCGGCGAAATCCCTGAAGGTTGACGATGGGTACCCCGATCACCCTGCCGGCGAGTTTGTCGGCATCGACTTCGTGCATGACTCGGCGCACGACTTCAATTCCATTGAGCTCGTCACCGTGGATGGCGGCTGTCAGGCAAAGCGTCGGCCCGGGGGAGCTACCGTTCACCACCAGGATCGGCGTGGAAACCGGCACCCCTTCGAACAGTTCGGTGGCAACCCAGTTGAGGCGTGTCGAGGTGCCCGGCGGCACCTCCTCGCCCAGCATGCGTAGCGGTTGTGGTCCGGGCGGGGCAACAGCGACCGCGTCCTTCAGCGGCACGGTTGGCTCCGGGCCTGCTGCGGGCATTACGGCTGATTCTTCTGTCGCGACCGGCATCTGCGCGCTGCCGTCGTCGCCCGGCAGCAGCACGTTCTCATTGGCCAGGACCAAGCCGCCGGTCAGGCACAGCAGTGCGCTGGCCAGCCAAAAGGGCTGGTTCTTGGAATTGGCGAGGCCTGCTCTACTCATGAGTCTTGCAATCCGTAATGCGGCTGGTCGCGATTTCCGGCCGTGCCGGGGTGGCCAGGTCTTGTGAATTTACTCAATCTGGGTTTGAATTTCTGTGAACTATTCAATTATTTAGAGCATATTGCTGAATTGAAAACAAAAAATGCACAAATGACAAGTCACGTTCGACAGCGATTCTGGCTTTTTGTCACCTTTTTTTTGCCCGTCACGGCGATTCATGCTGACGACGGGCTGTTTCCACGGCCACCGGAACTGGAGCCGGACGTTCGTTTCTGGCGATCGATTTTCACCGAATACTCGTCAGACGAAGGCGTGCTGCACGATAACCGTAACCTCTCGGTCGTGTACGAAACTGTCCCGATGCCGGAAACGACCTCGCGCGCTGCGCGCAACGGCAAGGTTGAGAAGCGGCGCGAACATTATCGAGCGATTCTGCGCACGCTCGCGAGCGGCAAGCGCGAAGGGCTCGATGCCGAACAGCAACGCGTGCTCGCCCTGTGGCCGGCGGATATCAGCAACGGCGAGTTGCGTGAAGCGATGACGAGGATACGCTTCCAGCACGGCCTGTCAGACCGGTTCCGACAGGGTCTCGTTCGAGCCGGCCGCTGGCGCGATCATGTACACAACGAATTTGGCCAGCTCGGCGTTCCGCTGCAGCTGGCGGCGTTGCCGCACGTCGAATCATCCTACAATCCGGATGCAAGGTCGCATGTCGGCGCATCCGGGATCTGGCAGTTCACGCGCAGTACGGGTCGCCGCTTCATGCAGGTGGATCACGTGCTCGACGAGCGAAACGATCCGTTCATTGCGACCAGGGCCGCGGCCCGCCTGCTCGCCTACAATTACTCCATTGCCGGAAACTGGCCAATGGCGATCACCGCCTATAACCACGGACTGGCCGGCGTGCGCCGCGCAATGCGTGCTTACGGAGACTCGGCACTTGTCGACATACTGCGCAACTACGACGGACGCACCTTCGGGTTTGCGTCACGCAATTTCTATGTTGCGTTCCTTGCTGCGATGGAAGTCGACCAGAACCCGGAAAAATTCTTCCCGGGCCTGCTGCCCGACAAACCGGTGGACTATGCACTGGCAAGCCTCCCGGACTACGTGCCGGCCGATGCGGTTGCGTCCGCACTTGGAGTGAGCGAGCGGGAACTGTCGCGGCACAATCCGGCGGTGCAGGCGACCGTCTGGCAGGGAAGCAAGTATCTGCCAAGAAACTTTGAGATCAGGTTACCCGCACAGATGCTGGCAGCACCGATGCCTCAACTGATCTCGGCAATACCACAAGGCAACCGTTTTCCGCACCAGTTGCCCGATCTCTATCACACGATCGAACGAGGCGACACATTGTCTGCGCTGGCTGCAGAGTACGGCACAAATGTCAGTACACTGGTCGCGCTGAACGGTTTGGGCAGCAGCCACCGGATACGCGCCGGCCAGAAGCTGCGTTTGCCTGCGGCCGGCGCCGCACCGGTTGTTGCGGCAGCGCCTGCCGTCAAGGCGCCGGAAGTTGTTGCTTCCGTTCCGGAACCACAACCGGAACAGCAACCCGAGGCACAACCGGAGCCGGAACCGCCCGCGGGCGCGATCGAGGACGCGCCGGCGATTGCTGCGATCACCGACGAGGCAGTCGTAAGTGAGGGTGGGGTGATCGAGGATGCGGTCCCGGCAGAGCAGGAGCCCGCACAGTCGACCTTGCTGTCCGACCCGAGCGATTACAGTGTCGACGATAATTCAAGCATCGAGGTGCAGCCGCTGGAAACCCTCGGCCACTATGCTGACTGGCTCGGTATCAGGACGCAGCGCCTGCGGGATATCAACGGACTGGCTTTCCGCACACCAGTCGAGGTCGGGCAGCGAATCCGGCTCGATCTAAGCGCCGTCAATGCGGAAAATTTCGAGAATCTTCGGACAACGTGGCACCGCCAACAACAGGATGCGTTTTTTCGTGATCACCGGATCAGCGGCACCGTCGAACATGTCGTGCGCCAAGGCGAATCCGTATGGATTCTGTCGCTGCGGACTTATGACGTTCCGATCTGGCTGTTCCGCCAGTACAACCCGGAGCTCGACCTGCACAATGTCCGGCCGGGTACAAAGTTGAGCTTTCCCGTACTTTCAACGATCGATGAATCATCTTGAGCGACAGACTGAAGCTCCTTTTGTTACGGCTGTTGCCGGTCCTGTTTCTCACCGTGGCAGCGGCGGCGTACATCGTGTCCGTCGAAGGCGGGGACGCCTACGTGATCCGCAATCTGCTGCCGCTGGTCTGCGTAGTCCTGTTGTCACTGGTGACGCTGCTGAAAGGGAATGGGCGGTGGCTGGGGTCCGGCTGGGGTTGGCCGCTCGGCGTCGTCGGTTTCACGATTCCTGCGATAGGCCTGTCGTTGTATCTGCACTATGCGTACGCCGTCGATCTCGATGACATGTTCGGCGAGTCGCCGCATCCCGAAGCTGTATTTCGCTACCTGCCATTGTTCACGGCAGTTTCCGGCGGTATCGGATTTGCAATTGGCTGGATCATCGGGTCAAGGGTATGAGTGGAACGATGAAAACATGTGCGCTGTCACGTTTTCAGATCCGGCAAGCTCTGGTAGGCTGACTCGTAATATGCGAGGCACCAGCACAGTGAAAGTAGCGTATGCGAATACGGCCCAGGTTGTGACCGCGCTGCTGGCGGTGCTGCTCCCGACGTATTCGTATTACCCGGCCCTGGCCAGCGAGTTTCCGTTGGCCGACAAAGTGCTGGTTGAAAAAGGAAAAAGGCAGCTGCACCTGTTGAGCAACAACCAGCCTTTTCGAACGTTCCCGATTGCGCTGGGAGTCTCTCCGCAGGGAGACAAGGAACGGGAGGGCGACCAGAAAACTCCGGAGGGGCTGTATTACCTTGACTTGCGCAATGCAGACAGCGACTTTTTCCTCTCCATTCGCATTTCCTATCCGAATTCTGCGGATCGTGCGGCTGCCAGACAGAGCGGCATCGATCCCGGCGGACAAATCATGATTCATGGCCAGCCGAATGTACCTGTCTACTCGGAAGGGTACTATTCCAGCTCAGACTGGACTAACGGCTGCATCGCCGTGTCCAATTCCGACATGATCGACATCTGGCTGATGACACCGAGTAACGTGCCGATCGAAATCGTGCCCTGACATCGCCTTGCAACATCCAGTCACCAGCAAAAGCATACGGCCGGATACCGATGAAACCATCGATGCGGAAGTATGGCCGGAGGGCAGCCTCGAGGTACTTTCGCAGGTTGAAGTCGATCAACTGCGCAACCAGGGCGCCGGTGGACTCTATCAGTTGCTGCGCCGATGCATACTGGCGGTATTGAACTCCGGCGGTAACACTGACGACACGCGAGCGGTGCTGGAAAAACACCGCGACTTCAGCCTGGGATTCATTCAACAGGATCGCGGTTTGAAAATCTCTCTCAAGGGAGCTCCCTCGTCCGCTTTCGTCGACGGCGTCATGATCCGCGGTATCCGGGAGCAACTGTTTGCTGTCCTGCGCGACGTCGTATTTACCAATAACGAGATTCGGGCAAGCGGCCGATTCGACCTGAAGACCTCCGACAATATAACCAATGCGGTTTTTCACATCCTGAGGAATGCACGATTGCTGGAGCCGCCGTCTCCGCCGAACCTGGTCGTTTGCTGGGGCGGCCATGCAATAAGTCGTGAGGAATACGACTATACAAAAAAGGTCGGTTACGAACTCGGATTGCGGCAACTCAACGTGTGCACGGGCTGCGGCCCTGGCGCCATGAAAGGCCCCATGAAGGGCGCAACGATCGGCCACTCGAAGCAGCGAATCAGGAACGGACGATACGTCGGCATAACGGAGCCAGGCATCATCGCCGCAGAATCACCGAACCCCATCGTCAATTCACTTATAGTCATGCCTGATATGGAAAAGCGGCTCGAGGCATTCGTCCGGGTAGGGCATGGCATCGTCGTTTTTCCTGGCGGCGTCGGTACGGCGGAGGAAATTCTTTATTTGCTCGGGATATTGATGCATCCGGACAATCGTGACCTGCCCATGCCGGTCATCATGACTGGCCCGCCAGAGAGCGAAGCGTACCTGCGGCACATCGACAGATTCGTGTCGGCAACGCTGGGCGAGACCGCGAAGTCGCGCTACCGGATCATCATAGATGATCCGCAAGAGGTCGCACGACAGGTACTCGTCGGCCTGAAGCATGTCGTGGAGTCCCGCAAACAGCATGGTGATGCCTTTTACTTCAACTGGCGCCTGAAGATCGACCACGAGTTTCAGAAGCCGTTTGTCGCGAGCCATAGCACGATGCGCGAACTCCTGCTTGCCGAGGATGCACCGCCACATCAGCTGGCGGCAAATCTGCGCCGGGTTTTCTCCGGCATCGTGTCCGGCAACGTGCGGGAAGACACGATCGCTCGAATCGAACGGGATGGACCGTTCGAGATCCGGGGATCTGCGCGGATCATGGGGCTGCTGGATGACTTGCTGAAAGCTTTTGTAGCAGACGGCAGAATGAAACTGGCAAGCCTGGATTATGTTCCGTGTTACCGGATCGTCGTGTAATGACGGTTTGCCGCCGCGGCGTTTAGTAAAACGCCGCCGCCAGGCGTCCGGCCACGCTGCGGCGATTAAGTAAAACCCAATATAACCTGCTGATTAAATTGGCAAATAATGCTCGGATGTCTGTGACTCAGTTCCTTTGAACAGGCCCGCATTGTGCGTAGTATTTCTGCGTAAGGATGGATCGGGCAGATTCTTATGCAGGATAGCAAAGACATCAGTTGGGTCAGCGAGGTCCGCTCGGACGACGGCACGGTCAGTGTGCCGGATTCGCAGGCCATTACCGATCGTGACCAGGATGGCTGGCAACAGTATCGAAAATGGATTTCGAAAGCGCCGGCACCGAAAGGGCGCCGTGGCGGCATCGATCCTTCACTGTATACCTGGAAGGGCTACCGCAGCTGGACCGAACAGGTAAAACGAAACTGGTCCGACAGCTAGTCCCCAGTACCGCGCGTCGCGCCAGCCCGGTCGACGTAATCAACCCGAAGAAATCAATTTCCGAACGGATACAACGGGCCGCAGCAGATTATGTTGCAGGGTTGTGCAAGAACAGCACGCCCTGCAAAGAAAATATCGAACCTGTTCTCCCTTTTGCAAAAAATCTTCGCTGTCTTTTCGGTTTGTCGGGAAGCTGTGATCTGCCTCACGGCGACTGAATTTTGCGCTGCATATAGTTCGCTTCAACGGACCACAAGAACTGAACACGGATGTATGGACACCAATTCTCCAGCGGCAGATTCTCCGATCGGTGCACTCAAGAATGAAGCAGCCCGCCAACGGTGGGAGTTGTTTCACCGTGCGATTGCCCACGCAAAGAAAAACAACGTTGATGCGATGGAAGCCGCCGAGTCAGCGGCTACAGAACGCAAGCGGTCGGCACCGCTGCTGTCGATCGCGCGTTAAGTCCGGGGATTCGGTCTGCACGTGAAACTCAGGGACCCGAATGCGCAACCAGGGATGAGGTTTCGATGGAGTGCCTGATCCAGTACCTCGACGAACTCGAGGATCTGTACTACGCGGTCGCGCTCGTGGCCGAGCGCATACGGCGAGCGTTCCGGGCCCTGATTGTACTGGCGGTCTCTGCAACCTTTCCGGCGCTTGGTGTTCTGCTTGCTGTTACGCATCCGCCGTTGGCTGGCGCAATGGTCCTGCTCTCGGTGACAGGCTTGCTGTATCGCGCGGCCGTCGGCTCCCCGCGCGCAGTTTCTGCAGGCTGATCAGCCCCCTGTCACGGCCTTGCGCCGCGACCCTCCCGGCACTTGAATTGTCCCGAATTGACGCTATCGTGATTCGGGTCATGCCCGGCACGTACCGCGCTGACCTTCAGTCATCGAATCAGGAGTAGCGATTTTGAATCGGGAAACGGACAGCAGCACGGCCGGCGGCCGCGAAACCCTTGGATTCCAGGCAGAAGTGCGGCAACTGCTGCACCTCATGATCCATTCGTTGTACAGCAACAAGGAGATTTTTCTCCGGGAACTCATTTCGAATGCATCCGATGCCAATGACAAGCTGCGATTTGTCGGACTGGCAAATCCGGCTCTCCTCGCGGACGATCCGGAGCTGAACGTACACATTACTTTCGATGCAGGTAATCGCACTATCTCGGTCACCGACAATGGCATCGGCATGTCCCGGCAGGAATTGATCGACAATATTGGCACGATCGCCCGGTCCGGGACCGCCGAGTTTCTTGGACAGATGACCGGCGACAGCCGCAAGGACGCGCAACTCATTGGCCAGTTTGGCGTCGGCTTCTATTCGGCTTTCATCGTTGCCGATCGGGTCACCGTAGAGACCCGCCGCGCCGGTATGCCGGTGAGCGGTGGCGTTCGATGGGAATCGGACGGCAAGGGAGAATATTCGCTCGAACCGATAGTAGGCCAGGAGCGTGGAACCCGCATAACGTTACAGCTGAAAAAGGCGGAAGCAGAGTTCTGCAATGGCACGCGACTGCGTACGCTGATCAGGAAGTACTCTGACCACATCGGTTTTCCTGTAACACTCGCCGACGCAGAGAAACCTGAGGACCCGCCGCAAACCGTGAATTCTGCGACGGCGCTGTGGACTCGCTCCCGGTCTGACGTCAGTGACGAAGAGTACCGCGAGCTGTACAAGCACCTCGCGCATGACTTTTCGGACCCGCTGACCTGGAGCCACAACAAGGTCGAAGGCAAGCGGGAATACACCAGTTTGCTTTACATACCGTCGACTGCGCCGTTCGACCTGTGGAACCGGGAGGCGCCGCGCGGCCTGAAACTGTATGTGCAGCGGGTGTTCATCATGGACCAGGCAGATCAGTTCCTGCCGCTGTATATGCGCTTCGTCAGGGGTGTTGTCGATTCGGCGGATCTGCCGTTGAACGTATCGCGCGAGATGTTGCAACAGGACTCTAATCTCGAAGCAGTAAGAACCGCGCTGACACGGCGCGTCATCGACATGCTGGAGAAACTGGCAGCTAATGATGCGGAGGGATATGCGAAGTTCTGGAGCGCTTTCGGCCAGGTACTCAAGGAAGGACTGGTGGAGGATCCGCCGAACAGGGAAAAGCTGGCCGTACTGTTGCGCTTCGCAACAACCCGGTCCGAAGGCGAGAAACAAGACCAGTCGCTGGCCGACTATGTGTCGCGGACTTCGAAGGGCCAGGACAGGATTTACTACATACTCGGCGACTCTCACGCCAGGGCGACGGGCAGTCCGCATCTCGAACAATTGAAGAACAGGGGAACAGAGGTTCTGCTGCTGACCGACCGGATCGATCCGTGGGTCATCGACCATCTGCAGGAATTTCAGGGCAAGACGTTTCAGGATGTGAGCCGGGGCCGACTTGAGCTCCCCGAAAGCGACAGCGCTGTATCGGAAAAAGTGCTGGATGACGAAAACAAGCCGTTGCTCAAGAAAATCCGCAGGACGCTGAAGGACCGTGTCGAAACCGTCAACGTCAGCCGTCGCCTGGTGGATTCCGCGGCCTGCGTGGTTACGGCCGAACAGGACCTTTCACCACAGCTTCGTCGCATGCTGGAAGCCAGCGGACAGAAATTCCCGCAGACAATGCCGATCCTTGAGCTCAATGTGCGACACCCGCTGGTGGCGCGCCTGTCTGCCGAGACGGATAACGACCGTTTCACCGACTTGTCGCATATCGTTCTGGACCACGCTTTGCTTGCCGAGGGTGCGGCCCTGGAGGACCCTGCCGCTTACCTGAAGCGCATGGACAAGCTGCTGTTCGACCTCGGGACGAGCAAGGCCTAGCAGCCTGTCGGACTTAGGCTCATCTGCTGCGGCGGATGGGAATCTGTCCATACTTCCGTTCTTCCTCGTTAAATAGTCACCACTCTTCGCCTCGGACGAACGCCAATCTGTCCTCGATTCCCACGCGCCTCGCGACGACGCCCTAAGTCCGGCAGGCTGCGAGTCGCGGCGCATCAGTTTTTTCGGCCCCGCATATGCGGCGCCACCAGGCAACGCTCGAGCACGCCGAAAGCCATCTCGGTCAGGATCGCAAGTACAGCCGCCGGTATCGCACCTTGCAAAATCATCGCGCTGTCGTTCAGGGCCAGCCCCGTGACAATCGGATCACCGAGACCTCCGGCGCCGATGAATGCAGCCAGCGTTGCCGTGCCGATGCTGATCACTGCTGCCGTGCGCACGCCAGCGATCACATGGGGCATGGCCAGCGGCAGCAGTACGTAATGCATTTGTTGCCTGCGGGTCATCGCCATCGCCACTGCGACCTGACGGTACCCGGGCGGAATTGCCAATATCGCCGTTATGGTGCTGCGCGCGATCGGCAGCAACGAATATAGAAACAATGCGATGATAGCGGGTGTCTGCCCGATGCCGAACCAGGGAATGAGGAGTGCCAGTAACGCTATCGATGGCACAGTCTGCAGCAGGCCCGTGAAATACAGAAATACATTGGCGGCGCGTTTGTGTGCATGGACGAGCACCGCAATGCCGATACCCGTGACAATCGCAAGCGCAAGTGCAATTCCGGTCAGCTTCAGGTGCTGCCGGGTATTGCGCCACAATCGCGACGCCAGGCCCGGTGCCGCCTGCGAGGATTCGATCAATCCCTCATCCAGCAGGAATCCGGCAGCAACGTCCGCGAAACTGACTTCGGGATCGAGCACTTGCAGATTCAGCTGCTGCATACGCCGGTCGTCGATCCTGCCGCTCATGAGCTCGAGGATTGCTGCTACGTCGGCCGGCAGGTCGGTGTGCGTAAGGAAAGCAGCGCGGTATTGCGGAAAGTACCCGAGATCGTCATGCAGCAAGACCAGTTGCGAGCGCAGGATTTCTCCGTCGGTCGTATACACCGCGGTGACGTCGAGTTTGCCGCTGGCCATGGCTTCGTAGGCAAGGCTGTGCTCGATGCCGGTTGCCGGCTGGTCGATATCGTACCGTTCCTTGAGGCCGGCCCAGCCGTCACTGCGGTTGAGAAACTCATGTGGCAGGCCGACCCTCACGCGGCCTGCGCGGCCCAGGTCGGATATGTTTTGCAGGTCGAGCTGCTGCGCGAATCCGGCGGTGACGGCAATCGCATAGCTGTTGTTGAAACCGAGCGGCGCCAGCAGGCGCAGCTCATGTCTGGCCAGGGCTGCCTGAATTTCGTCGAATTGCTTAAGCTCAGGCTGCTCGAGAATGACCTCCGTTACCGTGCCCGTATACTCGGGGTAAAGGTCGATTGTCCGGTTATTCAGGGCTTCAAAAACGATCTTTGTGCCGTTCAGTCCGAATCGCCGCTGAACTTCGTAACCGCGGCTCTCGAGCAGTTGCGCCCCGGCTTCGGCGAGTATGTAATTCTCCGCAAAGTTCTTGCTGCCGATCACGACAGGGTCCGCACTTGCGTTGTCCGCAAAAAACAGGAGCGCAGCGAGCAGCATGGTGCGCTTCATCGGCCGGTCGCTCGGAGCCCTGTGCACAGCTCGCGAACCTGGTCACTTGCCGGTTGGCCTGTAACCGCCTCGGCCGAGCCCGACTGCAACACTGTGCCGCCCATCATGACGACCAGGCGGTCTGCCAGCGCGAGGGCTTCCTGCGGGTCATGCGTGACGATAACCGTCGAGACTGGCTCGATTTTTCTCAGGTCGAGAAACTCCTGGTGAATACTGCGTCGGGTCATCGTATCGAGACCCGAAAACGGTTCATCGAGCAGCAATAATTCGGGCCGCAACATCATCGCCCGGCAAAGTCCCGCGCGTTGTTGCTGGCCGCCGGACAGCTCGTGCGGGTAGCGCTCCAGTATGTCCGGTCGTAACTGCATGATGTTCATCAGTTCGTCCAGTCTTGCGCGGGTATCCTGTTCCGGCCAATTGTCCAGAACGGCCGGTAATACGATGTTCCTGCCGACTTTCAGGTGCGGATACAGCGACACACCCTGCACGGCATAACCGATGCGCTTCCGGAGGTGCCGCATGTCGCAGTCGGCGAGATCTTCACCGAGTGTCCGTACGCTGCCGCCGTCGGGCTCGAGCAATCCGATAATCAACTGTACGAGTGACGATTTTCCGCTGCCGCTGGTTCCAAGAATGGCAGTAGTCAGGTTTCGTGGAAAAGATACGGTGACGTCCTTCAGTGCGAGGACGTCCCCGCGACGCAAGGTAACCTCGCAGAGTTCCGCAGCCTGATCCAGTTTGACGGTGCGTTCCGGCATTGCCGTGACACTACGATATTTGCGGCCGGCAGACCACGATTCCCGTGCAAACCTGCCCTGCCTTGCCTAGAATCGGGTGCCGTTGACGGAGGTGCGGGTGATGAGCAATTCGATGCGTAGCGATCGCGACCTGAAGGACCGGCTGACTGAGGAACAGTATCTTGTGACCCAGAAAAAAGGGACGGAACGCGCTTTTACCGGGCGATATGTCGATCACAAAGCCGATGGCACATACACCTGCATCTGCTGTGGCGTCCAACTCTTCAGCTCGGATCACAAATACGATTCGGGCTCGGGCTGGCCGAGTTTTTTTCTGCCGCTTGCCGGCGACAGGGTGAGAACCGTACGCGATACCAGTCACGGCATGATTCGCAACGAGGTTGTGTGCAACAATTGCAATGCACACCTTGGGCATGTGTTCGAGGACGGACCGGGGCCGTCCGGTTTGCGCTACTGCATTAATTCAGCATCGCTCGATTTCAGGAAACCGGACTGATCCTGATGATGCCCACAGAATCTTGATTGACGACCAGCCAGGGGAAATTCATGAGAGTCATAGCTACGTGCCTTTGCGTTGCCGCTTTGCTGACGTTGTTTGCTTGCGGAAAATCGGACGAAGGCAAAGTGGATGCCGCCGGGACAACTGAGCAGCCCGGTAACGAAGCAGCAGCACCCGGATCCGCTGGTGTCATCGAATCGGCGGAAATCGTACCCGGACTGAGCATGCGAATCCTGCGGCAAGGCTCCGGGGCGATTGCGGAGTCCGGCCAGATTGCCATCGTCCATTACACCGGCTGGCTCTACGACGAAACGGCTCCGGACAAACGTGGAGCAAAATTCGACAGCTCGGTCGATCGTGGCGAACACTTCCAGTTCCCCTTGGGAGCGGGGCGCGTGATCAGGGGTTGGGACCAGGGCGTCGTCGGCATGAAAGAAGGGGAGGTTCGTGAACTGACCATAGCTCCCGAGATGGCTTATGGCGACCGTAATGTCGGCAACGGATTGATTCCGCCGGGTTCGACCCTGATTTTCGAAGTCGAGCTGGCGCGCGCGCAAAGTGTGCGGCCGGCGATTGATTTACCGGACGTACCGCCACAGTAACGACAGTCCCGGTCGCGGTTCTGTCGAGCTGCCGAATGCTCAGGGACTGAGTGTGCCAGCCGCGGTCGATTCCCGCTTGGCCGGGACAAAATTCATAGCGAAAGACACCGTTCGCACTTCCCTGGCGTCGCCGTCAGCATTGGCGCGAACAAGGATCGTGGCATCCGGACAGTCGGCTACGATCTCCAGCAAACCGTCGAGCAGCGCTTCGGCACCGGATTCGAGGGTCGACTTTGCAATAGCAAACTCGAGAGTCCGGTTGTGCAATGCCGCATCGAAATGCTGGCGGCAGAGCGCCTGATAATCCTGGATCGGCGGAACCTCGATAACTCGGGTTTCGAGTTGCGTGCCGGATAGCAATGTTGCGCCAAGCCTTGACCGGGCGTCTCCCCAGGATTCGGCATCGGTGGTCACGCCGCGTATGGAGACTTCCTCAGCCGTCACTTCCGCCTCCGAGAACCGGGTCCACAACGTTGCGCGGAGCGCGAGTTCTGTAACCAGGGCCCAGCCCGGCGGCAGCAAGGCGACCTCATTCCGCCTGGCAGGATTCGGGGAGCCGACACGATCAGGACGGGTTATCGTTTTTCTGCTGCTGCAACATTCGCGCCTGGCCAATCCAGTCCTCGCGATAGATCCGGCTGCGAAAACCCTTGAGCTGCCGCGCGACCCGATCGATATCGAGTTCTGTCATTCCGGCGATCTGGCTGAAGCGGAAAAAGCCGAGGTCGTGCAGGGTCTTCTCGATGCTGGCGCCGACGCCCTTGATTTGTCTCAGATCGTCGACTCCATCGTCAACATTTGCGGGGCTGCCCGCCACGGCGGGCGGCGACGGGCCGTCGGAGCCAGTACCCGCATACACGGGCAGGGCGCTGCCAATGCCATCGCTGGAATTGACCGGCGTTTGCACGTCGATCCCGTCAGCACGATGGCCGGCGCCGCCGAAATCGCTCTCCTCACCGTCTGCCGACGCCGGTACTCTTGCCCACGGACCGTCGTCGTCCGGCGCATCTATCGGCACCCCTCCGTCGCCGGTTTCTGCGGGCAGCCACGAGGAAAGCGGCACGGCATCGTCGTCATCAATCTGGTCGGTGAGGCCGGTTACAGCATTTTCGACAGTGTCTTCGTGGGGCTCGTTCGAAGCATTTAGACCTTGCGGCAGGGTTTCGGCATCCACCGGTTCGATTCGCGTGTGTTCCGATCCGATCTCAATTTCAAGGGAAGCGATCCTCCCCCGGGCGTTTTGCAGTTCGAACTGAGTTGCGTCACGCTCTGCCCGCAGCGTGTCCATCTCCGAACGTGCCTCGTCCACTGCGGCTCGGGCTTGTTCTGCTCCGGCCCTGGCCCTGCTCAGCGCGGCTTCTGCTTCCGCAAGCGCGGCACGCGACTCGGCGAGTTCATTTTCGAGGTCCCGGGCCTCCTCGTCGCGGACCCGGTAACGGTCGACAAGCGGGGAAACGCGGCTCGTCCAGTTTGCGAGCTCGCTGCCCAGCCGCTGGATCTTCGCGTCCTTCTGTTGCAACGCCTGATCGGTTGCAGTCTCCTTGGCCGATTTGTTGCGCAGTTCGCCTTGCAGCCGGTCGCGGTCTGCGACGGCCACCTCGAGATTGCTGCGAACATCCTTGAGTTGCCGCTGAAGTTGGTCACGCCGCTGAAACGTCTCTTTCAGTGAATCCGACAATTCTTTGGCGCGCAATGTCGAGTCCTTGAGCGACGCCTGGTACTGGCTGATCTGCTCCATCAGGCTTTTGTTCTGCTTGGCCAGTCGATCGTGTTCGGATTGCTGTGATTCGATCTGCTGCTGCCAGCCGGCATTGATGGCGATCTTTTCCTTGGCGCTGCGGTCGCTGCGTAAAACCCAGCCGAGGATCGTGCCGACGACCAGTACCAGCGCGAGCAGCGCCATGGTCACAGTGGTGAATTCGGGCATATGCGATCCAGCCTTGTCGTTACGACGCCATGCGAACCTGTTCCAGCATTTTGAGCACCTCATCGATCTGCGTGACGGCCCAGTCGATTTGCGCACGGTCGATGACCAGCGGTGGCGCCAGGCGCACTACGGTTTCGTGCGTCTCCTTGCTGAGCAGGCCGCGGCGCATCAATTCCTCGCAGACCCGTCTCGCGCGGGCTTGCCCAGGATCGATTTCGATGCCGACAAAAAGCCCGCGACCGCGAATGTCCGCGATCAGCGGACTCTTGAGTGAGCGCAAGCGTTCGAGCAGGTGTTTTCCGAGAGTCGCACTGGCTTCGGAAAGTTTTTCCTCGACCAGGATATTCAGAGCCTCGAGCCCGATAGCGGCAGCCAGCGGGTTGCCGCCAAAGGTGCTGCCGTGATCTCCGGGCGTAAACACGTCCATGATCTCGCGGCGGGCCAGGAACATTGACACCGGCATGATGCCGCCACCGAGGGCTTTGCCGAGGATCAGCCCATCCGGGACCACGCCCTCGTGCTCGCATGCCAGCAACCTGCCGGTGCGGCAGAGCCCTGTCTGTATCTCATCGGCGATCAGCAGGACATTGTGCTTGCGGCAAAGTGCCTGGCAGGCTTTGAGATAACCCTCGGGCGGGATGATGATGCCACCCTCGCCCTGGATCGGCTCGACGAGAAATGCGGCGGTATTCGGCGTGATCGCGCGCTGCAGCGATGCAATGTCTCCGTAGTCGACCAGTTTGAAACCAGCTGGGAACGGGCCGAATCCGGCCTGGTACTGCGGCTCGTCGGACATGGCGACGATAGCGATGGTGCGACCGTGAAAATTGCCTGTGCAGGCAATGATTTCGGCCTTGCCCTCGGCAACGCCCTTGACCTGGTAAGCCCATTTTCTGGCCGCCTTGATCGCGGTCTCCACCGCTTCGGCGCCGGTGTTCATCGGCAGTGCGCGCTCCTGTCCGGTGAGCTCGCAGGCGCGCCGCAGAAACGGCCCCAGAGTATCGGAATGGTAGGCGCGTGAAACGATATTCAGTTTCGCAACTTGGTGCTGAGCGGTACTGACGAGGCGCGGGTGGCAGTGGCCATGGCTGACCGCGGAGTAGGCGCTCATCATGTCTAGGTATTTCCGTCCATCGACATCCCACACCCAGACGCCTGAGCCGCGGGTCAGCACCACCGGCAGCGGACGATAGTTGCGCGCGCAGTAGCTGTCTTCCAGTTCGATCTCGGCGTTCATTGGAGGCCCTTCCGGACTGTGGGGGAATTCTGATCTGGAAAAAGCAGATCGCATAAGATCATAATTTTACAGCAATATCGGCTTGTGTAGCCAGTCTCGACGTCTGACTGATGTGTACCGGCGCCGGCACCTGAAACTTGCCCTGCGCGCACGCGTCACCCAGGCTGCTGGCTGTGCCCCGTTCCACGGGAGGCCGCAACACACATTTGGGAGAAAGATGAGCAAAACACCCGATAGCTCATTGCTCATGCTCAGCGGACCGGCGGGAGCGCTCGAGGCAATCCTCGAAACACCGAAAGATGGCGAAATTCGTGGCTGTGCCGCCATATGCCATCCGCACCCGCAGCATGGCGGAGCCTTGCACAACAAGGTTGTGCATACGCTGGCACGAGCTTTTGTCAGCCGGCAGATGGCGGCTTTGCGCTTCAATTTCCGCGGCGTAGGCAAGAGCGATGGCCGCTATGACAATGGCAACGGCGAGCTGCAGGACGCCCTGGCTG
>Ga0302046_10000232_pt1 | contig 58472 bp, 41 predicted proteins | sample RVTome_11_FD_200261 | JGI IMG/M metagenome (GOLD analysis project Ga0302046, IMG submission 200261) | Soil microbial communities from uranium-contaminated site in the Upper Colorado River Basin, Wyoming, United States - RVT147D111 (version 2) ... | reverse complement strand
CTCGCCGACGCGCGTGGTGTCGACCGCAAGAGCCTCAAACTCGACCAACGCGTCGACAGACTCCTCGAGAGGGTTGGCTCCGCAACCAGGGCCTCAGACCACCCTGAGACCCGCTAAACAGATACGGGTATTCCACATCGAGGCAGATGTCCTCCGCGAAGATCTCCTGATCGGTCACGTACAGGGCGTAGATGTCGGCCTGACCCTCGTCGAATGCCTGCGTGAAAGAGGCCGAGTTGGGGTCGTACAGGTAGCGCAGGACGTGGCCAAGCTCGTGGACGATGATCGTGGCGCTCGACGTGTTCGTACAGGTCACGTCCTGAAAGCAGTTGGTCCAGTTCGTCTCGCAACTCGAGTCGTCCGACGGCGAGAACTTCAAGGGGGGACCCGCGAGAGCGTTGCACACGACGCTGGAGTCGTTCACCCTCGCTTCGGGCAGCTCTGCGAACTCGTCCCAGACCGTGTCGTAGGGATTGGTCGCGGCGATCCAATCGTGCACGCGAGTGATCCAGTAGTAGGCATTGGCCTGGGCGGTCACGTACTCGGTCGGGAATGGCCCGGGGTTCAGCCCCACGATGTTGCCCGTGTCGTCGGGCAGGACGACGGTCGCCTCGTACTCGTCACCCGCGATGTTCTGTATTTGTGCGGTGACCTCGCCCTCGTAGCGGACCTTGACTGTCAGTGGAGCGTCCTCGTTCTCGATCGTGAACGTGCCGTCCTCGGCAGCGGTCGCGAGGATCTCCGTTCCCGCGCTGTCGTAGATGAAGATCCGGCTCATGGGCTTGGCTTCGATGTCGCTCTCGCTGTGGAGCCCTCCGGTGCCAGCCGTCACATAGGACAGGACCGTCCCCGAGACGTCGTAGCGCTTAACGGCGTCTCTCGCGCTCACGAGCTCCCCGCTGCGCGCATCGAACCAGTAGTAGAAGCTCACGGGCGCAAGCCTCTCTTCCTCCCGCCACGCGCTCGCCTGCACGAACCACGCCAGCCGCGGCGTGCGGCTCGTCTCGTCCTCGATCTGGGCGATCACGAGTCGGGGCGCGCTCGTCTCCTCGGCGTGGATGCCCGTGTCGGAGAGGAACCGCCCCGAGGCGAGCACGCTCGCCGCCGCCGCGGGGACCGAGGCCTCGGTGTCGAAGGTCTCCACGCCCGGCAGGCCCGTGCTCTGGACGGAGAGCAGGTAGTCGTCGGCCGCGTCCATCAGCACGTTGACCGAGCCGCCCTCGACCGGGACGCCGTCCACCTGCTGGCGGAAACGGACGGTGATCTTGTCGCTCGAGTCGATCAACGAGAGCGGCAGGAAGACGCGGCGCTCGAAGACGAGCGTGTCCGGGTCGATGCCGTGCAGGGCTTCGCTCGCCCGGACGAAGCCCATCGCGGCCTCGACGAAGCCCGCCTCGTCCGCCGGCCGCGTCCGGGGATCGGCGAGGCCGCCGTACAGGAAGACGCCGAAGCCGATCTTCGGATCGACCTCGAGCTCCCAGAGATCGCCGTGCTCCGCCCGCCAGGCCTCGAGCGCCGTATCGACGTCAGACTGCACGGCGATGGCGGGCAGCTCCCAGAGCGCGGCTACGATCGCCGCGAAGAGCCAGTGGATCGGTCCCCCGGTGCTGGTCCCCCGCAGGGGGGGGGGGGGCAGGATCTCGGCTTGCATGTCCCTCCTCCTTCGGCGTCGCGGCCCTACCAGAACCGCATCGACGCCAGGCCCCACCCTACCCCGATTCCCCAGGGGCGCAAGGGCGGCCGCTTCCTCGTCCCTGCCGGGGGGATTCCTCGCGGGAGCGGGCGCTCGTCGTCACGACCCGACTTCCCGGGTCTCGCCCGGATGGGGCTGGCCCCGGCCCTAGTCGTGCTCCGGGCCGGCGCCCGGATCCGCGCCGCCTTCCGCTGCGCCCGCCGCCCTCTGCGCGCGGATGCGCCGCAGCCGCTCGCGGTACACCTCGTCGTCCCACGCCAGCGACTCGGCCCGCAGGCGCTCGTAGCGCTCGCGCGCGTCGCGGTGTCGCTCTTCGACCTCCACCTCGGCGCGCAGGAGGCGCCGGTGCTCGGCGAGCGCCGGGCGCAGACCGAGCAGGCACACCTGCGCCAGCAGCGCGAGCGGGAGCCACACGGGCGTCCAGTAGGCGACTCCGCGCGCCAGCCCGGCGACGGGGCCGGCGAGCAGCGGGGTCTGGCGTGAAGGCTCGGTGATCATCCGGGCTAGGTCAGGTCGCGCGGCCCGTAGCGGCCGCTCGCGCCGAGCTCCTCGGCAATGCGCAGGAGGCGGTTGTACTTCGCCACTCGGTCCGTGCGGCAGGGCGCGCCGGTCTTGATCTGACCAGCGTTCGTGGCGACGGCGAGGTCGGCGATCGTCGTGTCCTCGGTCTCCCCGGAGCGGTGGCTGATGACGCAGCGCAGCCCGCGGCGGTGGGCGAGGGCGATGCAGGCCAGCGTCTCGCTGAGCGTCCCGATCTGGTTCACCTTGATCAGGATCGCGTTCGCGGCGTGGGTCTCGATCCCGCGCCGCAGGCGCTCGGAGCTCGTGACGAAGAGGTCGTCGCCGACGAGCTGCACCGACTCGCCCAGGCGCGCCGTGAGCTGCGTCCACCCCGCCCAGTCGTCCTCGGCGAGGCCGTCCTCGATCGAGAAGATCGGGTAGCGCTCGCAGAGGTCCGCGTAGTACTCGATCATCGCGGCGCTGTCGCGGCGCCCGCCCTCGAGGTGGTAGGCGCCGTCGCGGTACAGCTCCGTGGAGGCCGCGTCGATCGCGATGCGCACGTCCTTGCCGGGCTGCAGCCCGGTCGCGTCGACGGCCTCCAGGAGCAGCGCGATCGCCGCCTCGTTCGACTCGAGGTCGGGGGCGAAGCCGCCCTCGTCGCCGACCGCCGTGGCGAGGCCGCGCTCGCGGCAGACCGCCTTCAGCGCGTGGAACACCTCGACGCCCATGCGCAGCCCCTCCGCGAAGGTCGTCGCGCCCATGGGCATGACCATGAACTCCTGGAGGTCGACGTTGTTGTCGGCGTGCTCGCCCCCGTTGAGGATGTTCATCATCGGGACGGGCAGCACGTGGGCCTGCGTCCCCCCCATATAACGGTAGAGGGGCAGCGAGCACTCGTCGGCCGCGGCGCGCGCGGTGGCGAGCGAGACGCCCAGGATCGCGTTCGCGCCGAGCCGCCCCTTGTTCGGCGTGCCGTCCGCCTCGATCAGCGCCCGGTCCACGGCGCCCTGGTCCAGCGCGTCGAGCCCGAGCACGGCCTGGGCCAGCTCGCCGTCCACGCTCTCGGCGGCCTTGAGCACGCCCCGGCCGCCGTAGCGGCCCTCGCCGTCGCGCAGCTCGTGCGCCTCGTGCGCCCCCGTGCTCGCCCCCGACGGCACCGCGGCGCGGCCGAACGCCCCCGAGAGCAGCTCGACGTCGACCTCGATCGTGGGGTTGCCACGAGAGTCGAGGATCTCGCGCGCCCTGACCCCGCTGATCTCGCTCATTGGCTCGATCCTACGGCCGGGCGCCGCCCAGTTCCACGGCGCCGCCGGGCCCTCGGCGGGCTTTCGCAGGGGTCCCCGCGAGTCCTCGCGGGATCTCCAGGGCGTCCCGCGGGGGAAGGCCCCGCGGGCGGCTGTCGTCCAGGCCCCTGGGCTGCTACAAGCACCCGTCGCGAGCGCGGCCCCCATGAAGCCCGTCACGATGCTCCCGAACCTGCTCACCCTCGCGAATGCCGGGTGCGGGCTGCTCGCGATCTCGAAGGCGATCGACGCGCTCGCCGTCGCCCCCGAGCACTTCGAGCGCAAGCTCGAGTCGGCGTGCTGGCTGATCTTCATCGCGATGGTGTTCGACATGCTCGACGGCAGGGTCGCGCGGCTGATGCAGAGCTTCAGCGACTTCGGCGCCGAGCTCGACTCCCTGGCCGACCTCTTGACCTTCGGCGTCGCGCCCGCGCTCCTGACGAAGGTCCTGCTCGAGCGCGAGGGGGCCCTGCACCCGCGGCTGCACTTCTTCGCCGCCGCCTGCTTCGCCCTGATGGCGATCCTGCGTCTGGCGCGCTTCAACCTCGAGACCGTGCACCAGGCCGAGGCCCACGCCTCCTTCAAAGGCCTTCCCTCGCCCGCGGCGGCGGGGACGGTCGCCGCCACGATCCTGATGTACCTCGCGCTGGGCGGCACGATCGAGCAGGCCGAGGGGACCCCGACGGCCGTCGGCAAGGGCCTCTCCTTCGTGCCCGAGGGCCTGCGCTCGGCGGCCGCGCTGGTGCTCATCTCGGCCCTGGCCTTCCTGCTGCCGATCCTCGGGCTGCTCATGGTGAGCCGCATCCGCTACCCGCACCTCGCCTCGATCCTGTTCGGGAGCCGCGGCCGCTTCGCCAACCTCGTCGGGCTCGTGTTCATGGGGATGCTCTTCTACGTCGCGCCCGTGCCGCTGCTCTTCTTCACGGGCTGGTCCTTCGTCTTCTACGGTCTCGTGCGCACGCTGCGCTCGCGCCGCGACGCGAAGATCCTGTGAGGCCCGCGTGATGTCCGAGGGGCCCCGAAACGTCGCCGCCGTCGCGCTGGGCAGCAACCTCGGCGACCGCCGGGCGCACCTCGAGCGCGCCGTGCGCGCCCTCGAGCGCACGCCGGGCGTCGTCGTGCTGCGCCGCTCGCGCTGGCACGAGACCGCGCCCGTCGGCGGTCCGGCCGGTCAAGGGGCGTACCTCAACGGCGCGCTGCTCGTCGAGACGACGATCGGGCCGCGCGAGCTGCTCGCCGAGCTGACGCGGCTCGAGGCGCGCGCCGGGCGCCAGCGCGAGGTCCCGCACGGGCCGCGCACGCTCGACCTCGACCTGCTCTACTTCGGGGACGAGCGCTGCGACGCGCCCGACCTGACGCTCCCGCACCCGCGCATGGAGGAGCGCCTGTTCGTGCTCGAGCCGCTCGCGGAGATCGCGCCGGACCACCGCCTCTCGGGCTGCGCGCTCTCGGTCGCCGAGCGCGCGCGGGAGCTGCGCGCGCGCGCCGCGGAGGTGCCGCGCTGATGCTCCGCCTGACCTCTCCCGACGAGGCGCGGCGCTGGTGCGCGGAGTGCCGCGCGCGCGGCGCGCGGACGCGCTCCGCGCCGGCGCCCGGTCTCGCGCCCACGCTCGGTTTCGTGCCGACGATGGGGGCGCTGCACGAGGGGCACCTGGGGCTCGTGCGGCGCGCGGCGCGCGAGTGCGCGAAGACGTGCGTCAGCATCTTCGTCAACCCGCTGCAGTTCGACGACCCGGGCGACTTCGAGCGCTACCCGCGCGACTTCGAGGGCGACGCGCGCCAGCTCGAGTCGGTCGGGTGCCACATGGTGTTCACCGGGACGCTGCAGGGGTTCTTTCCGGGTCTGGTGGGGGAGAGCGGCGAGTTCGGGGCGGCGCTCGTCGACCCGGGCCCGATGGCGGCCGGGCTCGAGGGCGAGTTCCGGCCGGGCCACTTCGCCGGCATGGCGACGATCGTCGAGCGGCTCTTCGAGCTCGTCGAGCCCGACCGCGCGTACTTCGGTCAGAAGGACTTCCAGCAGGCGCTCATCGTGACCGGGATCGCGCGCCGCCGCGGGCGTCCGGAGATCGTCGTCTGTCCGACCGCGCGCGAGCCGAGCGGGCTGGCGCTCTCCTCGCGCAACGCGCTCCTGTCCGCCGCCGAGCGCACGAGCGCGCTCGGCGTGTCGCGCGCGCTGCGCCGCGCGCGCGAGCTGTGGGACGCGGGCGAGCGCCACGCCGCGCCGCTCGCGCGCGCGATGCGCGCCGAGATCGAGGCGGCCGGGCTCGGGCTCGAGTACGCGACCGTGCGCGACCCGGGCGGCTGGACGGCCGGCGAGCCCGCGGGCGCGCTGGAGCGCGCTGTCGCGCTCGTGGCGGCGCGCTCCGGCCGCGTGCGCCTGATCGACAACCTGCGCCTCGCGCCGCGCGACCCCTCGCTGCCATGACCGGCCCGACGCGCCCGACGCGCCCGATACGCCCGATGCGAACGGCGACGGTGCTCGCGCCCGCCAAGCTCAACCTGTGGCTCGAGGTGCTGCACCGGCGCGCCGACGGCTTCCACGAGCTCGACACGGGGATGGTCGCGATCGAGCTCTTCGACCGCGTGCAGCTCGCCCCGGCGCCCGCGCGCGGAGTGCGCCTCTCACTCGCCGGTCCGCACGCCTCGGCCGACGTGCCGGCCGGCGCCGAGAACCTCGTCGTGCGCGCGGTCGAGCAGGCGCTCGCGCGGGCCGAGCGCCTCGGCGCGGCGGCGGGCGGCGCCGACATAATGCTGGAGAAGGCGATCCCGAGCCAGTCGGGGATGGGCGGGGCGAGCTCGGACGCCGCGGCCGCGCTGCGCGCGGTGGAGCTGGCGCTCGCGGTCGACCTCGGAGCCGACTTCCGGACGGGCGTGCTCGCCGAGCTCGGCTCCGACTGCGTCTTCTTCGACGCCGCGCGCGCGACCGGCGCGGCGGTGTGCACGGGCCGCGGCGAGGTCGTCCGACCCGCGTCTTCCCCAGATCGGGGGTGGATGTTCGCCCTGTTCACGCCGGAGGTGCGCTGTCCCACGGCCGCGATCTACCGCGCGCTCGAAATCCCCTTGAGCCGCCAACCCCGACTGCCTAGGGTTCGCCGAGAGCTCTTTTCCATGGCTGCCTCCGAGGCCCGGACGCGGCTGTTCAACGACCTGGAGAAGGCTGCGGCGGACGTGGTTCCCGAGCTCGCGCGCTGGCGCGGGCTCCTGGAGTCGGTCGGCGCCGGCCACTTCCGGTTGTCGGGCAGCGGTTCCACGTTCTTCGGGTTGTTCGACGACCCGTCCGAGGCCGAGGCGACTGTCGACCGGATCGTGAGCACGGCGCGCGCGAAGGGGCTCGCGATTCGAGGACGGTGGGTCGTGCGACCCGCCCGCACGAGTTCCGAGTCGGACGTGAGTGGCGTACGAGGGGATTCGCCGCCTAGCGGGATCCCATCCCGGCCGAACGGGTGGGGTCCGGAAAGGCCCCGTTGAACATCACCGAGATACGCGTCAAGTTGCTGCCACGCCAGGTGGACAGGCTGCGCGGCTTCGCCAGCATCACCGTCGATGACTGTCTCGTGATTCGCGACATCAAGATCATCGAGGGGGGCAAGGGTCTGTTCGTCGCGATGCCGAGTCGCAAGCTGTGCGACCGCTGCCCCTCCTGCGCTGCGAAGAACCACCGGCGCGCCCGGTTCTGCAACGACTGCGGGGTGCGGCTCGCCTCCGGACGCGAGGAGCTCGACGAGCGCGGCCGCCCGCGGCTCTACGCGGACGTCGCCCACCCGATCAACCAGGAGTCGCGCGACAAGGTCCAGAACTCGATCCTCGAGGCGTACTTCGAGGAGGTGGAGCGCTCCAAGCAGGAGGGCTACCGGGCCGTGGAGTTCGACGACCTCGACTACGACTACCTGGAGGACTACAGGCACTGAGCCGGGCGCGAGCCATGCCCGCCCGTCTCGACCCGGTCGCCCTGCTCGGAGCGGGGGCCGTGGCGGGCGCGCTCGGGGAGGCGCTGGTGCGCGCCGGGCTCTCGGTCGGGGTCTGGGCGCGCGACCCCGCGCGCTCGCGGCGGCTCGCCCGGCGGCTGGGCGCGCGCGCGCTCGCGCGCCTGCCCGACCCGCGCGAGACGCGGACCCTGGTCTTGGCGGTCAGCGACGGCGCGCTCGAGGATGTCGCGCGGCGCGCGGCGCGGGCGGGCCCGGCGGCGCCGGGCGCCGTCGCCCTGCACACGAGCGGCTACCTCGACGAGGGCGCCCTCGCCGCGCTCGCCGCGGTGGGCTGGAGCACCGGGACGCTGCACCCGCTCGTCTCGCTGCCGGCGCGCGCCGGCGCGGCGGCGCTCGAGGGCGCGTACTTCGCCGTGTCGGGGGTGGCGCCGGCGCGCCGCCGCGCGCGCGCGCTCCTGACGTCGATGGGCGGGCGCGTGCTGCGGCTGCGTCCGGGCGCCAGGGTGCGCGGGCGCTACCACGCCGCCGCGGCGCTGCTCGCCGGCGGCGGCGCGGCGCTCTTCGACGCCGCGCTCGAGCTCTTCGGCGAGACCGGCCCGGGCGAGCGCGAGGCGCGCGCCGCGCTCGCCCGCCTCCTGCGCTCGGTGCTCGAGAACGTCGAGCGCGCCGGGCCGCGCGCGGCCCTGACCGGCCCGGCGGCGCGCGGCGACCTGGACGTCGTCGCGGGGCACCTCGCCTGCATGCCACGCGCGACGGCCGAGCTCTACCGCGCGCTCGCGCTGCGCGCGGCGCAGATGGCGCGCGCGCGCGGGACGCTCTCGGAGCGCCGGCTGCGGGCGCTGCGGCGGGCGCTGGGCCGAGCGTAGTACCCTTTGCCGCATGGCCATCGTCGTCTCGCACGTCGCCGGCGACTTCGACGCGCTCGCGGCGCGCGCGCTGCGCCAGGCGCCCCTCGGCGACCTGATCGAGCTGCGCCTCGACCGCATCGGACACCCCGGCGAGGAGCGCCTGCGCGAGCTCGTGCGCGCCTCGCCCAAGCCGCTGATCGTCACGCTCCACGGCCCCGAGGCGTTCGGCACCTTCGCTGGCAGCGCCGACGAGCTGTGCGAGACGCTGCTCGCCGCCGCGCGCGCCGGCGCGAGCTTCGTCGACGTCGACTGGACGCTCTCGCTCGAGCTCGGCGAGGTCGAGGGCAAGTGCCACCGGATCGTGTCGCGGCACGACACCGAGGGCACGCCCGAGGACCTCGCCGCCTTCGAGGAGGAGGTGCGCGAGGTCCTGTACGAGGGCGACCTGATCAAGCTCGTCCCGCACGCGCGCTCGACCGCGGACGGCCTGCGCGTGCTGCGCCACCTGCGCCGCGCGCGCGGCGGGCTCGTCGCGTTCTGCTCGGGGGCGAAGGGCAGCTTCACGCGCGTCCTCGCGCCGATCTTCGGCTCGCCGTTCACGTACGCGGCGTCCGCCGAGCTCCCGGGGATGGAGTCGGGCGAGCCGACCGCGCCCGGGCAGCTGCGCGTCAACGACCTGCGCGCCCTCTTGCCGCCGGGCGGGCTCGGCCCGGAGACGGCGGTGTTCGGCGTCGTCGGACGGCCGCTCGGCCACTCGCTCTCGCCGTGGGTGCACGGCATGGCGCTCAAGGGTGCGCACCTCGACGCCGTCTACCTGGCGTTCGAGATCGACGACCTGGACGCGTTCCTCGACCTCGCCGATGACGAGAACTTCCGCGGCTTCTCGGTCACCGCGCCGTTCAAGGAGGCGGCGTTCGCGCGCTCGCGCCCGAGCGACGAGGCCTGCGAGCGCGTGCGCGCCTGCAACACGCTCGTGCGCGACGGCGCGGGGTGGCGCGGCTACAACACCGACCTCGGCGCGATCGAGCAGACCCTCGAGCGCGCCTTCCGCGTGCACGCGAAGGAGCCCGGCCGGCCGCAGGGCCTCGGCGCCGCGCGCGTCCTCGTGCTCGGCACCGGCGGCGCGGCGCGCGCGGCGCTCGGCGCGGCGACGCGGGCCGGGGCGCGCGCGACGGTCGCCGGGCGCAGCCCCGAGCGCGCCGCCGCCCTCGCGCGCGAGCTCGGGGCGGAGGCCATCGGCTGGGACGCGGTGGCGCGCGCCGAGTACGACGTGCTCGTCCACTGCACGCCGGTGGGAACGGGCGTGGGAACCGGGGACGCGCGCGAGCTGCCGATCCCCGCGGAGTGGATCCGGCCGGGGACCCTCGTCCTCGACGCCGTCTACCGCCCGATCCGCACCGGCCTGCTCGCCGCCGCCAGGGAGCGCGGCTGCCTGGCGGTCCCGGGGGGCGAGTGGTTCGTGCGCCAGGCGCGCGATCAGTTCGAGCTGTTCACCCGAAGGGCTCCCGACGAGGACCTGATGCGGGCCGCCTTCGAGCGCGGGGTCGGCGGGTCGCCCGCGTGAGCGGCCCGAGCGCTCCCCGGGCGCCCGCGGCCGTCGTGCTCCTGGGCCTGCGCTGCTCGGGCAAGACGAGCGTGGGGCGGCTGCTCGCCGGGCGCCTCGGCTGGCCCTTCCACGACAGCGACGCCGAGCTCGCCCGGCGCTTCGGCGAGCTCTCCGGTGCGAGTGGTCGAGAGGCCGGCGAGGTCCTGGCGGAGGTCGGGCTCGAGCGCTTCCGGCGCCTGGAGCGCGACGCGCTGACCGGGCTCCTGGCGCAGCCCGGCCCGCGCGTCGTCGCGACCGGGGCGGGCTGCGTCGAGACGCCCGAGGTCCGCCGGATGCTGCGCGGCGCGCGCTGCGTCTGGCTGCGGGTCGAGCTCGCCGAGCTGCGGGCCCGGATGGAAGCGGACCCGACGCCGCGGCCGTCGCTGACCGGGGCCGACCCCCTGCTGGAGATCCCGCAGGTGGCGGCGCGCCGCGAGCCGCTCTACCGCGCGCTCGCGAGCGCGGTGATCGACTGCGGCGGCGCCGCGCCGGCGGAGCTCGCCGAGCGCCTCGCGCGCCGGTTCGCGCCCGCGTGAATCCCGTGCAATCCCGCGCTCCGGCGCACGAACGCCGCCGGTTTGGGTTCTCGAGAGAGCACGGCGTGGCCGATACCAAGAAAGAGACGGCGTCCTCTCGCACCCGGGCCTGCTCGCTGCGTACGTCCGGTCGCGCGGGGCTGTGGTCTGGTAGGATCCGATTCAGCAAGGCGATGAGAGCACACGCGGTGAGGCGAGCGAGCGGGGCGACGCTCCTCCCGCTCGTGACCCTCGCGCCGCTCGTCACCCTGCTGACCCTGGTGACCCTGGGCCTCGCGCCCCCCGACCGCCGCCAGACCCCGCGCGAGGACGAGGCGAGCGAGCCGCCGCCCCTGGGCGTGCGCGTCGCGCGCCTGTTCACGGGCCTGGAAGAGATCACCGGTCCCGAGTTCGAGGCCGCCGCTCGGGCGGCCTTCGCCGAGGACCGCGAGGCGGCGATGCGCGCGCTGGTGCTGCGCGCCGGCCGCGCGATCCCCCCCGGGCTCACCGAGGCCTCCGTCCGCGAGCGCACCGACCGGCTGCGCGAGACCGTCGCGTGGATCGCCGCCGACCGGGCTCTGGGCGCGGAGCAGTGGTCGAGCGGCCTCGACGGCCTGCTCTTCGACACGGCTCAGGCCGACCTCTGGTGCGCGGCCGCGCGGGTCGTCGGCGAGCTCGCGCAGCACGAGCTCTCCTCCTCGGTGGCCGCCGGGCTCGGCGGCAGCCGCCGCGTCCGGCACTGTGCCCAGGGCGTCCTGAACCGGCTGTACCTGCGCTGGTTCGACGGTTTCGACGAGTTCCTCGCGTTCCGCGAGGAGGTCGGGAGCCTCGAGAGCAAGGGCCCGTACTACGCCGCTCTCCAGGTCGAGCGCGAGCGAGCGCGGGCCCTCGACGCGCGCCTGATGGAGCTCGAGCCCCTCGAGCACGCGCGGCGCCTGCTCGACCACCCCGATCCGAAGCTGCGGGTGCAGGCGGCCCAGGCGCTCGGCCGCGGCGTCGGGCGCGGGACCGTGCCCGCCGCGCAGGCGATCGAAGCCCTCTCGCCGCGCCTGGTCGCGGAGGTCGACGCGCAGGCGTTGAAGGCGCTGACCGACGCGCTCCTGCAGCTGCTCTCGAGCATGCCCCCCGACTCGCCGCAGGTGAAGGCGTTCCGGGACACCTTGCTGGACCTCTCGGAGAGCGTGGAGCAGCACCTCGAGTGGCCGGTCCTGGCCGGGCTCGCCGGAGTGCCGTGGGACCTCGCGCGACCCGCGTCGCCGGAGGCCGAGGGCGGCGGGGGGCTCTACGCGGGAATCGGCCGCGTGACGACGCTCCTGAACCGGATGATCCGCCGCGACGAGCCGCTCGACTCCGACCTCGTCGTCCTCGCGCTCGACGCCTGGCGCGTCCTCTGCGAGCGCGCGAACGGCGACCCCAACCAGACCCTCTACGCGGGGCCCGCGCGCGACTCGATCGAGTTCCTGCTCGTCTCCGACTACGCCTCGGCGCAGGTGCGCCGCGCCGCCGCGGCCGCCGTGCCGCTCGTCGTGGCGGCGGCCGACCTGCCGGACTTCTTCGGCCGCCTCGAGGCGGGGGGCAACCTCGACGAGGGGCTGTGCTCGACGCTGCTCGGAGTGATGGGGCAGGGGCTCGCCCGGCTCGACCCGGGGAGCGAATCGGCCGCGGGCGTCGTCGAGCTGCTCCTGACGTACGCCGGCGACCCGCGCGAACGCGTCCGCGCGCGCGCGCTCGGAGCGCTCACCGCGCCCGGCGTGGGTCCGATGCTCGGGACCCTGGGGCCGGCGGAGATCGAGGGGCTCATGGCGCGTCTCGCAGTGGAGCCGAGCCCGGACCTGCAGTGGCGGCTCTTCAGCATCCTCTCGAGCGTCGAGCGGCCCGAGCTGGTCGAGCGCGTCCTCGCCCTCTCCGCGATGGACGAGTTCCTGCGCGGCGACCCGCGCCGCATCGAGGAGCTCGGGCAGGCGCTCGCCACCCTCGCCGGCTCCGACGCCCATCGCGTCTTCCTGTCGGCGCAGCGCATGGCGACGGCGGCGGAGAGCGACCGGCGCCTGACGCGCCTCGAGCAGGCGCTGCGGCTGGTCGCGTCGCTCTCGTCCGAGGCGGCGAGCACGCTCTCGGCCGACGAGCACTACGCGATCGTGCGCTGGACGATGACGCTGCGCACGAGCAGCGGCGCGGTCGGGGCGATCGAGCAGTCGGGCTTCCTGCAGAAGGTCGTCGACGTGCACCTTCCGCGGGCGCTTCTCGCGACCGCCGCCGTGTCGGGGGAGATCGACCTGAACCACGTCGAGGCGCTCTTCCGCGGCGATCGGCTCGACGCCACGGCGAAGGAGCCGGAGGTCGCGCTCGTGAACGCGAAGTTCGCCGAAGCGCTGAAGACGGCGGGCAGCGGCAGGCCCAAGTGGGACCGCGGCGACGCTTGGGCGCGCGTCCTGCGCGACCGGGCCCGCTTTCGCCTGCGCATCGGCCGCCGGGCCGAGGCGCTCGCCGACTACGTGCGGCTGTGGGACGGCTTGCCCCTGGAGGAAGCCGAGGGCACCAACGGCAGCTACCAGCGCGTGACCCACCGCCAGTTCTTCGAGCTCTCCGACCTGCGCAACCTGGGCCAGCTCCTGGTCGACGCACAGCCCGCCGAGCCCGACCCGCTGCGCGCCGCGCGCTCGTTCGAGGTCACGCTGACCCTCGTGCGCCAGGACGCGTGGAGCCGGGTCCCCGGCCAGCTGCGCGTCGAGGACCTCAAGGACCTCGCGGCGCGCGCGCTCGCTTCGGGCGAGGAGCCCGCGATCCGCGAGGCGCGCGCGGTCTTCCTCGGGCTGCCCGCGCTGCCCGCGGAGGGCACGCTCGACGCGGCCGCCGCCGGGGCGAGCAACGGGACGCAGGCGCCCCAGCTCCCCCAGTCCGGGCCCGAGCCCGTGCCCTTGTGGAACGGCCTCCTGCGCCAGCGCGCCTGGCACGAGACGCTCTGGGCGACGCGCCAGCTCCTCGAGAGCGGCGCGCCGGCCGAGCTCCCCGCCGCGGGCGACGCCGCCGAACCGGCTCCGGAGGAGGGCGACGGCACCCCCGCCGACCCCCCCGCCGAGCGGGACGGAAAACGCGCTCAAACCTTGTGAGGGCCCCCCGCGGGGCCGATAATACCGCTCTCACGCGACGCGGGGTGGAGCAGTCTGGCAGCTCGTCGGGCTCATAACCCGGAGGTCGCAGGTTCGAATCCTGCCCCCGCTACCACTTTCAAGAGAGGACTGGGCCCCCTGATGAATCGGGGGCCCGGTCCTCTTCTCTTTGGCCCATGAGCGGGGGTCAGGTCGCCGGTGTGTAGCGGACCCCGATGCGCACCTCTGGAGAGGACCGGCCAGACTGGCACCCGGCGATGGGCGGCGAACACGCCCGCGCTCCCGGCCGGCGGTTCCCCGGAGGTTCCCCGCTGGTTCCCCGAATCTGGCGCCCCCGACATCGCCGAGCATCGCGGCCACGGAGCACAACTTGCTGCCCGCGCCGGGCTTGTGGCGGCGCTGATCTCGGCCGGATGGCGCGAGGGTGGGTTCACGCTCGCGCTGCGCGGATCTGTCGAACGCCATGTGGCTCCGCTACGCCGATCGGTCGGACTTGAGTCGACACGCCGAAGGCAACATGCTGATCCGGTCCGACACGCAGGAGGAGTGACCATGCCCAAGCATCCCGTCTTCGCGATGGCGTTCTCCAAGATCTATCCGCTGTATGTCCAGAAAGCAGAACGTAAGAACCGTACGAGGAAGGAGGTCGACCAGATCATCTGCTGGCTGACGGGCTACGACCAGGCCGGACTGCGGCAGCAGCTCGAACAGGAGAATGATCTCGAGACCTTCTTCGCTCGAGCTCCGGCCATGCATCCGAAGCGCTCGCTGATCAAGGGCGTCGTGTGTGGGGTTCGCGTCGAGGACATCGAGGACCCGCTGATGAAGAAGATCCGTTACTTGGACAAGCTGATCGATGAACTTGCCAGGGGAAAGCCATTGGAGAAGATCCTGCGGCAATGACGAGTCGGCGGTCAGGGACGACAACGACGAAGGGGCCGCTCTCGCGCATTCACATCGCTCGTCGAGCCCAGGAGGCCCCGATCCGCACGTCTGGAGAGGACCGGCCGAACTGGCACCCGGAGGAGGGGGCTGACCGTCCCGCAGGGGGCTCGTCGGGCTGCGAGCAGGACATCGTCGGGACCGCGGAGCGTGGTCTGGACCGCGGGCAGTGCTCGGGCAGCGCGCCCGGGCTCACTACCAGGCCGTGCTCAGGCGCACGAGCATGGCTTCGAGCCCCGCGATCCGCGCCCAGAGCAGCCGGCACGCGTGGGCCAGGTCCGGCGGCATCTCCGCCAGATAGGCCTCCTCACGGATCGGAGCGAGCCAGCCGTAGTACGCCATCTGGTTGAAGTTCCGCGAGTAGACCGTGGCCTGCTCACGGGTGAGGTCCGGGCTGGCCAGGTCGCGCTCGATCACGTCGAGCTCCTCGTTCATCCACTCCAGGGCGAGCTGCCGGAGCTCCGCACGCAGCTCGGGGGTGAGCTCCGGGACGCCTTCCTGGACCTGCGTGTTCATGCCGGAGGCCGCCGCGGCCATGAAGGCGGCGATCTGGCGCGCGCGGGCCAGCTCTCCGAGCTCCTTGGAGGTGGGGTCGCTCTCGAAGGCCTGCCGGAAGAGCAGCGCACGGGACAGCGGATCGCAGACGTCCGTGGCCGCGAGCAGGTCCGTCGACGGCGTCGCGCGCAGCGTGACCTCGTCCGCCGCCCGCAGGCCGCGGAGGTGTTCGAAGGTCGCGCGCAGGTCCTCGGCGGACTCCACGTCCCGGAGGACGGCCGGCAGGAAGAGGAAGGGCCAGGAGGGTCGGAGCTCCTCCCTGTGCTGGGATAGGATCGCCCAGGCCTCCTCGTCGCGACCGCCCTTCAGATGGAGCACCCCCCGATGCAGTGGCGGGAGGCCGGGCGTCTCGAGGAGTTGCTCTCCGTAGCCGAGGTCCCAGAGGAAGGGCGCATAATCCCAGTCGATCCCGGCGCTGCGCAGCGCTGGGAGCACTCCGGGCAGCATGCCGGCGGCCTTCTCGAAGCGTCCGCGCTGCATGAGGTTGAAGAAGCTCATCGCCGGGGGCAGCGGGTCGCCGGGCTCTTCGCGAGCCAGCTCCAGGAGTGTCTCCTCGCCGTTCTCGTCGAACCGCTGGACGGCCATCTGGAAGCGCACGAAGCGGCTGTCCGGACGGAGGGCCTGGGCCACGCGCATGGCCCAGGTCGCTTCGTCGTCGTGGAGCCGGCCGGTCAGCTCCTCCTCCGCGCAGAGGTCCCGGAGGCTGACGTTGAGCCAATAGTCCGAAGGATGCACGACCATGCCCTGCATCTGGGCCTCGACGGCGGCCTCCAGCTCGCCGGTGGCGTCGAGCAGGTCGACGACCAGCGCGATCTCCTCGGGTCCGCGCTCGCGCACGACCTCCGGGATCGCAAGGGCCCGCAGAGCCGGCGGGTCGAGCTCCGCGCGGACGAACTCGTCTCGCAGCGCGTTGCGCCACGGATCTTCGGGGTCGAGCCGCCGTGCCATGCGTACCGGCCGGCGCCAGGACTCGGGATCGGGCTCGGCCACGAACAAGGCGGCCACGCGTCGCGCCTCGGCCCAGGCGTCGAGGGCGAGCGCGAAGTCGATGCGGTGCACGCAATCAAAGAGTCCGGCCACGACGTCCGGAGCCGTCTCCTCGTCGACGCCCACCGAGCTGAAGAGGGTCGCGTATTCGGCGGCGCGCCGCCCAGATTCCCGCTCGCGCCGCTCCGGACCCTGGAAAATGTCCAGGCGGGTCACGTCCGGTCCTACGCGCACCTCGCGGAGACGGTCGATCAGCACCGCGTGGGACTTTTCCTGCATGGCTTCGAGGCGCGTCCGCGCCTCGCCCTGCGCCACCTCGCGGGCGAGGGCGGCGACCCGCCCTTCCAGAGCGCCGTCCGCATCCCCGGCGGCGATCAGGTCCTGCGCCCGGCACACGGCTCCCAGGGCGGCCTGCCAGAGCTCGATGCCGGCGAGACCGGCCTGCTCGGCCTGGCCCATGGAGCGCGTCGCCTCGGTGATCGCCTCTTCGACGCGAGCGGCGGTCTCCGCCTGCCGTGTACGGCGCTGGTCGGCCCACGACAGGTACGCGCCGGCTGTCAGCACGACGGCGATCAGGATCACCCCCGCGAGCGCCAGGGAGCTGCGCGTGCGCACGCGCAGCTCGGCCGCGCGCACCTCGGCCGCACGAGCGCGGTCCTCCGCGGACTGCAGGTGATCCTCGACGCGTCGCGCGACTTCCGCGGCGTCGAGCGGGCGCGCGTCGGGGGAGGGCGCGAGGCAGGAACGCGTGAGCTCGAGCAGGTCCACGTCCGCGCCGCTCTCCTCGAGGCGCCGCAGGACGGGCTCCATTCGACATTCCGCCGCCTCGCGCAGTGCGCGCGCGGGCTGTCCGGCGTCGTAGGGTGGACGGCCGGTCAGGATCTCGCACAGGACGGCCCCGAGCGCGAACACGTCGGAGCGCGCGTCCATGCTCTCGACCTCCCCGCGCGCCTGCTCGGGCGGCATGTAGGAGGGCGTGCCCATCACCGATCCCGCCAGGGAATGGCTCGAGCCCTCGGCGCTGCGCACCGTCTCGATCACGCTGACGGGCACGGCGCTCCGCGTGCGTCCCTCGTCGGCCGCGCCGCCGCCGCGCAGGACCTTGGCGAGGCCCCAGTCGACGACCTGGACCTCCCCATACGCGCCGACGAGCACGTTCGAGGGCTTCAGGTCCCGGTGCACGACGCGGCGGGCGTGGGCGTAGGCCACGGTCTGACAGACTTGCAGGAAGACGCGCAGGAAGCGCTGCAGGTCGGCGCCGGGAGACCGGCGCCGGTGGAGCATGGCAGCGAGCGTCTCGCCCTTGACGAGCTTCATGGCGAAGAAGGGACGGCCGTCCTCCGCGAGCCCGAGCTCGTGGACCGGAACGATGCCCGGATGCTGGAGCTGGCCGCCGATCTGGGCCTCTTCCACGAACCGCTCGATCACCTGGCGGTCCTCCCGGAAGCGCTCGTGGAGCACCTTGACGGCCACGTCGCGGCCCAGGTCGAGGTCGCGGCCCTTCAGCACGACGCCCAGCCCGCCGCGCGCGATCTCCCCGAGCACCTGATAGCGCGTCCCCATGTCGGGCGTGACCGCGGGCTTGACCACGGGAAGGAGGTCGTCCCCGGCGTCCGGGAGCGAGAGCCGCAGCATCGAGCCGGTGCGGTCCTCCAGGCAGCCGATCACGCTGCCGCGCCGATACCCGCCGAAGCCGGCCCGCAGGGCATGGTCGAGGGAGCCGGAGGACTCGAGATCGTCGTCGTCGTTCATGGGTCGGAACCTCCTCGCGAGCGGCGCCGTCCACGCCTGGGTCCCCGGCGGTTCCGCGGTCTCCCGGCCGTTCCGTTCGGCGCGTGGACCCCCCGGTTCGAGGCGCCAGGAATTTTCGTCCCCGGTTTCTCGTGGAAACGCCGTTTTTCCCCTCGGGCCGGGGATTCCGGCCTCGACGTCCCCGGCTCCAGCCGCGCGGGCATTCCGCCCCGGCCGTCGGATGCTCGTCTCATTCCCCTCCGAGGAGCTCGAGCAACCGTCGGCACTCCGCGTCGAGGTCGCCGGCCCCGGGTTGATGGAAGGCCACGACCTTGCGCAGGGAGCGACGGAACTCCTCGCGCGCCTGTCGGTAGCGGCGATGGACCGTGGCGGGATCCACGTCCCAGCGTGCCGCGATCTCGCGCAACGGGAGGCCTTCCTCGAAGCACAGCCGCAGGAGCTCGACCCCCTCCCGAGCCACCGCTCCCCGGACGAGGGCTGTCATCCGGTGAAGCTCGGCCGCCTGTCGCACGAGAGCGCGGGCCCACTCGCGATCGAGCAGCTCCCCGAGATCCTCCTCCCGCGCACGGAGGTCGTTCGGAGTCCGCGATCCGGTGCCCGGTCGCGGGCGCGCCGTCCGCTCCGTCTCATGGCGCCGCGCCACATTGCGGGCCGCGCCGAACAGGAAGGCCCGGAAGCCCTGGGGCCGGCCGCGCTGGGCGCGCTCCAGGATGCCGCCGTTCTTCATGCACTCCACGAGGACGTCCTGCGCGGCGTCCTCGACCTCCTCGGCGAGGGGCGATCCGCGCCAGCGCTCGCCGAGGTACTTGCGGACGAGCGGGAGGTAGAGCCGGGCGAACTCGTCCCGCGGCTCCGCAGCTCCGCCCGCGGCTTCCTCGATCAGGGTCCAGATCGTCTGGTCACCGCCGGACACTTCATCGCCAGCCTAGCGTTCCGTCGCCTGCCGCCTGTTGTTCCGCGTTGTTCCGAACCGGGGCTTGCGCCCGGCGCGCCAGAGGCTGAGCTTCAGCCGTCGGAACAACGTGGAACAACGGAGGCACAGGCACATGACGGAGAAGCAGAGGACGGCAACCCTGAGCAAGGGACGGGCGGGCTGGGGACGCGGCCCCGATGCGCACCTTCTGGAGAGGACCGGCCGAATTGGCACACGGCGAGGGGGCGGCAGGGCGGGTCGTGGTTCCCCGGACCGGCCGCCCGGACGCCAGGTGTCGCTATGGGGAGCAGAGCTCCCCGTTGCGGCGCCGGTCGTCAAGTGACGCCTGCCGGGATGAAGCGGGCCCTCCCGGTCGCGCGTGGGCCGGCTGGACACCGAGTTCGTATTCTTTTAGGGTCGCTGGCCGAGTCAGCCCGGCGCGGGTCGCAGCCTAAACGGAAGTGGCCTTCGCTTGCGAGGATCTGTTCACGCAATGAAACTCCCGAGACGGATGGAATCATCGTGCGTTCCGCCGCCGTCGGTCACCCTCGCGCCGAACCCGCGCAGCACCATGGACGTCGGGCTCAGGTCCCGGGCTGCACGTCGTCGGGGTTCGGCTTGCGGTGGTCGAACAGCTCGCTCCGGCTGGTGATCCACTCGCCGTTGCGTCGCTCGACCGCCAGGGGAGAGATCTGCGCCTCGCGCCAGAGCGACCAGCCCTTCACCCCGTCGAAGCTCTTCACGCGGTGGAACATGCGCTCCGAGGTCGCCTCGAACTGGACTCCGGCGCGATAGTCGGTGCCGTTCAGCTTCTGCGACTCCGAGAGCGGCTCGGGGCGCAGGGTGAACGTGATCGTGCGGAGCTGGCGGTGCAGCGTGTCCGGCAGGTCGGGCATGATCTGACCCGTGAGGCTGCGGAGCTGGTACTGCGTCGTCCACCCGTCGGGGCCCTGCACCCAGTGCTCCTCGATCCTGGACTGCAGGAACGCGCGGGCCTCGAGCTCGAGCGGGGACGGAGCCGGAGCCTTGGCGGTGGACCCGGCCTGCGAGCGCTCCCCCGGCTGCGGGAGGTCGATCTCGACGCGGCGGGGCTCCCAGCCCTTCTCGGTCTTGCAGAACTCCACGTCGCCGGTGATCTGCCGCGTCGCGCCGCGCGTGACGCCCTCGCTCGGCCAGGTCTCGGAGGAGCTGACCTCGAAGCCCGCACGGCTCCCGCCGAGCACCCAGTACCCGTCCGCGAGGAACTCGATCTCGGCCGCGAACTCGATGCTCTTCATCGGAACGCCGAACCACTCGCCCTCCACCGTCTCGGTCGCTCGAAAGCTCGCGAGCCGGATCTTGCCGGCCGCGCCGGCCGCGCCGGCCGCGAGCTCGGCAGCGAGCGCGGCCTCGGCCGTGCCGGCGCCGGGAGTCGAGGCGCCCCCGCCGCATCCGCCGAGGGGGAGCAAGGCGAGGGCGAGCGCGGAGAGCAGGGAGGGAGTCTGCATGGTTCTTCCTTGGAATGGTCGGTGGTGAGGATTCGTGTGGGAATCGCCGGGACGGCGAGGCGCTCGGCCGGCGAGATGCGAGGAGGGGCAGGGAGGGGCGGTGCGGTGCGGTGCGGCTCGGAGGCGCTCAGGACTTCGTCCGCGTGCCGACCCTGCCGCGGCGCGGCGCCTTGACGAAGATCGTCCCGTAGCCGCCGTCGAGCAGGTCGCCGCCGCGCGTGTACACCTGCGCGCCGTTCGGGCCCGCGACGATCACGCGCTTCCCGACGACCTGGAACTCCAGGCTCCCCCGGCCGGCCGTGCTCGCCCAGACGCCCGTCAACCCGCCGCCGCAGCCCGCGCACAGCGCGGTCGCCGCCAAGAGCGCGACCAGCCTCGAGCGCGCGCGGGTCGGCGCGAGGGGGTCGCGGCTGTGAGCGGGGGGAGGCGGATTGCGGGGCGGCATCGGCTGGACCTATGATCGGGTCCCCCCCCGATGCGCAGATCCGCCGCCGGTCCGCAGCATCAGAAGCGAGTTTCCTCGAGTGGTCGACGATTCCCCCCCGATGACCGGCGGGTTCTACGAGGAGCTGCGGCGGATCGCCGGCCGGCTCCTCTCCGACGAGCGCCGGGGCCACACGCTGCAGCCGACGGCGCTGGTGCACGAGGCCTACCTGCGCCTCGCCGGCAGCTCCCGGTTGCCCGACGTGCCGCGCGCGGATCAGCTCGCGCTGGCGGTGCGCGTTCTGCGCCAGGTGCTCGTCGACCACCAGCGCGCGCGCGGGGCGGACAAGCGCGGGGGCGGCGGCCTGCGGATCGAGCTAGGAGCGGACCTCGCGAGCGCGGAGGAGGTCGCGCACGACTTCGACGCGCTCCACCGCGCGCTCGAGCGGCTGCGGGAGCTCGACGCGCGCCAGGCGGAAGTGGTCGTCCTGCGCGCGTTCGGCGGGCTCACGATGGATCAGGTCGCCGCGGCCCTCCGCGTCGCCAAGCGCACGGCCGAGGCGGACTGGACGGTCGCGCGCGCCTGGCTCGCGCGCGAGCTCGCGCGGGAGCGGGAAGCCTGACGTGGACGGGGTCCCCGATCGGACGCCGGGCGAGCTCCACGCGCGCGCCGGCGAGCTCTTCCTCGCGCTGCGCGCACTGCCCCCCGAGGAGCGCGCCGCGGCCCTGGAGCGCACTGCGGGCGACGACGACGCGCTGCGCGCGGAGGTGCTCGCGCTCCTCGCGCACGACTCCGCCGACGTGACGCAGTCCGGCGCGACCGCCGAGGTCGAGCTGCCCGAGCGCATCGGTCCGTACCGCGTCCTGCGCCGGATCGGGACGGGCGGCTCCGGGCAGGTCTTCCTCGCCGAGCAGACGGAGCCCGTGCGGCGCACGGTCGCGATCAAGGTCGTCCCGGCGGCCGCCACCAGCCCGGAGCTCGCCGCGCGGTTCCAGGTCGAGCGACACGCGCTCGCGCGCGCCGAGCACCCGCACGTCGCGCGCATCCTCGACGCGGGCAGCACGCCGACGGGCCTGCCCTACCTCGTCATGGAGTACGTCGACGGCCCGCCGATCACCGCGTACTGCGAGCAGTCCGGGTTGGGCCTCGTCGAGCGCGTCCACCTCTTCCTGGACGTCGTGAACGCCGTCCAGTACGCGCACCAGCGCGGCGTGATCCACCGCGACCTCAAGCCGGGCAACGTCCTCGTGACCGCGGCCGGCGGCCGCCCGAGCCCGCGCGTGCTCGACTTCGGGATCGCCAAGCCGATCGCGGGCGCCTTCGGCGGGGACTCGCCGCCGACGTCGGGCCTGCCGATCGGCACCCCGGCGTACATGGCGCCGGAGCAGACCAGGATCGGGATCGTCGACACGCGCGTCGACGTGTACGCGCTCGGCGCGCTGCTCTACGAGCTCGTCGCCGGGCGGCCGCCGATCGACGTCGCGGATCCGGTCGACTTCCTGCGGCAGGTCCGCGAGACGCGGCCCGAGCCGGCCAGCCGAGTGCGCGCGCGTGCCGCGGCGGGGCGCGACGCGGCGCCGCGCGCGCTCCTCGCGGATCTCGACGTCGTCCTCGGCAAGGCGCTCGAGAAGGACCCCGGGCGGCGCTTCCAGAGCGCGGCCGAGCTCGGCGCCGACCTCGAGCGCGTGCTCGCCCGCCGCCCGATCGAGGCGCGCCCGCCCACGCTGGCCTACCGGGCGGCGCGTTTCGCGGAGCGCAACAGGGCCCTGACCGCGCTCTCGGCGCTCGCGCTGTGCGCGCTCGCCCTCGGCGTCGTCGGCCTCGCGCGCGGCCTGCGGGAGTCGCGGAAGCGCACGGTCGAGGTCGCTCGGGAGCGCGACGTGCTCGACGCGCTCAACCGGTTCCTGATCGACGACATCATCCTGGCCTCGTCGCCCGACCGGTCCGGTCCGCAGGCGACGGCGCAGGAGCTGCTCGAGCTGGCGAGCGAGCGCATCGACGAGCGCCTCCTCGGTCGACCGCTGGTCGCCGCGGCGGTGCACCAGGCCGTCGCGAACGCGTTCGCCGAGCTCGGCTCGCTCGACGCGGCCGCGCGGCACGCCGCACGGGCGCTCGAGCTGCGCATCGAGCACGACGGCCCGGACGCACCAGACACCGTGCGCTCGGAGATCCACGCGGCGAGCATCCTCACCCGCCGGCAGGACTTCGCGCGCGCCGAGCCGGCGCTCGAGCGGGCGCTCGATACTCGGGACGGAGGACCGCGACCTGTACGTCGTCCAGAACGACCTCGGCGTGGTGCTGCTCGGGGCGGGGCGGCCGCGCGACGCGCTGGACCTCCTCGAGGGTGCGCTCGCCGGGCGCTCGCGGCTCCTCGATCCCTCGGACAGGGACGTCATCTCGACGCTGAGCAACCTCGCGCTCTGCGCCGACGAGTGCGGCGATCGGGAGCGGTCGCTCGCGCTGCTGCGCGAGGCGCTGCAACGGGTCGAGTCGCTCGCGGAGCCGCCGCTCTTCACCCACGTCGGGCTCCTGAACAACATCGGCTCGTTGCTGCACACGTACGGGCGCACGGCGGAGGCGCTGCCGTACCTCGAGCGCGGCGTCGCGGTCGCCGCGCAGGGGCTGGGCCCCGATAACCCCGCTCCGCTCGCGCTGGCCGCGAACATGGCGGCGATCGTGCGCGCGTCGGGCGACCCGGAGCGCTCGGCGTCGATCCTGCTCGACGTCGTGGAGCGTCGCGAGCAGATCCTCGGGCCGGCGGCCGAGGACACGCTCACCGCGCGGCACGGCTACTGGACGTCGATCGGCCACTGCGGGCGGCACGAGGACGCGCTGAGCGGGTTCGAGGAGCTGTCCGCCGACGTGGGGCGCGCGCTCGGGGCGGAGCACCAGCTCTGGGCGCAGACGGAGATCTCGCTCGCGCACTGCATGATCCAGGCGGGACGCCCCGCGGACGCGCTGCCGCACGCGCGCGAGGCGGAAGCGCGCATGGAGGCGCGCTACGGCCACGACCACGACCGGACGAGGGGCGCGCGCGCGATCGTCGAGCGGGCCCGCGCGGGCGCGGGGGAATGACGCGCCGCGCGGCATCCGACTGCTTCCGGGGTAGGATCGTCCGGCGCGCCGGTCCGTGAGCCAGGCAGCCAGCTTCGTCGAGCAAGGCGAACCATCTCGTCCTCCGAGGTCAGCTCATGGGTGCGGTCGGAGCTCCTCGACGCGAGGCGCGTCCGGCCCATCGTCGCCGTGACTACCCACCCGTCCAGCGGTCGGTTCCTGATCGAGCCGCACGCGCTCGAGGAGCGAGTGGGGCAGTGGGCGGACGTGGTCGCCTTCGAGACCGGAGAGGCGACGTGGGAGCTCGCGGATGCGCTGCCGGATCGGCTGGACGTCTACGGCGGCGCGATGCGGGTCTGGTGGCCGGTGCTCCAGCGGGAATCCGATCCCTACGACCACATGCTCTACCTCATCCGCTCCGCGAGGAGGCGCCGCGGAGGCTGGCCCATCTGGAGGGCGACCTGCGGCGCCGGGCGCGGGCCGGTGGAGGCCCCGGACACGTCGCTCAGGCCGGGCCGCCCGGGTCGACGCGCGGGCCCGTGGAGATGGGGAGCGAGGTCGTCACGGTCGCCGTGACGTCGACTTCGGATGCGATCCTCGTGCAGGACGCCGCGGGGATCGCGGGACGAGTCGTCGAGGCGGACGTCCCGGTGGAGGCCGTGGCCGTCTGCCTGCGCGCGGGCCAGGACCTGTCGGTGTCGCGGCCACGGGGATGGCGACCGGATCAGGGCGAGGCACCGTGCTCGGTTCGCGGGCTGCTCCCTTCGCCATGGACGCTCGTCGCAGAGACGCTCCGGGACGGTAAGGTGGTCACGGGGCGGGTCGTGGCCATCCAGCCGCGGTACGCCCTCGTCGAGATCGTCCCGGGCGCGAAGGGGATCGTCGGGCTCGCCGAGGTCGACCACACGTTCGTGCAGGACATCGGCGACTTCCTGAAGGTCGACGACCGCGGCCCTGACGGGCAGCGGTCCTCTTTCTTTGGCCCGTGCGCGGGGGTGAGGTCGCGCTCGCGAAGCTGCTTGAGGAGCTGCGCGCCGAGGACGCTCTCGACGGAGTCGGCTACAGCGACGCGGACATCGAGGAGCTGCTCGCCGAGCTGGCAGCGGACGCCGAGGGCGAGGGCGACGTCGACGACCCGGGTCCGGAGGAGCCGCCCGAGACCCCCGTCTCGCGGCCGGGCAACCTCTGGATCCTCGGCCAGCACCGCCTCCTATGCGGCGACTCGACGAACCCGACCGACGTCGAGCGCCTGATGGCGGGCGACACGGCCGCGCTCCTCTCGACCGACCCGCCGTGGCGGATGCCGCTCGATCCACTTCTTGACGAAGCGGTATTCGGGGCAGCCGAGCTCGAGCGCGGACTGGCAGGCGTGATCTCTTGCCCACGATTGCCTGATGCTGTCGCGGTCAGAGCATCTCCTCCCGAGCGCATGAGGCCCCCGCTACCACTTTCAAGAGAGGACCGCGGCCCTTCCCGGCTGGGTCCTCTTTTTCGTTGGGCCACGAACCGCCGCCCGGACCTATCCACTCCAGCTGACGGCGATCCAGAGATCGGTCACGTTGTGGTTGGCGAAGTAGAGCTTCACATCCCCCGTTGGCTGTGCGGGCGGCGCGACCCTTCCGAGCTTGCCCACCAACATGTCGTTCAGCGAAGTGACCTTGGTCAAAACGTCCTTCTGCGTTCCAGCGTCCGTCGTGTCCGCCCTGTCGAAGATACCCCAGCGCGCGGTCCGTAGAGCACGAGACCGCCCGACGCGCCCTGCCCAGGCGCGGCGGCGAAGGGCCGTCTCTCCACCCGCGTCCGCCGCCGTCGACCAGCGCGGGGTGTGTGGCAAGCGACCACCGGCGCGCGCCAGACTGCGCTCCGCCCCTTCGTTCCAGCTACGCTTCCCGTGTCCGCGAGACCGCCCCGGCCGCGGCTCGACGCTCGCGTCCTCGCGCGACGGCTCGGTGAGCCGGCGCCCGCGAGCCGTCGGGGCCGAGCGGGCGCGGGGCGGACCAGGTATCGCCCGATGCACATGAGCACCAGCACCGAGATCGCCATCCTCCTTGCGCTCGTCCTCGCGAATGGTCTGCTCGCCGGCGCGGAGATCGCCGTCGTAGCGGTGCGCCGTTCCCGCATCCAGGAGCTGATCGAGCGGGGCAACCGGGCCGCGCGGCTGCTCGAGCGGCTCCGCCAGCGTCCGGAGCGCTTTTTTGCGACCGTGCAGGTCGGCATCACGGTCTTCGGCGTGACCGCCGGTGCGTTCGGGGGCGCGCGCTTCGGCGAGGACCTCGCGGCCGTCCTGGAGCGCTGGTCGCCGCTGGTGCCCTACGCGAGCAGCATCGCCTACGTCGTCGTCGTGGGCCTGATCACCTACCTTTCGTTGATCTTCGGCGAGTTGGTGCCGAAGTCCCTGGCACTGCGCTCGTCGGACCGCTACGCGCTGCTCGTCGCAGGTCCGCTCACCGCCCTGGAGGCGGTCGCCGCTCCGGCGGTCTGGTTCCTCACCGCCAGCTCGAACGCCGTCCTGCGCCTCTTCGGCGACCGCACCGACTTCCTCGAGACCAAGGTCTCCTTGGAGGAGGTGCGCCGGATGGTCGACGACGCCAGCGAGGAGGGCGCTCTCGACCCGGAGGTCGGGACCATCGCCGCGCGGGCTCTGGAGCTCTCGGAGCTGACCGCCCACGACGTGATGATCCACCGCCGGTTCGTGCAGGCCATTCCGATCGATGGGGACGAGGAGACCCTGCGCAGGGCGTTCCTCGAGTCGGGACACCGCCGCTACCCGGTCTACGACGGGACGATCGACAACATCGTCGGCTACGTCTCCTGGCGCGACGTGGTCCTGGATGCGTGGCAGGGCAAGCCGGCGAGCGCGCGCGAGCTGCTGCGCCAGGCGCTCCTTGTCCCCGAGACGGCACCCGTCACCGACACCCTGCGCCGGATGCAGCAGGAGCGGCAGCACCTGGTGGTCGTCGTGGACGAGCACGGAGGCCTCTCCGGCATTGTCACGATCGAGGACCTCCTGGAGGAACTCGTCGGCGAGATCGACAGCGAGCACGGCACCCGGAACCATGTGTTCGAGCAGCGGGAGGACGGCTCCCGCGTGGTTCGCGGCGAGCTGCCGCTGCGCGAGCTCGACCGCGCCCTTGGCACCCATCTCGAGAAGGCGTCGGACGCGAGGACGCTGGGCGGCCTGATCGCCCAGCTCGCCGGCGACCGCATCCCGCCCACCGGCGAAGTCTTCGAGACCCCCGACGGGACGCGGCTCGAGATCCTGGAGGCTTCGCCGCGCCGCGTGCGCAGGGTGGCGCTCCGGACCGCCGAGCCTCCGGCCAGCGGTCCCACGACGTAGAGGCCGTGACAGCTCCGGAGCGAGGACCCGCCGGCCGGGCCGAGAGCGCCAGATGCTCGGCCCGGATCTTCGCTCCGTCTCCGATCGGTCTGTTCATGACGTGCCTCTCTTCCGCCTCGTCGCGCTCGGGCCGCGCTGTGCGACCGCGGCGATGAGCTGCGCCCACAGCACTACGACTGCCCGCTCGCCGCCGAGGTCCAGCGATCGTTGACGCGCCATGTCAGGTCCTCCGTTTCTTGGAGGAGGACCTATGCGCACACGAATGGCACGACGGTTTCAAGCGCGGCGTCCCAGAACGTCGACGAGCTCGATCAGCTCGCGCAGCGCCTCGGCGGAGAACACGTGCTCGGTGCCGTTCGGCGGCGGCGCACCATCGGCATCCGTCCACGCGCGCGGCAAGCGCATCGACGTACCGTCGCGCAGGCGCACGACCATCTGCGCCGGCCCGATGGTGACCACCTCGACGACCTGTCCCTCGAGCGGATGGTGCCGCCTTGTCATGCGCACCTCGGCGGGCGTCGGGCAACTGTAGTACGGAGTCTGTGACCCCCTACCCGTGGGCCAGGATGCCGCAGCGCAGGTAGGACCGGAGCTCTCGGCGCACGCGGCGGGGGAGGCCCGCTTGGATCTCGTCGGCCTGCATGGCGCATCTGCGCGCGGCCGGGCTCACGCTCTACTACCTCGGGGTCGAGAGCAGCCACGACGCGGTCCTCAAGCGCCGGGTGAAGGGCGTCGACGCCGCCGAGATAGTGCGCGTCGCGGACAAGGCGAGCGCCGCCGGCGTCGCGCTCAGCACGATGATCCTGCTCGGCGCGGGCGGGCGCGCCGGCTCGACGGCGCACGCGGATGCCTCCGCGCGCGTCATCAACGCGACCCATCCGCGCTTCGTCAGCACGCTCGTGATGACGCTGGTCGAAGGTACGCCGCTGGCCGACCTGGACGCGCGCGGCGAGGTCGACCATCTCGACCCGCTAGAGCTCGCGCGCGAGCTGCGGACCTTCCTCGCGGGCCTCGAGCTCGAAGCGTCGATCTTCCGCTCGAACCACGCCAGCAACTACCTCGCGGTCTCCGGCACCCTGCCGAAGGACAAGGCGGCGATGCTCGCCGTTGCTCGACGAGGTCCTCGCGTATCCCGGGCGCGCGCGCTTCGTGCCGGAGTGGCTGCGCGGCTTGTGAGCGTCACTCCTTCTTCTTCAGGATCCCGCCGAGGTCCTTGATCGCTTCGCCGGCCTGCTTGCCGAGCTCTTCGGTGCCCTCGTTCAGGATCTCCTCGCCGGCGGACAAGATCTGCTTCGACGCCTGCACCGCGCCGCCGGTAACGTCGAACGCGAGGCCACCGAGCGCTTTCAGCCTGGCGTGCAGGTCCTGCAGCATGTCGTCGGGCAAGAGCCCCGCGCCATTCTGCAGCACCGCCGTCAGGAGCGTCCGGATCACGAGGCCGAACAGCTCGGCCGTGGTCATGTCGCTAGCGATGTCCTCGATCACGATCTGCGGGACGTGGATGTCGATGCGCGTCGCATCGCCGGCGAGCGGCAAGAGGTCGATCGTCGCGTCCACGTTCGTCAGAAGGATCCGCTCGATCGCGAAACGCTTGCCGCCGCTGTCGTCCGGCTTCTCCCCGCCGTCCCCGGAGCCGAGCTTCTCGAGGTTGGTCAGGATCACGTCGTAGTTGTTCTTCCCACTACGGCGCTCGAGGTTGATCTCGATCGAGTCGAGCTTGAGCTCGGGCACCGTGATCACGTCGGCGAAGAGGTCGCTGCGTGGGAAACGCAGCGACCCAGTGCCAAATCTGAGGAAGCGTTCGGACTCGAAGTCTTCGGGGTTCGCGACCGCCAGGCCGGACAGCTCGGCCTGGATCTCCGCGCCGAGCCCGAGGTCGACCTCGTCCACGGTCGTCTCGACGCCGAGCGCGTACGTCCCGCCGCGTCGGATCGTCTCGGCGGCGATGGGGTCGATCGCGAGGACGAGCACGACGGCCCCGAGGACGAGCAGCAGCACCAGGACGGCACCGATCTTCAATAGGAGCTTCATGACGCCGATCATCGCGTCCTGCGTCGCAGGGGGGAAGCTCAGACCAGCGCGAACGGCGATACGGCGCGCGTGCCGGGCTCCAGCCCCATCCAGGCGCGCTCCAGACCCGCGTACACGGCCCGCAGGTCGGTGGTCGCCGGCACGTCTCCCTCGACCAGGCCCCGAGGTCGGGCGCGGTGCCGTGCAACCCGCCGCGCACCGGCGCGCCGGCGAGCAACACCGGGGCGCCTGCGCCGTGGTCGGTGCCGCCCGAGCCGTTCTCGTGGACGCGGCGACCAAACTCGCTGAAGACGAGCGTGACGACGCGCTCCGCGACGCCGACGCGTGCGAGATCGGCCTGGAACGCGCCGAGCGCAACGGAGAGTGTGCCCAGAAGGTCCGCATGGGTGCGCGCCTGGCGCGCGTGCGTGTCGAATCGAATCCGTCGAGCTCGAGCTGGAACACGCGGGCGCCGAACTCGCCCTCGATCAGCCGCGCGACCAGCCGCAGGCGCTGCGCGAGCGCGGTGCCCGGGTAGGACGCGCCGTCCCGGTCGTCCGCGAGGCGCGCCATGCGCTCCGCCGCGTGATATGCGCCACGCGCGGGCGGATAGGACATTCAAGCGGTCTGGCCCCAGCACCGTGACAGCGCCCCTTGCGTCCCGCAACCCCTGGCGCGGCCGCGTTCGCAGCTACGAGCCCCGATTGGGGCGTCGCGGGCGCTTGCCGCCGGCCTTGCACCCCCTCGACGCTTGGATTCGGCCCGCGCCGGGCAGGGCCGTCCGCCGCCGGCGCTCCTATCCGGAGACACGGCGTCGCCCCAGGCCTTTCCCGGCCTCACGTCAAAAGCCCAACACGCCCTGCGGAGGCGCCCGCGCCGGCGCGACGGGGGGCGGCTCGCTGGAGAGTCGAGTCCGAGGTGTTCGAGAATGCGGGGCGCGACGAACGCGTCGGTGATCATGGCGATGAGCTTGCGCCGGCCGCCGCAGTGCTAGCTCTGACCAGCCGTAGCGGTGGGGAGGGGCGGAGGCGCGCGGCGGCTCTTCGGGAGCGCTCGACGCGACGGGCGCGAGCACGCCGTGGTAGGTCAGGACGTGGGCGCGCGGCCGGGGGATCAGGGCGGCGAGGCGCTCGAGGAAGGTGAGCGGATCGAAGACGAAATGGGTCGTGCCGTCCTTCCATGGGCGACGCAGCGCGTAGACGACCTTGCCGTCGTCCCTGAGCGAGAGGCGCTCGGTCGCGATGGGGGGGCGGACGACGTAGCGGCAGAGGTGCTCGAGGAGGGCGTCCTTGCCGCAGGTCGGACACTTCAACCGCCGCTCGTCGCCTCGCACTCCTCAACGTGCGCCCTCTGACCGGGCCGGGACCATGTCCGGGAAGTACCTGCGTCCGAGACGGAGCGAAACGTTGACCAGGCCGATCAACACCGGGACCTCGACCAGCGGTCCGACGACCGTGGCGAAGGCCACGCCCGAGCCGATGCCGAAGACCGAGATCGCCACGGCGATGGCCAGCTCGAAGTTGTTGCCGCTCGCCGTGAACGCGAGCGTCGCCGTGCGCTCGTAGTCCGCCCCCGCCTTGCGCGCGATCCAGAACGAGACGAAGAACATGAGCACGAAGTAGCAGGCGAGCGGCAGGGCGATGCGCAGGATGTCCAGCGGCAGGGCCACGATTTGGTCGCCCTTGAGGCTGAACATCACGACGATCGTGAACAGCAGCGCGACCAGGGTCAGGGGCGCGATGCGAGGGAGGAACCGTTCCGCGTACCAGCGTTCGCCCTTGAGCGGTCGGAGCACGAGCCGCGTGAGCATCCCGGCGAAGAACGGGATGCCGAGGTAGATCATCACGCTGGCGAAGATGTCCCCCGTGCTCACGTCGACCACCGCGCCCTCGAGCCCCAGGGCCGGCGGCAGCTTGGTGATGAACAGCCAGGCGTAGACGCCGAAGAACAGGATCTGGAACACGCTGTTGAACGCCACCAGGCCCGCTCCGTAGTCGTGGCTGCCGCGCGCCAGGTCGTTCCAGACGAGCACCATCGCGATGCAGCGCGCCAGGCCCACCAGGATCAGCCCGATCATGTACTCGGGCCGGTCCGCGAGGAACGCCACGGCGAGGGCGAACATGAGCACGGGCCCGACGACCCAGTTCTGCACCAGCGAGATGGCGAGGATCTTCCAGTCGCGGAAGACCTCGTGCAGCTTCTCGTAGCGGACCTTCGCCAGCGGCGGGTACATCATCAGGATCAGCCCGATCGCGATGGGCACGTTGGTGGTGCCCACGGAGAAGCGGTCGAGCAGGGCGTGCACGCCGTCGAACAGCGTGCCGATCGCCACGCCGGCGGCCATGGCGAGGAAGATCCACAGCGTGAGGAAGCGATCGAGGAGGCCGAGGCGGCGCGTCGGGTCGCTCCCAGGAGCGGCCGGTCCGGCGCTGGGCATCAGGGACGAAGACATGTCCATCTCCGAGGGAGAGGAGCGTCGCAAGGACGCCGGACGAACCGGCTCGAGAGCGTCGCCGTCGCCGCGGCCAGCCGCAGGCTTGCGGGACGCCCTCGCTCGGCAAGCTCATGCATCGGCGGCGGAGGGCTCGAGAATCGACTGTCCGCGCGCGAGCGCCTGGAGCGCGCGCGGACCGACTGGATCGTAGGGCACCATGGGAACGAGGAACGCGCGGGCCGCTTGCCGCCGGGCCACGGCGGCCAAGAGCGGAGCCTCGGCGCGCGCGCGGGCCACGAGCAGCGGGTCGCGCGGCTCGGCCGCCGCCAGGCTCTGATTGATGACCCACGCGTACGGCTCGATCCCCGCGCGGCGCAGGTCGGCCTGCAGCGCGGCGGCCTCCAGCACCGGCGTCGTCTCGGGGAGCGTGGCGAGGAGGATCTTGGTGTAGGCCGGGTCCTGCAGCCGCATCAGCGGCGTCGTCACGCGGCCCGGCATCCGGGTCGCGTTGCGGGCCACCTCGCGGTGGTAGGCCCCCGTCTGGTCGAGCAGCAGGAGCGTGTGGCCCGTCGGCGCCGTGTCGAGCACGACGAAACCGCGGCCCGCCTCGCTCACCCTCTTGGAGAAGGCGTGGAACACGGCGACCTCCTCGGTGCACGGGCTGCGCAGATCCTCCTCGAGCAGCTTCTTGCCCTCATCGTCGAGGTCCCGGCGCGAGGTGGGCGGCGGGATCGGTCGTGGAGAGGTGGACTGCGTGCCCGCGCAGGGCGAGCTCGACGGCCACGGACGCCGCGATCGTCGTCTTGCCGACGCCGCCCTTTCCCATCACCATCACGAGCCCCTTGCCGTCCGTCTCGATGGCGTCCACGAAGGCGGAGAGCGGCGGGAGGTCGGGCGCGTCGATGCCCGCGCCGTCGAGCAGCGAGAGCGGCGCGCCGCCCACGAGCGCGCGCAGGGCGGCCACGCCGACCAGGTTGTGCGCCTGGAGCGGGACGGTCTCGAGTGGGAGGTCCTGTAGAGCCGCGGGCAGCGCCTCGAGGGCCGCGCGGCCGCGGGCCTCGAGCGCCGCTGCGAGCGCGTCGTCGGGATCGCTCGCCGTGAAGACGCCGTTGACGACCAGCCGCTGGCTGCGCACGCCGAGGGCTGCGAGCTCGGCGCTGGAGCGGGCGGCCTCGGCGAGGGCCGAGCGCTCCGGCCGGCTCACGAGGACGAGCGTCGTCCGCGCGCCGTCCGAGAGCGCCTCGACCGCCGCGCCGTACTGCGCGCGCTGCGCCTGGAGCCCGGAGGCCGGGCCGAGGCACGAGGCGCCGCCCGGGTTGGTGTCGATGAAGTCGCTCCAGGCGGCGGGGAGCTCGAGCAGCCGCAGCGTGTGGCCCGTCGGGGCCGTGTCGAAGACGACGTGGTCCACGTCCGCGAGCAGCGCGGGGTCGGTGAGCAGCTTCGTGAACTCGTCGAAGGAGGCGATCTCGGTGGTGCACGCGCCGGAGAGGCTCTCCTCCATCTGCGCGACCGCCGCCGCAGGCAGGACTTCGCGCACGGGTCCGACGACACGCTCGCGGTAGGCCCGGGCGGCAGCCTCGGGATCGATGTCGAGCACGGCGAGGCCGGGGACTGCGGGAACGGCCCGGGGCGCGTCGGTCACCTCGGTCTCGAGCACCTGGCTGAGGTTGGAGGCGGGGTCGGTCGAGACGAGCAGGACGCGGCGCCCCGCGTCCGCCAGCGCGACGGCCGTGGCCGTGGCGAGGGACGTCTTGCCGACGCCGCCCTTGCCGGTGAAGAAGATGTGCCGCGAGGGATGCTGGATGACGTGGAGCATGATTGGATCGGTGCGAAGGCGTCAGCAGCAGCCGGAGCTGCCCGGATCGCAGCAGGAGGCGCCGGATGAGCCGGGGGCGGCCTTCGCGCTCTCGCCGAGGCCGGCAAGCCGGGCCAGCTCGCCGCGCGTCGGGTAACGGCCCTTGGCGACGATCCTCCCGTCGAGGATCAAGAGAGGCAGGACACCCAGGCCCTCTTGCTCGAGGATCCCGCGGACGAGCGGGTTGCCGGCGAAGGCCTCGGGCGTCTGGCCGAGGTTGTGGCGTCGGACGTCCACGCCCTCGGACGCGAGCGCCTTCAAGTCGGCGGCGAACTGGACCAGGGCGGCGTCGGGATCCGGGCCACACAGGCCGGTGGAGCAGCACATCGCGGGCTCGTAGACATGGAGTGTGGGCATGGCGGTGGGGCGGGGGGAAGCGGAGGAAAGAAGGGACGCGGGTCGGAGGCCGCGCACCGTGACGCTCCACAGCGGCGCGCTGGCGTCATCGGGGAGGAGCCCATCGGGGATTGGAATCGGCCGGGCCTGGACGATCTCGACGCCCTCGAAGCCGGCGGCATGGAGCAGGCCCACGTAGGCCGACTGGTCGAGCGCCCCGGCGATGCAGCCGGCGTGCAGCTCCGCCGAGGCGCGCACCGCCGCGGGGAGCTCGCCGCGCGTGACGACGTCGGAGATGCAGAAGTGGCCGCCGGGCCGCAACACGCGCGCCATCTCGGCGAACGCCTGCGCCTTGTCCGGGACGAGGTTCAAGACGCAGTTCGAGATCACGACGTCCACGGACGCGTCGGCGAAGGGAAGCGCCTCGATGTCGCCGCGCTCGAAGCGGACGTTGTCGTAGCCGAGCTTCGCCGCGTTGTCGCGCGCCTTCGCGACCATCTCGGGCGTGAAGTCGACCCCGAGCACGCGGCCCTCGTCACCCACGATGCGGCGGGCGACGAATGCGTCGAGGCCGGCGCCCGAGCCGAGGTCGAGGACCGTCCGACCCCGCTCGAGGCCGGCGTGCTCGACGGGCAGGCCGCAGCCGAGCTTGAGGTCGGCATCGGCGACGTAGCCTTCGACGCCCTGGTAGGCGTCGCCGATCATGTCGATGCACTCGCCGCAGCCCGTCGGACCGCAGCAGGAGAGCGTCTGGCCGCGGGCCACGGCGGCGTACTTCTCGCGGACGGCTTCGCGGAGGATCTCGGGCTTCATGATTCGATCGTGAGTCGAGCAGTGGAGGGAGGTCGAAGTCGAGGCCACGCGGGGCCTCGGCGGGTGCCAAAGGTCAGCAGCAAGTCGTGGGTGCGTCCGAGGCGAGCGAGTCGACGAAGGCGACGAGCTCGTCTCGGAGGGTGGCGAGCGCCGCGCGGTCCAGGCAGTAGCAGACGCGCGGGCCGTCCACCTCGCCCTGGATGAGCCCGGCGGCCTTGAGCACCTTGAGGTGCTGGGACACCGTCGCCTGAGCGAGCGGCAGCTCGTCGACGATCTGGCCGCAGACGCACGTCGAGCGGCCGGCCAAGAGGTGCAGGATGGCGAGTCGCGCGGGATGGCCGAGGGCCTTCGCCAGCTCCGCGAGGGTGACGAGGGGCTGGGGAAAGGCTTGGGGCTTGGTCGGCATGGGCGGGCTCCCGATCGATTATCGTCGATTTACGATAAAGACGAACGGAATGCGAGCCCCGCTCCGAAAAAAACCTGCTCGAGTCGGCCTTCACGGAGGGGTCTCGCGACTTGACTCGACTGTCCGACGGCTTCCATAATTCGCCAGATGACGAAGCATCGAGCTCGGCGATGGATCGACTGATCGCGATCACCAAGGCCCTCTCCGACCCGAGCCGCGTACGGGTCGTCGGGGCCCTGCGGGCGGGGGAGCTCTGCGTCTGCCAGATCGTGGAGCTGCTCGAGCTGGCACCCTCGACCGTCTCCAAGCACCTCGCCCTGCTCCGTCAGGCCGGCCTCCTGGAGGTCCGCAAGGACGGCCGCTGGGCGTACTACCGCCTCGCCGGCCGCCGCGCGTCGTCGCAGGTCCGCCGGGCCCTGGCGCTCGTGGAACACGCGCTCGCGGAGGACCCGCTGCGCGTCGCGGATGCCGCCCGACTCGAGCGGATCCTCGAGATCGATCCGGAGGTCCTATGCAGTCAGCAACGAACTCAGCCGGTGGGAGCGGGGAGGCGCGCAAGCTCCGCGTCCTCTTCCTCTGCACGGGCAACTCGGCCCGCAGCCAGATAGCCGAGGCCTGGACCAACGCGCTGGCCGGGGACCGGATAAGGGCCTGGTCGGCGGGGACGTCGCCGAAGGGGCTGGACCCGCGCGTCGTCGAGGTGATGGCGGAGGCCGGGATCGACGTCTCCGCCCAGCGCTCCAAGCCGGTCGAGGAGGTTCGCCGCCTCCCGTTCGATCTCGTGGTCACGGTCTGCGACGCGGCGCGCGAGTCGTGCCCGGTGTTCCCCGGGAGCGTGCGGCACCTGCACGCCGGCTTCGACGACCCTCCGCGGCTGGCCGCTGCGGCGGCCGACGAGGCCGAGGCGCTTTCCATCTACCGAAGGATCCGCGACGAGATCCGGGCGTTCGTCGAGGAGCTCGGCGAAGCGCCAGCGGCCGGTGATCGATCGGTCGCCGAGTAGCGATGGAGGCCCTCATGCACCCCTCCCGACCACGGACCGGGACCACCCTCGCGGCGCGGGTCGTCAGCTCGTAGAGGTCCGTCAGCAGCGCCGCGTCCTCCGCGCCGACCCAACGCCATCGGCCGCGGTGCGCTCACGGCGTCCTCCGCTCCAGGAGCTCGGCGAGGGCGCTCGTAGATGGCGAGGGCCCGCTCGTCGAACAGGACGAAGCGCACGCGAACCAGGGCTGGGACTTGCGGCAGGTGGCCGAGCACCGCCGCGAGGGCGACGCGCGTGGCGTCCTCCAGCGGATAGCCGAAGGCCCCGGTGGAGATCGCCGGGAAGGCGATCGATTCGATCCCGTGGCTCGCCGCCAGGTCCAGCGCCGCGGCGTAGCAGCGCTCGAGCAGCCGGTCCGCCGGCTCGTCCACCCCGAAGATCGGCCCGAGGCAGTGGATCACGAATCGATTGGGCAGCCGGTGCGCGCCCGTGATCCCCGCCTCGCCGGGCGCGATCGGCGCCAGCGGGCGGCACTCCTCCTCGAGCCCAGGGCCCGCCGCCCGGTGCAGCGCGCCCGCCACGCCGCCGCCGATGCGTAGCTCGGCGTTCGCCGCGTTCACCACGGCGTCGACATCGCCCTGCCGCGCGATGTCTCCCAGCAGGCATTCGAGGGTCGCACGGGTGGAGGGGTCCTTCATGCCCTCGTCCCACCCCAAGCGTTGCCGCGGGATGCTTGTACCGGGATCGGACTCCTGCCGGACAGGTGGCCGCCGTTGGGTGTCGGAGGGCTCTTCCGGCCACGACGCGGCGCCAGGGCTCAAGCCGTCGGGAGGCCGCGCCGATACGGGGGAGGCGGACGATTGCCCGACCGGCAGGAATCCGCTAACCCGCTCGGCTCGTGAGACTCCTCCAGATGACGACGGACGCGCCCGACCCCATCGCGGGCCGGGGATCCGACCCGGGGAGTCGCTCGCCGCGGCGCAATCCGGCCGGCGTTTCCGACACGGCACTGCGCCGCGCCGACCGTCACGCGCCGCTCCGGCGCGCCGACGAATCGCGCCCGACGCCGCCCTAGCGAGGCTCCGGAGCCTCCGGAGCGCTTCGAGCGCGAGCTCGAGCCCGAGGGCTCCGCAGACGGACCCCGTCCGGACGCGGCTCGACCGCCTCCGGAGAGGGATCGCGCGGCGGCCACAGAGCGGCGTCGGCCACCGTGCTTCGCCGCCGAGCCGCGTATCACGAGCTGGCTACGACCCGATGGAACGAGAGATCCAGAGACGACGCACCTTCGCGATCATCTCGCACCCCGATGCGGGCAAGACGACGCTTACAGAGAAGCTCCTGCTTTACGGCGGCGCGCTGGATCTCGCGGGCTCGGTCACCGCGCGGCGCAGCCAGCGCGCGACGGCGTCGGACTGGATGGAGCTCGAACGCCGGCGCGGGATCTCGGTCAGCTCGACGGTGCTCCAGTTCGAGTACGGCGGCCACTGCCTGAACCTCCTGGACACGCCCGGCCACGAGGACTTCTCCGAGGACACCTACCGCGTGCTCACCGCCGTCGACTCGGCCGTGATGGTGATCGACGCGGGCAAGGGGATCGAGAGCCAGACGCGCAAGCTCTTCGAGGTCTGCCGCCGCCGGGACATCCCGATCCTGACGTTCGTCAACAAGCTGGATCGGCCGCCGCGCGATCCCCTGGAGCTCCTCGACGAGCTGGAATCGGTGCTCGGCGTCGCCGCCTTCGCCGTCGACTGGCCCCTCGGGCTCGGGCCGGACTTCCGCGGCCTCTTCGACCGCAGGTCGGGTGCGGTCCACCTCTACGAGCGCACGCCGGGCGGAGCGTACCGCGCGCCGGTCGAGGTGCACGACCTCGCGAGCCCGCGGGCCGCGGCGCTCCTGCCCGAGGGCATCCGCGACGCGGCGCGGGGCGAGCTGGCTCTGCTCGAAGGAGCGGGATCGAGCTTCGACCGCTCGGCGGTGCTCGCCGGGGAGCTGACGCCGGTCTTCTTCGGCAGCGCCGTCCACACCTTCGGCGTCGACCTCCTGCTCGACGCGATCCTCGATCTCGCCCCGCCGCCCCGCCCCAGATCGGCGGGCGGCCGCACAGTCGATCCCGAGGACCCGAGCTTCTCGGGCTTCTCGGGCTTCGTGTTCAAGATCCAGGCCAACATGGACCCCAAGCACCGTGACCGGGTGGCGTTCGTGCGCGTCTGCTCGGGCCGCTTCGAGCGCGACATGCAGGTCTGCCACACGCGCACGGGAGAGCGCGTGCGGCTCTCCAGCTCGCAGCGCATCTTCGGCCGCGACCGCCGGACCGTCGAGGAGGCCTTTCCCGGCGACGTCGTCGGCCTCGTCGGGCAGTCCGGCTTCCGGATCGGGGACACGCTCGCCGAGGATCCGACGCTCTCGATCGACGGGATCCCTACCTTCGTGCCGGAGTGCTTCGCCTGGATCCACTGCGCCAAGCCCTCCATGTCGAAGCGCTTCCACAAGGGCCTCGCCCAGCTCCTCGAGGAGGGCGTGGTGCAGTCGTACTTCGTCGACGGCGCACAGCAGCGCGTGCCGCTCCTCGGGGCCGTCGGACCGCTCCAGTTCGACGTCGTGCGCTTACCGGCTGGAGTCCGAATACGGGGCCGAGGCGCGCATCGAGGCGGCGCCCTGGACCACCCTGCGCTGGATCGAGGACGGCGACGTCCGAGCCGGCGACCTCCTCACCACGTCGCGACTCGCCCAGGACCCGGCCGGCCGGCGCGTGATCCTCTTCGAATCCGACTGGTCCTGCAGGCATTTCGGCAGCAGCACCCCCAGCGTCCGGCTCGCGGCGGCTCCGGCGGCGCAGCCGGACGAGGGACAGGCGCGACGGCCCCGCGGGCGCGCCGCGCGGAGCCGAGAGCTCGCGTAGGACGGACACGGCGCCCGGCGGCGAGCGATACCGCGGCCTCGGGCCACGACCCATCGAACATGACATCGAATCCGCATTCCACCCGACCGACCCGATCACGCAGATCGCGCGCGAGCGCGAAGGCCAAGCTACAAGCGGCTCTGCGCTCCGGGAACTCCCGGCGCGCGCGCCGCCCAGGTCCTCCCGCGCCGAACGGCCAGCTCGGCGCGGAAGAGACCGCCGGTCCGGAGCTGATCGAGGGACGGCTCAGCGTGACCCGCGCGGGGAACGCCTTCGTCCGGCCCCACGACCGGGGAATCCAGGACGTCTTCGTTGCCGGGAAGCATGTCGGCGCCGCGATCCACGACGACGACGTGGCGATCCGATTGCTGCTGGGCGACCGGCGATCCGCTCGCGCCGGCGACCAACCGAACGGCGCCGTGGTGCGGGTCGTGACGCGCCGAAGGACGCACGTCGTCGGGACGTTGGTCGCGAAGGACGCTGGGCTGGAGCTGTGCGCCGACGATCCGCTCCTCCCGCGATCCGTGAGGATCCGAGCTCCTCGACGCTCCGCGCCGTCCGCGCGAGCCGGGGACAAGGTCGTCGTCGAGCAGGCCTTCCCGCGATCCCGGTCGACGGCGCTCCAAGGTCGGGTGGTCGACGTCCTCGGGCGGGACCTCGGGGATCCTGGCGTCGACATGCTCGCCGTGCGCCGGCAGCACGACCTCCCGGCGGCCTTCCCGACCGCCGTCCTGGCGGAGGCTCGCGCGATGGACCGTGCGCTGCCAGCGGACGACCTCGCCGGTCGCCGGGACTTGCGCGAGTCCTGCGTGGTCACGATCGACCCCGAGGAGGCCCGGGACCTCGACGACGCGTTCGGCCTCGAGCGGACCCGGACGGGCTGGCGGCTCAGGATCCACGTCGCCGACGTGGCCCACTACGTGCGCCCCGGCTCGGCGCTGGACGCCGAGGCCAGGAGGCGCGGGAACTCCACCTACCTGGTCGACGGGGTGGTCCCGATGCTCCCCGAAGAGCTCAGCAACGGGCTCTGCTCCCTGCATCCGGGCGTGGACCACCTCGACGAGGCGGGGCGCGTCTCGCGCATCGATCGCGTCGAGCACGACGAGTCGCACCAACTGATCGAGGAGCTCATGCTGCTCGCCAACGAGGCCGTCGCTTCCGCCTTGATGGAGCGGAGCACGCCCGCGGTGCACCGCGTGCACGAGGAGCCCGAGGTCGAGCGTCTCGCGAGGTTCCGCACCGCCGTGCTCCGCGCGGGAGTCCGCTGCGGCCGGTTGGAGCGGCGCGAAGAGATCCTCGACCTCCTCGGGCGGCTCGAAGGGCTGCCGGCCGGGGCCGCCCTGCGCGTCGCCTTCCTGAGGGCCCAGAATCGGGCTCGTTACTCGACGAAGCCGCTCGGCCACTACGGCCTGGCCAAGGGCGAGTACGCGCACTTCACATCGCCCATCCGCAGGTACGCCGACCTGACCGTGCACCGCGCTCTCCTCGACGCCGGAGCCGCGACCGGAGACCTCGCGGATCTGGCCGATCACCTGTCCGAGACCGAGCGCAACTCCTCCGCGGCCGAGCGCACGAGCAAGCTGGTCAAGCTCCTGGCCTTCCTCGAGGAGGAACGTGCCGGCGGACGCGCGGGAGCGTTTCCCGGCGTGATCGTGGATGTCTCCGAACGCAACGTGGTCGTCGAGGTGCCGGACCTCGGCCTCGGGGGCGAGCTTCGCATCCCGAGTCCCACGAAGCTGGGCCGCAGGCGTCGGGACCGATCCGCGAAGGACAGCCAGGACCCGTCGATGCCGTCGTTCCGGGTCGGCCAGCAGTTGCCTGTGGAATTGCAGGGAATCGACCTGCCTCGCCAGCAGGCCCGGTTTCGGCCAGCAGGGTCCTCTGCTACGAACGCTCATCGAGGCCGTGCGCGCAGGCCGCGCCCGAGCACGATGCGCGCCGCGCATCGTTCTTGAGCGGCCTCCGGGCGCGGAGCTGGACCAGACCTGCGATTCCTCGTCACCGACTCCAGCCTGCACGGCGAGGCGACCCGGGCACGATCGGCGCGGTGACTCTCCTGTCGAGCGCATGAGGCCCCCGCTACCACTTCCAAGAGAGGAGCGCGGCCCTGACGGGCCGCGGTGCGTAGCGGAACCCGATGCGCAGCTCTGGAGAGGACCGGCCTGATCGTGGTCGTCGGCACGTGGCCAACCTGGCCGCTCGATGCCGGTCGTGGTTCCCAATCCGCCCGGGAGGGGTCCCTTCCGCATCGGGCCAATGATGGCCCGGGAACCGGCTATTCTCGTCGAGCATGGACGACTCGGAGCGCTCACCCTTCACGGACGATGTGCTGCATCGCCTGGCCGGACGCGGCGACGTCTCGGGCCGCTATGAGGTGAACGGTGAGTTCGCGCGCGGCGGCCAAGGTGCGATCCTGCGCGTGTGGGACGAAGACCTCCGCCGCAACCTCGCGATGAAAGTCGCGCGCTCCCCACCTGGCGCGCCACCGGAGGTCGCCCACGGGTGGAGCGGCGTAGGGAATGCCCCGGAAGGGCAGCGCAGCGCGACGCGCCCCGAAAGCGGCCCGAGCTGGCCCTGCATGGAAGGACGAACCCGATATCCGTCGATCGCGATGCGAGCGAGCCCGGCCACGATTGCTTGCAGATCCCGTTCGACGATCCGGTCGCGCCGCCCGGCCTGCCCCCTTGCGAGGACTGCCTCGTGCTCAACGTCTGGCGGCCGGCGGCAGGGTCCCCGAAGCCGCTGCCCGTCATGGTGTGGATTCCGGGCGGCTGGTACGTGAACGGTGGCAGGGGCGCTCACGGGAGCGGGCTGGAGCGGGTCCTCGCCTGCGGCGCGAACGCCGTCACGCGGACCGCGTGGGTACGCTCCTCGGCGCCGCGCGGAAGACGCGGGGGGTCGAGGAGCCGGCCGTCGAGCTCGACGCGCGCGCGGCCGGGGCCGAGACCGTCGGGGGCCTCGATCGCGATGTCGTACAGCGCCCGACCGACGCGCACCTGCGCGCGCACGTGGCGCCAGGTGCTCGGCAGGCAGGGCGCGACCTCGAGCGCACCCTCGACCGCGCGTAGGCCGAGGAACCCCTCGACCACGACGCGCCACACCCACGCCGCCGAGCCGGTGTACCAGGTCCAGCCGCCGCGCCCGTGGTGGCGTCCGTCGGCGTACACGTCGGCGGCGATGACATAGGGCTCGACGCGGTAATGCTCGGCGCCGGTGCGGTCGGCGGCGTGGGTCTCGCCCAGGCAAGCCTGCACGATGCGCAGCGCGCGGTCCGGCTCGCCACGGCGGACGAGCGCCAGCGCGAGCCACGCCGCGGCGTGGGTGTACTGCCCGCCGTTCTCGCGCACGCCGGGCGGGTACCCGCGGATGTAGCCGGGGTCCGGCTCGGCGCGCTCGAAGGGCGGCGTGAAGAGCCGCGCGACAGGCGGCTCGCCCCCGACCAGGAGCCGCTCGGCCGCGTCGGTCGCGCGCGCCGCGCGCTCGGGGTCGGCCAGGCCCGCGAGCACCGACCAGGATTGCGCGATCGAGTCGATGCGGCATTCCTCGGAGCGCTGCGAGCCGAGCGGCGTGCCGTCGTCGAAGAAGCCGCGCAGGTACCAGTCGCCGTCCCAGGCCGAGCGCTCGAGGCTGCGCGCGAGCTCGCGCGCACGCTCGCGCCACTGGTCGGCCTCGCCCGCCTCGCCGACGCGCTCGCAGAGGCGCGCGAAGCCCTGGGCGCAGGTGCACAGGAACCACCCGAGCCAGACCGACTCGCCCCGCCCCAAGTGCCCGACGCGGTTCATCGCGTCGTTCCAGTCGTGGTCGCCCATGAGCGGCAGGCCGTGCGGCCCCCGCGTGAAGGCGCGGGCCAGGGCGCGGCGGCAGTGGTCGAGCAGGCTCGCGCGCTCCGCGCCGGGCTCGAACGAGCCGTAGCGCTGCGGCTCGTCGTCGGCGAGCGGCGCGCCGGCGAGGTAGGCGACTTCCTCCTCGAGCACGCCTACGTCGCCCGTCGCCTCGACGTAGGCGCTGGTGACGTAGGGCAGCCAGGCCAAGTCGTCGGAGCAGCGGGTGCGCACGCCGCGGCCCGCCGGCGGGTGCCACCAGTGCAGCACGTCGCCCTCGGCGAACTGCCGGCGCGCGCACTCGAGCAGGTGACCGCGCGCGATGCGCGGAGCGACGTGCAGGAGCGCGAGCACGTCCTGGAGCTGGTCGCGGAAGCCGAAGGCGCCGCTCGACTGGTAGAGCGCCGTGCGCGCCCAGACGCGCCCGGAGAGGACCTGCAGGATCCCGAAGCGATTCACGAAGCGGTCGAGCGCCGGCTGCGGCGTCTCGATCCGCAGCGTGCCGAGGAGCTCGTCCCAGCGCTGCTCGAGCGCGCGGCGCGCGTCGTCGACCCAGGACGCGCGGCGCGCGCTGCGGATCGTGGCCTCGGCCTGCTCGCGGTCCTGCTCCTCGCCGAGCACGAACCACACGCGCCGGCGCTCGCCGCGCTCGAGCTCGAGGTGCACCTGCAGCGCCGCGCACGGGTCGAGTCCGGCCTCGACGCGGCCCGAGAGCCCCCAGCGCCCGAGCGCCGCGGGGTCGGCGAGCTCGCCCTCGCGCCCCAGGAACTCGGTGCGGTCGGTGGTGAAGCCGTGGGGCCGCTCGCTCGCTGCGAGGAACGCCACCCGGCCCTCGAAGTCATCGCTCCAAGGGTTCTGCGCGAAGAGCGCGCCGAGCTCCTCGGCGACCGCCGGCACGATGTGCGGCGCGTTCGCGGCGCGGGTGGTGCCGAGCACCCACTCGGCGTAGTAGGTCGCCGTCAAGCGCCGTGCGCGCGGCCACAGGTTCTCGAGCTCGAGCTCCACGACCTTCAGCGTGCAGTCCGGTGGCACGAAGACGCTCAGGCGCTGGCGCAGGCCGCGCGAGGTGCGGTGGAAGGTGCTGATGCCCGCGCCGTGGTGCACGCGCACGGCGCCCTGGCTCACGATCGGCAGCGGCGTCGTGGTCCACGCGCGCCCGTCCTCCTCGTCGCGCAGGTACAGCACCTCGGCGGGCCGGTCCACGACCGGGTCGTTCGACCACGGCGTCAAGCGGTGCTCGCCGGAGTTCTGCGACCAGGTACAGCCCAGCCCGGACTCGGCGACGAGGCAGCCGAAGCGCTCGTTGGCGAGCACGTTGCACCACGGCGCGGGCGTGCTCGCGCCGGGAGCGAGCTCGACGACGTACTCGCGCCCGTCGGGCGTGAAGCCGCCGAGGCCGTTCCTTCCGACGAGCTCCGACCCTGGCTCCGCGACGGGGGTCGTCTCGGTCGGCTCACCGGCCTCGCGGACGGGCGCGAAGCTCGCCGGCACGTCGGCTCGCCGGCCGAGGCGGAGATTCACAGCGGCGAGCCCGCCGGCGCGCGCGTCCAGCACGACTGCGGCGGCCGCTTCCAGCGCCGCGCGCTCCTCCGCCGGGCTCTGGTCGCCGCGCACGATGTACACGCCCCCGCTGCGCGCGATCCAGCCCTCGGCGCCGGCGCCGACGAGCACGCGGTGCAGCCGCTCGCCGGTCGTGTCCTCGTAGCTCGAGGCGCCGCCGGCGATGACGACTAGGTCCACGCGCGCGCCGCGCTCGCGCCACAGCCGCTGCGCCGCGAGGAGCTCGCCGAACAGCTCCAGGTCGTCGCTCCCCGACTGGTGCAGGAGCAGGATCGGCAGATCGCCCGAGACCCCGTGCGCCCACAGGGGGCGCCGGCCGCCGCGTGCCGCCGCGAGCGACTCGGCGGGGGCTCGCAGCGCGCCGAAGGGGTGCAGCAGGAGCGAGAGCAGGCGCTGCACCTCCGGCAGACGCGCCGGGTCGACGCCGACGGCGGGGACCGCGTCCCGCGCCTCGCGCTCGGCGTCCTGCGCGAGCCAGTCGATGCGCGCCAGCGAGCCGAAGCGCGAGGAGAGCGCGAGCGCCTCGTCCGCGCTCGCCGCGAAGGCGGTCGTGAACGCCAGGCGCGCGCTCGCGTGCGGTGCGAGCTCGACCGTGGCGCACAGCGAGAGCAGCGGGTCGAGCGGCTCGCCCGCGGCGGGGACCATCGAGTGCGCCGCGCGCGGCGCCGCCCAGCGCCCGCCGCGCCCGAGGAACTCACGCCGGTCGGTCTGCCAGCCGCCCAGGCCCACGGCGTCGTCGTCGGCCACCAGGCGGTGTACGAGCGCGAGCCCAGGCTCGTCGAGTGCACGGGAGCGGCGCTGCACGAGAAGCGCGCGCTCGGCGGGTCGCGATGTGCACGAGACGAACAGCCGCGCGAAGGCGGGGTGCCGCTCGACCTCGCGCGGGTCGCCGAGGGCCAGCTCGGCGCCGGTGAACACCGCCAACCGTCGCGCCCGGCCCTGGAGGTCGGTCAGGGTGACGAGGCGCGCCTCGACGTCCTCGGAGGGGGCGACGGTGATCGCGAGCGAGGCCTCGAGTCCGGCGCCACGGCGCTCGAAGCGCGCGCCGTGGAGGGTGAAGCTCACGTCCGCGCTGTCGGCCTGCGCGTGCGTCGGCTGGCGCGTGATCGAGACGAGCTCGCCCGTCTCTTCGTCGCGCACGTAGATCCACAGCCCATGGTCGTCGGACGTCGCGTCGGGCGTCCAGCGCGTGATCGAGAGCCCCTTCCACAAGAGCCACCCGGCGCCCGAGGCGCTCACCAGCGTCGACAGTCGGCCGTTGCCGAGCAGGTGTACCTCGGGCAGCGCGCCCTCCAGCTCGGGCCGCCACGCGACCGGTGTGGGCGCCGGCCGCGGGAGCGGCGCCTCGAGCTCGACGTCACGCGCGCGCATCCGCTCCGGCCGCACGCCGCGAGGGACCTCCTCGTACAGCAGCGCAAGGCTGGTCTGCACGAGCGCGCTGGCGGCGAAGCGCTGCCGCATCGAGCCGCCCACGAGCCCGTTGGCGAGCGCCATCAGGATCATCCCCTGGTGGTGCGCCATGTACGCTCGGACCCGACCCGCCCGGGCACCGACCGGCACGCGCGCGGGCGTGAAGTCGATGGCTTCGTACAGGCCGTAGGTGCCGAGCATGTCGAGTTGCAGCAACCGATCGAGGTTCTTCATCACCCGCCGCGGCGCGAGGTCGGCGGCGAGCAGCGACGCGTAGGGCGCCACGACCAGGTCGTCCTCCAGGCCGCGCTTGAAGCCCAGCCCGGGGACGCCGAAGGCGCGGTACTGGTAGTGCTTGTTGGCGTCGAGGCCGTGGTAGCACGACTCGGAGATGCCCCACGGCACGCCGCGCGACGTGGCGTAGCGGATCTGGTGCTCGACGGCGGCGCGCGCCGACTGGCTGAGCAGCGAGCCGCGCGGGGCGTCGAGCCACAGCCGCGGCATCAGGTACTCGAACATCGTCGCGCTCCACGACAGCAGCACCGCCGAACGGCCGACGCGCGTCATCGGCCGGCCGAGCTGGAACCAGTGCTCGAGCGGCACGTCTCCCTTGGCGATCGCGAGGAAGCTCGTCAGACGCGCCTCGGAGGCGAGCAGATCGTAGTGGTGGGGGTCGACCTCGTTGGTGCTCAGGTTGCGTCCGATGAAGAACAGTCGCCGGCCCTCGTCGTACAGCGCGCGAAAGTCCGTCGTGCGGACCTCTTCGCCCATGCGCACCCCGAGCGTCAGGAGCGCGTCGCGCAGGGCGCCGGCCTCCTGCTCGGCGCGCGCGAGCGCGCGCTGCATCTGCTCGGACCAAGCGCGCATCGGCCTGCCGTCGTCGGCGTGTTCGATGCGCGCTGCGAGCTGCGCGAGGACGTCGCGGGCGGCGCAGCAGGCGCCCGGGATCGCGTCGAGGGTGAGGGCGGCCGGCAGCAGCCGGCGCAGCGCGGCCGTCGCTGCGGCGTCGAGGTCGGGGACGGGGCAGGCGGCCAGGACGGTGACCGGCGCCAGCAGGCCGGCGAGATCCTCGCGCAGGCTCTGCAACTGGAAGCGCGCGCGATCGACCCACCGCTCGATCTCGATCTGCTCCGCGCCCTCGGCCGGCTCGACGTGGCCCAGCAGCTCGGCCCTGCAGCGGTAGAGCGCACCCGTGGTGAGCTCCTCCGCGGCGGTCAGCCAGCGCCCGGGGGCCACCAGCGCGGCACGCACGCCGTCGCGCAGCGCCTTGACCGAGGCGAGCAGCGCGCGCGACTCGCGGCCCGGCGCGCGCGTGGCGTGCGCGCGCGCGCTCTCCAGCGCGAGCTGCGCGGTGTCGAGCAGGCCCTCCCAGCGGGCAAGGCGCAGCACCGGAGCCCGCACGGCGTCGGCGCAGCCCTGCTGGACCAGCACCAGGCTCGCGGCAAGGTTGCCGCTGTCGACGCTCGAGACGTAGCGCGGGAGCAACGGCTCGAGCGAGCGCGTGTCGTACCAGTTCAGCAGGTGTCCGCGATAGCGCTCGAGCACGCCCGTCGTGTCGAGCGCGCTGCGCAACCGGATCGCGAGCTCGGAGGGTCCGATGTAACCGAAGTCGTAGGCCGCGAGGGTCGACGTGAAGAGCATGCCGATGTTGGTCGGCGACGTGCGGTGCGCGACCTCGCCGAGCGGATGCTCCTGGAAGTTGTCCGGCGGCAGCCAGTGGTCGGCCGGTCCGACGAGCATCTCGTAGAAGAGCCAAGTGCGGCGCGCGAGCCGGCGCAGCGCGGCGGCGTGCTCCGGAGCGATGCGCTCCACGCGCTCGGGCAGCGGGTGCGAGACGCGGCGGGCCAGGCCAGGGGAGGCGGCCCACAGCCCGAGCACCGGCAGCGCGGCCGGCAGGGACTCGGGGCGCGTCAGAGCGACGAGGACGCCGAGCGCTAGCGCTGCCAGTGGCGACTCCGCCATCGCGAGCCACTCGCGCGCGCGCCCGGCGCTGGCCGCGAGGCGCCGCGAGGTCTGCGCCGCCGCGCTCCACTCGAGCAGCCGGCGGCGCGTGACGAAGATGCGCACCAGGGTGCGCGCGGCGGCGTCGCACGCCACCCGCGCCTCGTGCGGCAAGAAGGCGACGTGCAGCAGCCAGCGGCCGAGCTCCTCGCCGGCGCGCTGCACCCCGGCGCTCATGCGCGAGCGCAGCTGGCGCGGCTGCAGGAGCCGCAAGGTAGCGCCCGCGAGGTCGCCGACGAGGTGCGCGGCCGGCGTCGCGAGCGCCAAGAGCGTCCAGAACCAGGGGCTCCCCGGCAGCCAGATCCAGCCGGCCACGAGCAGCAGCACGAGCGAGGGCGCGAGCAGGCTGCGCCGCAGGTTGTCGAAGATGTTCCAGCGCCCGATCGCGGTGAAGCAGTTCGGGAGCTTGCCGCCGTCGGCCGCCGGCACGCGCGGGAGCAGCCACGGGAGAAGCTGCCAGTCGCCCCGGATCCAGCGGTGCAGCCTGCGCGCGTAGGCGAGGTAGCCCGCGGGGTACTCCTCGTAGACCACCTGGTCGCTCGCGAGCCCCACGCGGCCATGCAGCCCCTCGAACATGTCGTGGCTCGCGAGCGCATTCTGCGGCGCGCGTCCGCGCAGGCTGCGCTCGAAGGCGCGCCAGTCGTAGATCCCCTTGCCCACGAACAGCCCGGCGCCGAACAGGTCCTGGTACACGTCCGACACGGCCCGCGAGTACACGTCGATCGCCGTGTCGGTCGAGAAGATCCGCGCAAAGAGGGTGGCGGAGCTGCTCTCCGGCGTGATGCCCGCGCGCGGCTGGATCACCGTGTAGCCAGCGCGGACGCGCCCGGTCTGCTCGTCGAACGCCGCGCGATTCAAGGGATGGGCCAGGATCCCCACCAGCCGCGCCGCCCCGCCGCGCGGGAGGCGCGTGTCGGTGTCGAGTGTGATCACGTAGCGCACGCCCGCGAGCCCCGCGGGCTCGCCTTCGTGCACGACGTAGCTCGTGTCGCGCGCGCCGGCGAGCAGGCGGCCGAGCTCCTCGAGCTTGCCGCGCTTGCGCTCCCAGCCCATCCAGCAGCCCTCGGCCTCGTTCCAGCGGCGCTCGCGGTGCAGCAGGTGGAACGGCCCGCGTCCCTCGCGCGAGTGCCGGGCGTTGAGGTCGGCGATCCCGGCGCGCAGGTGCTCGAGGGCGTGCGTGTCCTCGGGGCGCAGGGCCTGGTCCGCATCCACGAAGTCGGTCAGCAGCACGAACGCGAGCGCGGGGTCGGCGTTGCCGAGGTAGTGCAGCTCGATGCGGCGCGTGAGGTGGCGCGCGTCCTCCACGCTCGCGAGCAGGGTCGGGATCACGACCGCGGCGCGGAACTCCTCCGGAATGCCCTCCGAGAAGTCGAGCCGCGGCAGGCGCCGCGGGGGGAGCAGCCGCGTGACGAGGAAGTTCGTGGCCGCGAGGGCGACCGCGCTCGCGGGCAGCGCGGCGAGCACGCATCCCGCGACCAGCGCCCAGGCTGGCGCGGCCCGAGCCGCGAGGTAGAGCCCCGGCAGCAGCAGCGCGACGCCCGTCCCCGCCGCCAGCGCGCCCAGGTAGGTCGGCGTGGCGTGGCGCAGCAACGCCCTTCGGAAGCGATCGCCGAGCGAGGGGCGTGCGCCCGCGCCGCGCTCGAGCTCGAAGCGGCCCTCGTCGAGCAGGAAATAGCCGACGTGCGCCTCGCGCGACCCCTGTGCACGAGTCGCCGCGAGGGCGATCGCCGCCGCGGCCAGGTCGCTCTCCGTGCGGCCCGAGCGGCGCGCGATCTCCTCGATGACCTTGCAGCAGCGGTCGCGGGTGTCGAAGTCCGCGGCGGCGTAGTCCCCGGAGGGGTCCTCACGCAGCCGGCGCTCGACCTCGCTGTGCGCCTCGAAGAAGCGCCGCCAGTCGATGTTCTCGAGGGCCCGGATGGCGCGCACCGCGCTCGGCACGACGAGGTCGGTCGGTGCATGCTCGAGGCCTGCGGGGGCGCGCGCGAAGCCGGGCGGCGGGGGCTGCTCGGGGAACGCCTCGCGCAGCGCGGCGACGAGCGCCTCGAGCAGCGCCAGGCGCAGCAGGGTCGGCAGCGCCCACAGCTCGCCGATGTCGAGCGGCGCCGTCCGCTGCCAGCCGTCGACGAAGCTCGCGAGCGAGGTCCCGTCGAGACGCAGCTCCGCCCCCGCCACCGCCTCGCGCGCCAGCGCCAGCACCCGCGGCTGGCCGGCCTGCCCCCCGGTGAGGAGGACGGGCAGCCGGCGCTGGAAGCCCGGCGGCAGGTCGTGCTCGATGCGCGCGAGGACGCGCTGCAGCAGGTAGGCGTTGTCGAGCAGCCACTCCACGGCCGTGCCGCTGCGCGCGGACCCCTCCGCGTCGAGCGCATGCCCGAGCTCTTCGAGCCACTCGCGCACGGCGTCGAGCCGCCCGAGCATCGGCAGCGCGCCCCGGCGGCCGGGACCGACCGGCCCGGCCGTGGGGCCATCGCGTGGGTTCGCGCTGTCGAGCGGCTCGGGCAGCGGGGGGCAGGCGGCGCGGGCCCGGCTCACCGCGTGGCCTGGAAATGCACGTTGCCGGCGCGCGGCCCGCCCGTCTCGTGCGCGGCGCCGTCGTCGCACTGCTCGACCTGCCGCGCAGTGAGGTCCTGCAGGATCAGGAGCGGGATCTGGCAGTACCGGATCGCGTGGCGCACCACGCCGCCCAGCGCCCGCCGCGAACTCCCCGACGCGCCGTGCGCGCACATGACGGCGAGGTCCGCCTTGAGCTCGAGGGGCAGGTCGTGCAGGGACTCGAACAGCATCTCCTCGCGTAGGACGGTGCGCACCGCGACCTGGGCGCCGGCCAGGCGCGCGCGAAGGCGCTCGAGGTAGTCCTCGGCCGCGAGGCGGTTGCGCGCCCGCAGGCGCTCGGCGAGCTCGAGGGCGTCGGCGCTGACCGCTGCGGTCCCGACGAGCTCGACGGGCGGCAGGACGTGCAGCACGACCAGCTCGGCGCTCACCGCCACCGCGAGGCGCAGCGCGGTCTCGAGCGCGTACTCGGCTCGCTGAGAACCGTCGAGGAGCACGAGGATGCGGCCCAGGGCCACCTGGCCCGAATCGCGCCGCGGTCCGCACGGCACGAGCAGGCTCGCTGTCCAGGTCCGCTCGAGGACCTCGGCCGCGGTCCCGCTCGGCGCGCCGCTGCGGCGGCCGTGCTCGCCGTGCCGGCCGAGCACGATCAGGTCCGCCGAGACCCCACGGGCGACCGCGAGGATGCGCGAGGCGGCGTGGCCCTCCTCGAGGCGTAGCTCCACCTCGATCGCGGGCGCGTCGGCTGGTCCTGCCGCTCGCTGGCGCAGCTCCTCGAGCGAGCGCCACGCCTGCGCGCGCGCGAGCTCCCAGCCCAAGGCGTCCGGCCCGGGCAACTGGCTCGAGAGCGGCGACGGCTCGAGGCATCGCAGGCAGGTCACGCGCGCACCGAGCGCGTCGGCGACGGCGAGCCCGAAGTACAGCGCGCACTCGCTCTCGTGCGAGCCGTCGACGCACACGAGTGCGTGCTGCAGGCCACCGCCGGGCGAGCTGCGCGCCGACGCCTGGGGCTGCAGCTCGTAGGAGCTCTGGGACTCGGGATCGCTCACGGCTCTCGCTCCTCGTAATCGATCGTAGCCGGTCCGGCGGCGGACTGCGAGGTCCGACCGCGGTGAAATGGTCCGTAGCCTTCACCCGTCCCTGCGCAGCCGCGATGTTCCGCACGCCTCCGTCCTCTGGGACCCGACGCGGGTGTCCCTGTGCACTCGAGCCCATGGGCGGCCGCGCGCGATCATGCGACGCAAGGGTCCGCACCCTGATCTCGCCATCGTTCTGGCACTCGAGCCGGATCGAGCGGATCGTCGACGCCGATCTCGATCAGACGCCGCCACCCATGAGTCCATCAGAGACACACATCCGACTCGGCCCAGCGGGGGATCTATGCCCAACTTCGTGGGATTATCCGTCTGGAGTAAACTCGCAAAACTCCGTCGCGGAGCTGGGGAAGGCCGGCGCCGACGAGCACGACGGGCAGCTGTCGCTGTCCAACGCGGTGAAGGGATGTGATCAGCGCGGCCAGCTCGTCCTCTTGAACGTACTGCAACTCATCGATGAACAAGACCAAGGCCGTTCCTCCGGCCTTGGCTGCTTCAGCAGCGGCCTCGAGGAGCGACTGCAGGTCGTGTTCCAGGTCTCGAAGTCGAGGCCGACCTGGATGTCCTCGTGGTGGGCCTTCAGCGCTCACGAACCCGGCCAACCCTCTGAGAGCTCGGCGGGCGAGGCGCCGAAGGAGTGGATTTCGAGCCGCTGGCCCTGAGTCGCATCGTGGAGGAAACGCATGGCTACCCTACTTCCTCCAGGAGTGGGGCAAGCATGTCTGGGACGTTGCGCAGAGGTCGCCGATCACCTTGCGGGACGTCGAGACTGCCTCCGCAACTGCGGTGGCTTCACTAGACGAGAGCTTCTTCCGGGTACGCTTCGATCGCCTTACCCCGTCAGAGAAGCGCTACCTTCGCGCGATGGCGGAGCTTGGCCCGGGGCCGCACCGATCCGGCGAGATCGCCGACGAGTTGGACCGGAAGGTCACGTCCCTGGGCCCGGTGCGAAGCAAGATGATCGAGAAGGGAATGGTGTGGAGCCCGAGCCACGGTGACACCGCGTTCACGGTTCCCCGCTTCGACGAGTTCATGCTCCGCATCATGCCGGGAGAGGACTGGCGAGTTGCGTGAACCCACGCGACCGACGATTGCCGGTCGAGCATCCAGCCGAGCCCATGGGTGCCCCCGCTACCACGTCCAGGAGAGGACCGGGCCCTGGGGATGGGGGGCTCGGCCCCCTTTCTGTTGCGCCAGGAACGCGGGTCGTTGCTCGAGGGGTCGCGCCCGTTCTCCCCCGACGGTCGGGGGGCTCTGGGTTGGGTCAGCTCTTGCGTCTCGTGCAGAGTTTGGTTGATAGGCACACCGGCTCAGGCGGGCGCGTCGAAGCGGATCTCGGCGATCGCGCCGAGTACGGGGAGGTGGATCCACGCGGACGCGACGCGGTCGCCGGTTCCCGCGGCGACGGCGCTCGCGTATGCGGCGAGCTGCCCGGCGTAGCGCGGCAAGCGCTCGAGCGCGGCGTCGAGCGAGCCGGGGAATGTCTTGTGGTCGACGAGCACGAGCCCCGCCGGCGTGCGCGCGACGAGGTCCGCGACGCCCTGGACCACGGTGCCCGAGGCGAGCCGCTCGGCGAGCGGCCACTCGCGGTGCACGCGCGTCGCGCCGAGCTCGGCGAGCCAGCGCCGCAGGCTCACGCCCGCCGCGGCGACGTCCTCGGCCGCGAGGTGCTCGGCGAGGCCATAACGCTCGAGCAGGCCGCGCGCGACGGCGACGCGCTCGTCGTCCCTCCACGCCTCGCGGTCCGCCGCGAGGTACGCGTGCACTGCCAGCCCGACCTGGTCCATCGCCGGCGCGCCGGCGATCGCCAGGCGCGGGCCGATCGAGATGGGCGCGCCGACGGTGCAAGCGACCGGCGGCGCGGCCGACGGCAGGAGGCGCGCGGGCGGATGCTCGCGCGGCGGCAGGCCGACCGTCACGCGGCCCGGGGACGGCGCACCGGGGACGGGCTCGGCCGGCCCCACCGGCCGCACGACCAGGCGTACGGCGCGCTGGGCCCACATGACGTCGTGTTCGCCTTGCGCGGTGATCCCCGGGTCCGCGATCCATGCGGGGTCGCCGAGCTTGCCGAGCAGCCCTGCTGTCAGCTTGCCCGCCTTCGCGGCGAGGATCAGCCGGTCGCGCGCGCGCGTCCAACCGACGTAGAGCACCCGCAGCGCCTCGCGCTCCGCACGCTCGCGCAGGGTCTGGAAGTCGGGACCCGACTCGTACGCGGACTTGACCGGCCCCTGCTGGTTCGAGGTGGTGTACGGGTTCGGCCAGAAACGGATCCAACGCCCGGCAAGCGGATCGGCGACGTCGAAATCGCGCCGGTCGCTCATCACGTGCACGCCGTACGCGAGCGGCTCGCGCAGCGTCTCGAGTCCGAACAGCACGACCAGCGGCCACTCGAGCCCCTTCGCGCGGTGCCATGTCGACACGGTGACCGCGTCCTCGCCGCCGAGCAACGCCTGGCTGTCCGAGCGCACCGCGTGGAAGCCCCAGTCGTCCGTCAGCTCGTCCAGCCGCCCGAGGAGCCCGACGACGGTCGGCGCGTCGCCCGCCGCGGCCGCATCCGCGGTGTAGCGCGCCGCGTGCGCGCGAAGTGCGTCGAGATTCGCGAGCCGCTGCTCCGCGTCCCCCCATCCCGCGCAGAGCTCGCGCAGTCCTCCGGCGTCGACGACCAAGGAGAGCGCCGCGACGACGCCCAGGTCCGGCGCGGCCGCGCGCGCTGCGAGGATACGCTCGACAGCCGGCTCGCGCGCGAACGCGGCGCCGCTCGGCTCGGCGAGCGCGCGCGCGACCAGCCCGCCGGAGTCGTCCGCGAACGTCGTCAGGCGCGCGATCGTCGCCGCGGCGAGTGCGTCGCGTGGATCCACCCACAGCCGCAGCCCCTCGAGTGCGAGCCGGCCCTCCCGTGTGTCGAGCAGCCCGATGCGCGGCACGACGGCCGGGACGCCCTGCTCCGCCAGCGCGTCCGCGACCGCGCGACACTGGTCGTTCGTGCGGCAGAGGACGGCGACCTCGCCGGCGCGTGCCGGTCGCGTCGCGCCCGTTCCGCGATCGCGAACCGTCGGACCGCCGGCGAGCAGGTCGCGCACGCCCGCGGCCGTGCACGCGGCGAACGCGTCCTGGCCGCCGCGCCCCGCGACCTGGAACGGCCAGTGCTCGACGACCGGGCCGAGGCCGGCAGGCTCGTCCTCGCTCGCCGGCCGCAGCCGCACGCGCTCCTCCGGCATTCCCTGCGCCACGAACGGCCGCGCGAAGAGGTCGCTCGTCAGGTGGACCAGCTCGGGCCGGCTGCGGTACGACACGTCGAGCCTCTCGAGCGTCCCTGCGCGCGCGACCGCTTCGACCGCGCGGTCGATCAGCTCGGGATCGTGCGCCGGCGACGTCAAGGACTCGATCGCGGCGTCCATCAGCGCGGGATCGGTGCCGCGGAAGCCGAAGATCGCCTGCTTGGGATCGCCGACCCAGACCGACTCGCGCGCCAGCCCGGCCAGCGCGAGGAAGATCGCGAGCTGCAGCGGGCTCGTGTCCTGGAACTCGTCGACCAGCACGAGGTCGATCCGGCCCGCGAGGTCGGCGCGGACGTCGTCGCGGCGCAGGAGCTCGAGCGCGAACGTCTCCTGGTCGACGAAGTCGATCACGCCCAGCTCGCGCTTGTGAGCCTGGTACGCGTCCATGGCGCGCGCGGCCGTGTCGAACACGAGCTCGATCATGCGGTGCAGGTCGGTGCGGAGGCGCGGGTGGCGCAGGTGCGCGGAGGCGGCGTCCGCAACAGGCTGCGCCTGTGCCGCGGAGGCCTTGGTCGGCCGCTCCTTGACCAGCTTGGCCCAGTCGCCCCACCGCAGCCGGCCGTCCGCAAGGCTGTGCCGGCTGTTGCTCAGGAGCTGGACATAACGAGCAGTTCCTTTCGTGACGTCGCGCGCCGGATCGATCGCTGCGAGAGCACAATCGAGAGCGGCGAGGAGCGCGCGATCGAGGGCGGCGCCGTCGGCGTCGGCAGGACCGAGGCACTCCTCCAGCGTCGCGACCGACCGCGCGGACGACGCCCGCAGCCCCTCCGCGTCGATCCCGTTCGCGCGCGCGGCCTCGATCAGCCGGCGCACCTCGAAGTGCCAGTCCAGGCTCGCGTCGAAGAGGCTGCGGAAGTCCTGCAGCTCGGCCGCGGTCTCGTCGTCGGCGACCAGCGCGAGCGCGTGCTTCAGCGCGGTCTCCGCCGCGGTCTCGTCCAGCACGGCGAGCCTCGGCGACAGCCCGAGCTCGAACGCGTAGTCTGCGACGAGCGACCCGCACACCGCGTTCACCGTGCCGATGCGCGCCGCGAGCAGCGCGTGCGCCTCGCGCCCGCGCCCCGCGGCCAGGAGCGCCGAGCGCGCGCGCTCGATCAGCTCGGCGGCCGCCTGCTTCGTGAACGTCGTCGCGACGATGCCCTCTGGGCTCGCGCGCTGCCCGACAAGCTCGTCGCGCAGGATCTCCGACAGGTGCGTGGTCTTGCCGGAGCCCGCGCTGGCGGTGACGATCCGGACCTTCACGCCGCGCCCCCGCGGCCACAGAGCCCGTCGAAGTCGCAGTACGCGCAGCGCGGCTCGATCGTGATCACGCCGCCGGTCAGTCCGGCGCCGACGTCGGTGCCGTCGGCCGCCGGGGCGGCCAGCTCGCCGCGCTCGAGCTCCGCGACGCGCGCGCGGATCGCGGCCTCCGCGGCGCGCCACACGTCGGCGGCGCGGTGCGGCCCCGGCGTGCGCACGCCCGGAAGCGCGCTCGCGTGCTCGCCCAGGATCTCCTGCCGGTCGAGCACGAAGAACGCGGTCTCCGGCCGGCGCCGTTCGACGGCGAAGAGCTCCGCATAGGCCGCGAGCTGCAGCGCGGTTCCGCGTTCGAGGTGCGTGCGGCTGGTGGACACGCCCCACTTCAGGTCGAGCACGGCGTCGGGATCGCGCAGCACGAGGTCCGCGCGTCCGCGGACGCCGGCGCCCGCGAGGCGCGCCGCCGCGTCGATCTCCGTGCCTCGCACGCTCGCGCCCGTCGCGGAAAGAAGCTCGCCCAGCCGCTCCGCGGAGCGCACGACCGCCTGCCGCACGCGCGTGCGCTCGACCTGGCGGCGTGGCAGCGCCAGGCTCTCGCAGAGGAGGTCGAGCTCGGCGGCGACCAGCTCCTCGGCGTGCGCCCGCAGCTCGTCGGGCGCCGTCCCGCCCCCGCTGAGCACCCTCGCCATCAGGTGGTGCGCGAGCCGGCCGAAGAGCAGCGGCCCCGGAGGCGGCGGACCGTTCGAAAGGCCCGGCGCGAGGCCCGCGGGATACCGGAACGCCCACGCGAGCGAGCACCCGAGCAGCGTCTCGAGGCTCGACGGCGACTCCTCCTCGCGCAGCGCGAGCGCGGCGGGCGCGCGCACCGCTGTCGCCGGCCCGCCGACCGGCTGCAGCGGCACGGCGCGCACCGGCACCGCGAGCGCGCGCCTCACGAGCGGCGCGACCTTGCGGGCGCCGCCCGCCGCCGCGACGATCTCGTCCCACAACGGATGCGGGAAGGCGCGCTCGCCGGTCGCGTCGGCCGCGGGCGCGACGAGGAGCAGCGCCTCGCTCGCATGCTGCAGCGGCCGGCGCCAGCGCAGCGCCTCCGCCTGCATCGCCGCGCCCGCGTCGGGCACCGCGACGCCAGCCGCGGCCAGCGAGTCGCGCTCGGCGTTCGAGAGCCGCAGCCGCGGCGCGCGCGGTGCGCGGTCGCGCGTGAAGCCCCACCAGACCACGAGTTCCGCCTGCCCGAGCACCGCGCCGGGGAGAGCGACGTGCGCGAGCCCCGCCTCTCCGGGCGTCGCGAGCCGCGCCGCGACGTCGGCGGCCAGACGCTGCAGCTCGATGCGCGTCAGCGCGTTCGCGCACAGCGACCGGGCGGCACGCCGCAGCGCATCGGCGGCGAGCGCGCATGCCGCAAGGCTCTGGACGCTCTCCAGCCGGCCGCGGGCCCAGGTCGCGAGGACCCGCAGGCGGTGCTCGAGCTCCGCGACTGCAAGCCGCCCGTCGCGCGGGGCCGCGGGCTCGAGCAGCGCGTCGAGCCGCACGCGCACGCGCTCGCGCCGCTCCGCGTCGATTCGCTCGAGCCCCGCGGCGAGCGCTTCGCGCCACGGCGCGGTGCCCCGCGCGGGCAGGTCGCGGAGCGCGCGCACGAGTCCGCTCGCCACCGCGCGCGGCACCGGACCGGGCTGCAGGCACAGGAGCGCGTGCAGGTCGGCGGGGTCCATCGGCCGGAACGCGGCCTCGATCGCCAGGGCAACCAGCGCGGCCGACGCCGGCTCCGTCTCCGCGCCGCCGGTCCGCGGCAGCCCGTGACGCGCGAGCGCCGCGTCGAGCACGTCGTCCGCGCCGACCACGAGCACGCCGTCGAGCCCGCGCGCGCCGGCGCGCTCCGCGAGCCGCGCCGCGACCTGGTCTGCGGCCGCGACCGGGCCGTGCGCGCGCAGGAGCACCAACGCGCCGTCGCCCTCGGGCGACAACCTGCCGCCGTCCGCGAGCGCGGCCTGCGCGCGCCCGAGGTCGCCCGGGCCGCTCCCCGCGGGCGCCGCGGGCTGCGCGACCTCCTCGACGCGCGTCCCGCGCTCCGCGAGCCGCGCGAGGAGCGCGCGCCACCCGGGATCGAGCGTCGCGAGCGGCGACGCCGTGCGCACGCGCTCGACGTCGACACCGCGCGTCGCGAGCGCCGCGGCGACCGCGCGCACGCGGTCCGCCGGGCCGGGCGGGGCGTCCGCGGTCGCCGCCCACAGCGCGTCGAGGCGCGCGCCGGCAGGCTCGCCGCGCCAGCCGTGCGCGACGAGCAGGTCGCGGTCGCGCAGCAGTCGCTCGGCGGTGCCGAGCGCGTCGGCCTCCAACGAGGCGCGCCACCAGTCCGCATGCTCCGACGTGCCGTCGCGCTCCCGTAGCCGCGCCGCGAACGCACACGCGCGCTCGAGCGCTCCCGGCCACGGCGCGGCGAGGCCTAGCCCAACCTCCAGGCGTTCCAGCAGCCCCACGGGTCCGAGCCACACCCGGCCGGCCGCCGCGCGCCGCTCTCCGACCACGCCCGGCCATCCGCCTCCGTCGATCGCAGGATCGAAGAGGATCTCGAGCCCCCTCCCGTCGCTCACGCCAGCCATCGTAGCCGGCAGCGCAGCGCGGCCAAGCCCGCGCCCGTCGCGCGGAAGGGGTCCGCTAGTGCTTCTTGCTGGCTCGGAGCAGCTCGACGGCCCTCGCGTGCGCAGCTTGGTCTCGAGCGCGCCGCGCGTATCCAAGGCAACGTCAGAGGACTCGTTCGGGCACCCACCGGTCTCGTGCTTTCACGATCCCTGCCGCAAGCCGCTCACGGACGGCGGCAGCTTCCTCGCCGGGCGTCCTGCCGAACAAGCGCTTGAACTCTCGACCGAACTGCGACGCGCTC